>Ga0210004_1000047_pt1 | contig 61554 bp, 67 predicted proteins | sample CryGey13umfilter_FD_185450 | JGI IMG/M metagenome (GOLD analysis project Ga0210004, IMG submission 185450) | Groundwater microbial communities from aquifer in Utah, USA - Crystal Geyser 4/8/14 3 um filter (SPAdes) (version 3) | ecosystem: Environmental > Aquatic > Deep subsurface > Groundwater...
GGCATGAACCGCGCGGCGAGTTCACGCTCGTGATTGGCGGAAAAGAGCCTGCCCTCCGCGCAGTGGCGAGATGGTCCGAAGAGCATCTCATGTCCGCGCTGCTGGCTGGACCGGAGGCGGGGGAGTCGCCCTCGAAATTGGCGACTCGCCTGGCTGGTGAATCAGGCTGGAGTCGGCGCGAAATCTACAAACTGGCAACGCTTGTCAAATCGAGGCTATCATGAACCTGGAACTGATTTGCGAGAAATCCAAAGGTAAGGCCGCCAGTTATCATCGGCCACTCTATGGGCAGATTCATCACCCAAAAGTATCTGGGGACTCACACCGCCTCGATTGATGTAAAATAGAGATATAGAGGTGATACTATGGTTGAAATGACAATGCGCGTACCTGACAGCCTCGCCCCCAGGCTGCGCCGCATGGACATGTGGCTGCCAACGGTGTTGGAACTCTCGCTGGCTGGCTTCAAAACCCCCGCTGCGCAGGCTGCTGCGGAACTGATTGGATACTTGTCCAAAGGACCGTCATCGAAACAAGTTGCTGAATACAAGATATCCGCACAGTCCCAGCAACGTCTGCGCCGCCTGCTGGCGCTCAATCAATCGGGACTACTTTCTGTCGAAGAACAGGCCGAATTGAACGAAATCGAAGCGCTTGAGCATCTGATCGTGATGCTCAAGGTTCAAGCGCGTGAACAGATGGCGCGGAAAGGCCAATGAGCGCGGTCCCTGCCTCTCTGCGGCGATTGGTGACCGAACGGGCTGGCGGGCGATGTGAGTACTGTCTCATGCCACAAGCTGCCAGCGCGTTCGAACACGAACCCGACCACGTTATCCCTGTTCAACACGGCGGCAAGACCGAAGCCAACAATCTCGCCCTGGCCTGTCTACGTTGCAACCGCCGCAAAGGCCCCAACATCGGCTCATTGGACCCTGAAACCGGCGCGCTGGTTTCGTTTTTCAATCCACGCAAGCAGAAATGGCAGGAGCATTTCCACCTGGAGGGCGCGATGATTCAGCCATTGACGCCGGAAGGGCGCGTCACGACCAAGATTCTGCAGTTGAACGATGTGCAGCGCGTCGTGGAACGCGAACGGTTGATTGTATTGGAGTTGTATCCGTAGATCGTGCGCGATTATGGTTGCACCTGATGATTTCACCTCCTTCCAATCCCTCGATCCCCAAAACATGCTCGCCGAAATAGACGGCCTGCCGGAGCAGTTGCATAAGGCTTGGGAGATTGGTCAGACTTCCGAAGTCTTCGCGAAGCACCCCGTAGGGGCGGAGACTTCGGAAGTCTCCCGCGTCGTCGTCTCCGGCATGGGCGGCTCGGCCATCGGCGCGGACTTGCTGGCTTCCTATCTCGCGCCAATCTGCAAGATACCCGTCTTCGTCCACCGCGATTACGGCCTGCCCGCCTGGGCGCGCGGACCGGAAACGCTGGTCATCGCCTCATCGCACTCCGGGAACACCGAAGAGACGCTGAATTCATTTGACGCTGCGCTGAAAAACGGCTGCCGCCTGCTGGCGATTTCCACCGGCGGCGAGCTGGCGAAGCGTGCCACCCAAAAGGGCATACCGTTATGGACATTCGAGCACAAAGGCCAGCCGCGCGCTGCGGTGGGATTTTCGTTTGGGCTGCTGCTGGCGGTATTTTCACGGTTGGGGCTGTTGGACGCGCCAGAGAAAATAACGACTGAAGTCGTTACTACAGTCGTGGCGATGAAAAAGCAGCAAGAGAATTTGCGCGCCGAGGCGCCGGTGGCGCGGAATCCGGCCAAGCGCATGGCCGGTCAACTGGTGGGACGCTGGGTGAACGTATTCGGCTCGGGCATTCTCGCGCCGGTCGCTCGTCGCTGGAAGACGCAAATCAATGAGATTGCGAAAGCGGGAGCAGGCTTCGAATCCCTACCCGAAGCCGATCACAACACCCTGGCCGGGCTGTCCAACCCTGAGGATGTCCTCAGCCATACGTTCACCATTTTCCTGCGCACCCCATCCAATCATCCCCGCAACCGCCTGCGCGCCGACCTGACGCGGCAGGCCTTCATGCTCGAAGGCTTGAACACCGATTTCTACGATGCACAGGGAGATTCAGCGCTAGCGCACATCTGGACGGCAGTGCATTTCGGCGATTACCTGGCTTATTATCTGGCAATGGCCTATGGCGTAGACCCGACCCCCGTCGAAGCGCTGGAAAAATTCAAAGCCGCCATGAAGGCAGCGAAGTAGAATAAACCTCCCGCAGGGCCTGTCCTGCCTGCCCTGGCGGGCTAGGCCAGGGAGCGAAGCGAAGGATCAAGCCTGCGGGAGGTTTTTGTCTAGCGCACTTGCAGCGCGATCACCCCTGCCAGTATCCCCAACGCCCCGCCTGCGACCACATCCGAGACGTAATGCACCCCCATCGCCACGCGCGCCAGTGCCACGAGCGGCGCCCAAACCCATAGGAGCGCTGCCAGCCAGCCGGGGCCGAAATTGGTCGCCAGGATGGCGATCAAGATCACCCTGGCGGCATGACCGGAGGGAAAGGAGTGCGGGTCGGTGGCACGGTACAGCGCGCCCCACTCACCTTCCGGCCGGCGGCGGCGGATGAGGAACTTGACCGGCAACACGAATACGGCCAGGGCAATAATGCTGATCAGCACGGTCAGCGCCCAGGCCCTCCAGAAGGCATCCCCGCGCCACCAGAGCAGCGCCAGCCCGGCCCACCAGAACCAGGAATCCCCGGAATGAGCCAGGATAGCAGCCAAAGTCCGTAAAATGCCTGGACGCTCGGCCACCCGTAGTTGCGCGGACAGGCGAGCGTCCAGTTCGAGCAAATGACTCAAGTTCACCTGGTTTTTTTCTGCGGTTTCCTGGCGACCGCTTTTTTCACGGCTGCCTTCTTGGGGGCGGTTTTGTTCTTGCGCCGCTGCGCCTTCGCCAGGTCAGCGCGCATTATCTCGAGCTGGTGCGGCTTGTCAATATCCATGCCGATCTCGGCATACGGGCAGACGATGGCCCGCCCAGTGATCTTAAGCCGTTTCATGATGTTGGCAGCCGCCTTCTCCAGGGTCAATTGACGGAAGAGGAGCAGGAAGAGCGTGTCGAAACCGATCAACCCGGCCTGCTTGAGCGGGCTTTTGCGGGCGTTGGTGATCTTCTCCCACAGGTCGGTATCTTCTTCGAGGATGAGGCTGATACGCCCCACGTTCATGTCCCCGCCGCAAACATCCATATCCTTGAGGCGGGTGTACGTCCGCTTGGAGCTGGGGAAGCGCTTCTCCATGACCTCGCGCTGGATGATATTGTAGTAGATGTCCTCGTCCGTTTGCATGGCTGTGTTCACTGTCCAGTCCACCATTTCGCCGCTGATGGCTGGGATGTCGGATGAGACGATCAGCACATACTCGGCCTTCGGGTTGAGCTCTAAAACCTTCTCGGCTCCAGCGCGCAGATTCTCGATCATTTTGCCCTGGTTGGGAATAAAGTGGAAGGACTTTTTACAGGTGACGCTACTTTTTTCGGTCAGGCCGACAATAACTACATTCTCGACGATCTTGGATTCACTTAAGGCATCCAATACCCACTGGATCATCGGCTTGCCAGCAATGTCCACCAGGGCTTTGGGGTGGCCCTGTGTTTCCGGGTACAGTGGCTCTTCCGGGAGCGGGATCCCTCCCGCAGTCACAATTGCGTCCATAATAATTCCTTTCCCCCTCTCCCTCTTAGCGCCTATCCGGATAACCGGCTCCCGGCGGCGTCCCCGCCGCCGTCCCAAAGGGATGCTTTCCTAAAGGGACGCTACGCGGTCGCGAAGGACGGCGGCTGGAGCGTTTTTCAGATAGGCTCTTAGGGAGAGGGGACGGGGGTGAGGGTCAGTTCAACTCCTGCAACGTCGGCTCGAAGCCGAGTTTTTTCAGCAGTCCATCGTATTCGTCGCGGGTCAGGGCGCGCTTCTTGCCTGAAATGGCAATCAGCGCGGCCTCCATCATATTCGTGCCGAAAGAACGACCTTCCAGTACCGGTGTGGTCGTGACCAGATACTTGACGCCGCATTTCTTGAACAGCGCCACGTCTTCCTGCGTGGTCGTGTTGGTCACGACGATCTTGCCTTTCATATCATCGGGCATATAGCGCTTGATGTAATGGCAGTCACCCGCCACCACTATTGCCCACTGGAAATGTTCCGGGTGTTTCGGCTTGCGCTCTTCCTGCTTTTCGCCGGTGGGATAAACCCACTCGAAGGGCAGGCGTCCGGCCAGCGGCATCAGGATGGCGGCCAGCATCTTGAGTTGTTTCTCGGTGTGGAGGGCAATCGGAATGCCGAGCGAGAACATCAGGTCGCCGAAGACGCACTCGTAACCAGCCTGCACAAATCCATGCGCCAGCCCCCAGCGATCCGCGCCGGTCATGACGAAGGCCTTCTTGCCGCCCATCTTCTTGACGTAATCGCCGAGGCGGGCTTCCACGAACGGCGCGGCCTTGGTCTCCAACGTATTCTTCAGCCCCGCGCCGTCTACCACAGGCGTCTCTTTGATGAAGCGCACCATCTTCTCGACCGAGTAGAGCCGGTACCACTTGTCGTCCACCATCAGGCCCAGGTCCGCGCCGCCCACGCCGAAGGCGTCCACTTTGCCGTCCAGTTCCTGATATTTGCGCGCCGCGGCCTCCATGTCACCGTCTGTGCCGATGCGTTCTATACTGACTTCCTCGCCCAGCAATTTGACAGTGACGGCCTTATCGCGCTTGGACGAGCCAATACTGATGCTGACTGCTCGTTTCATAGGGACAACCTCCTCCGGGATTTGGTGAGGCGAGTATACACCCAACCATATTATCTGAAAATAGGATGACGGGAAGTAACCTATCTGTAAGCTTCAACCCCAATCTGACCGCTGCGTTTCGAGCCGCCCGGCGCGGATGATTTACTCTTTACGTTTTAGAGCCTATCCGATAAACCCCCGGACTGCGGACTTTAGTCCGCCATGCCAAGCAGACTGAAGTCTGCATTCCGTCATTAGGCGCTTACTACGGCTTCTCCAGCCCGTGCGCTTCCAGCAATTTCTCGTCTTTCATCAACTCCCCCGTTGGGCCGTCGGCCACGATTCTCCCATCATCCATAATGACCATGCGCGGGAACAGCCCGCCCACCATGCGTAGATCATGGCTGGCGACCAGCATAGTAACCGGCAGTTCCCGCAACAAGTTAATGAGACCGCGCCGGGCGCGCGGGTCAAGGTCGGCGGTGGGCTCGTCCAATACCAGCACTTCGGGGTTCATCGAAAGGACGGTGGCAATCGCGATGCGTTTCTTCTCGCCCGCGCTCAGGTGGTGCGAGACGCGCCGGGCATAACCCGTCATGCGGACGGCGGACAGGGCCGAGTCGACGCGTCGGGATACCTCCGCAGGCTCAAGTCCCTGGTAGAGCGGGCCGAAGGCCACATCGTCGAAAACGGTCGGCGAGAACAACTGGTCATCCGGGTTCTGGAAGACCAGCCCGACGGCGGCGCGGACGCGGCTGAAGTTCTTTTGCTCCACCGTCAGCCCGCAGACCGTCACCCGTCCCTGCCCGATAAGAATGCCGTTCAGGTGCAGGAGCAGCGTAGACTTGCCTGCCCCGTTCGGCCCAACTAACGCCACTTTTTCTCCGGGGGCGATGCTCAACAAAACATCCTTCAAAGCCTCGTGACCATCGGGATAAGAAAACGAAAGGTTTCGAATTTCAATCGAGTGGTGCATGGGCTAACCCCAGAACAGGATTCCGAACAGGAGCAGCAAGAGCAGCAGGAATAACCCGGCCGCCAGCGTCAGCCAGCCGCGGCTGGTCAGGGGTACAAGCGGCAGGGTGCGCACTTCGCCGTCGTAGCCGCGCGAGAGCATGGCGACGTAGATGCGGTCACTGCGCTCGAACGCCCGCAGGAACAGGTTGCCAGCCATCCCGCCTGCCACGCGGGCGCGCCACGCCACGCTCCCCCCGGACCCTTCGGCTCCGCTCAGGGCAAGCCTTTTACCTGCCCCCGCGCTTTGACCGGAACGCGCCGCCCGGGCGCGCATCAACCGCAGCGCCTCGTCAACCAGCACAAAGAGATAGCGCCACATCAGCCCGAACATGCCCACCAGCAGGCGCGGAATGCCCACCGCCCGCATGGCTTGCAGTAACTCCGGGAAGGGTGTGGACGAGGCCATCACAATCGCCGCCTGAACCGAAAGCCACGACTTGAGCACCACGCTGACGAAACGCTCCAGCCCTTCGAGCGAGGCGGTCAGCGTCCATGAACCGAGGGAAATAGTGAAGAGGGCGGTGCCTTTCAGCGTAAAAATCACAGGCAGCGCTGCCAGCACGAAAGGCAGGGCCAGCAGGGCGCGTTTCAGCACGTACCCAATCCCCAACCCGGAAAGGATCTCAACCGAAAGGATCAGGGCAAAGAGCAGGATGTAGACCGACCAGGCAGCCACCGGCGTCAGCGAGACAGTCAAGATAAACGCCGCCGTCAGCACGAACTTGATGCGCGCATCCAGGGCGTGGATGGGACTGGTACGCGGCCGGTAGGGGTCAAGGAAGTGAACGTGCAAGAATTATTCTGATAGTCTGATAGTCGAATGGTCACGTGGTCGGTCGTTTGCGCCGGATGAAGGCCACCGCCAGCGCCACGCCGAATACCAGCAGTGTGCCGAGGATGCCGGCGACGATGGTTGCCAGGGCCGTGTTCGAGATGCCGGGGAAGGTGTAATCGGGGATGATCTCATACAGCGGCCCCCGGGCTATATCTAGAAAGCCCTTCTGCTCGGCCACCCATTCCAACCCATCGGGATGGGCGGAAGCCAGCGGGGAGAGCACCGCCAAGAGAATCGCGATGCCCAGGCCAAAGGTCCAGACCGCCGCGCCGCCCTTGGGGGTTGCCTCGCCGACGCGAAACAGGTCACGCCGCGCCGCGTACAGGAATGCCAGCGCGCCGACAGTGATGAGTCCCTCGCCGATGCCGATCAGCATGTGGATGCCGCCCATGGCCGGGACGGAAATATTGGCCGGAGACGTGCCCGAGATAGCCAGTTCCAGGGCGCAAGCCAGCGAGGCAACCACAACCGAGAGCCAGGCCGCTGCGAACCCGCCGGCGAAGATTCCCCACGATCTGCCGCGCGCTAGTTTCTGGAGGCTGGTGTAGACGAAGTACGAGACCGTCACGCCGACGAGTGCCATGTTGAACAGGTTGGCGCCCAGCGCCAGCAAGCCGCCGTCCTGGAAGATGAGCGCCTGGATGCTGACCACGCTGGTCAGCACGATGACCGCTGCCCACGGGCCAAGCAGGATGGTGGCCAGGGCCGCGCCGACCAGGTGGCCGGAGGTGCCGCCGGTGACGCTGAAGTTGAGCATCTGACCGGCGAAGATGGCCGCCGCCAGCACGCCCATCAACGGCACTTGGCGCTCACCCAAATCCTTGCCTACCCGCCGCAGGGCATAGGCCACAGCAATCGCCGATACAACCCAGAGAACGACCGCAACCAGGGTGGAAAGGAACCCATCCGGGATGTGCATGGGTACAGGGGAATATAGCATACGAGCCTCCTATTGGGAATTGGTTTGACATTCCGGGCACAGCCCGAAGAATGTGAGATGACTGCCGAGAGATCGGAAACCGGTGACCGTTTCGAGTTCCGCGTAGAGCGACTGGAGGCGGGCGTGCTCGATCTCCACTTCCTGTCCGCAGGCGCGGCAGACCAGGTGGTGGTGATCGTTTTGCGCCAGTTCATACGCCAGGTGACCGTTGCCCGCAGTGGCCGAGGCGATAATGCCATTATTTGCCAGGAATTCCAGCGTGCGGTAGACGGTGGTCTCGGCCATGCCGGTCTGCCGGACGCGCGCATAGATTTGAGTAGGGGAAAGGTGACCGTCGTGGTGCAGGGATTCCAGAATGGCAAGTCGCTGCGGGGTCATGCGGAAACCGCGCTGGCGCAGGGTTTGGGAATGGAGGGCAAGGCAGGACATCGTCGCTTCCTTATTGCAAAAATTATCAATAATGATTATATGCAATAAGGGCGGGAATGTCAACCCCTAAAAAACGGACCCGTTCCACTGCTGGAACGGGTCCTCCCCTGTCACTGATCACTGATTACTGATCACTGATTACTGCTCTCACGGCTCCCACTGGAAGTGAATCAGGGCGAAGACGTAAGGCTGACCCTTCACGTATTCCACCCCCACCAGCCAGAGACGCCAATCCAGGTCTATGCCAGGGGTGCCGGGTTTGTACACGCTGTAAAAGTGGATATTGGCATACTCATTCGGCCACGGCGTCACCGAGAAGGCAGCCGCTGCGCCAGGGTCGTCGCAGCCCAGGGTATAACTGGCGTTGAACACTTCCTGCAAAAGGGGCAGGATGGCTTCGTGGAACGGGCCAACCTTATCCAGGCCGCTGCCCGGCGCCGGGCCCCAGTTGACCTCGTAGCTGCTCCCAAAAACCCAGCGGGCGTGTTCCTGGTCATAATTGACCACAGTCCCGTAACGCCACAGGTGCATATCTATGCCATGCGCCGGGCTGACCAGCGAGGCGAACAGTTCGCCGTTGGATATGGTGAGGGCATTATCCAGGTTGGCGATCAGGGTGTTGACTTTCCCGTCGGCGCAAAAGGCAGCCGGTGAGACGTACTCGGTCAGGTAGTGGGAATTGACCCAGCCTGCACCTCCGCTCGGGTTTTGGACTTCGACCCACAGGTTCGAGCCGACATAGGTCGAGGGGCCGGTGCGCATGACGTTCGTCGCGGTGGGCGCGAAGGTCCCAACGGTGGGATTGCCTGGCCCAGCCGCCGCGCGGATATTCAGCACATCCGTTGACGCGACCAGGATGACCGCGTACGGCCCGGACGGTGAGCCTGTGACCACACCCCCCGGCGTGACGCTCGGTCCCGGCCCGCTCGTCAACGTGGGGAGGGCAACGGTAGGCGAGGGCGTCACCGGTGTGGCAGTCGGCAAGGCGAGGGGCGTCGGCGAGGCGGATAGCTGCGTAGGGGAGGGCAGCACGGGCGAGGTCGGGAGTGGCGTCGGCGTGCCGAACAGGGATAACGAGCAGCCGATCAACGGAAAGAGTAAGACGGCGGCCAGCAAGGCCAGTGTGGTTTTTTTCATGGTTGTCTTTCGGGAACAGTTTGTCGAGGCAGTAATGGTTGCGCAGTTGGCAACCATAATGGTTGCGCAGTTGGCAACCATAATGGTTGCGCAGTTGGCAACCATAATTGAACGGCTACTCGTTATTTTATCACCGACACACGGAAAATTTTTATTTGGCGGACATCTCCCGAAATAAAAACCACTCCCCCATGCGATTTGAGTTTCTTCCGCTGTGGATTTACTCGCAGGGACACATTTGGCGGAGGGTGGTGTACAATCGAACCAGGTTACCAACCTCGAATCAGCGGAGCGCCGACCGATGCGTCTCGAAGAACTGAACTGGATGGACGTGGAAGAATATCTCAAGCACGAGGATCGGCTGATGCTGGTGCTTGGCGCGACCGAGCAGCACGGCTACCTGAGCCTGCTGGCGGATGTCAAGATCCCGCTCGCCCTGGCGGATGCCGCCTCCCAGCAGACCGGCGTGCTGGTCGCGCCGCCGCTGAATTTTGGCTGCTCGCCGTATTTCCTGAAATATCCCGGCACGTTCAGCCTGCGCGTCAGCACGCTGATTGCCGCAGTCGAGGATCTCCTCCGCTCGGCGTATGGACACGGCTTCCGGCGCATCCTGTTGCTGAACGGACACGGCGGTAACAGCCCGGCGCGCGGGCAACTTCACGAAATCATCAACAGCTTACCCGGACTCAGACTGGCCTGGTACGACTGGTGGACCGCCAACAGCGTGCTGGCGGTGGCGGAGAAGCACCAGATCAAACCCTCCCACGCCAACTGGCTGGAGGCTTTCCCGTTTAACATCGTCGGCGAGCTGCCGGACGAGGAGAAGGTTCCGCCGCGCGTGCCGGGGATTATGGACGCGGAAGAGGCCCGCAGGGTGTACGGCGACGGTTCGTTCGGCGGCAGGTACCAGGTCGAGGCAAGCGTTATGGAGGAGGTATTCGCCGCGGCTTTGTTAGACATCCTGCAACTGCTGAAGTTTGAGTAGGCGTGCTTCTCGAGATTGAATCGCTGTGCTTTCAGGTATAATTATGATCTCGGAGGTCGAAATCCATGGATGAGTTTGACTTACTGCCTCGGATTACTATCAATCCCAAAGTTATGGTTGGCAAGCCTGTTATTGCCGGCTCTCGAATACCTGTCGAATTAATTGTCAAAATGCTGTCTCAGGGAGTTTTGGAACAGGAAATCCTGGATGAGTACCCCAAGTTGCAGTTGGAAGACATTCGCGCCGCCCTGGCCTACGCGGCCAGGGCATTAGCGCTCGAAGAAATCGAGCCGATGATCGTAACAGCCTAGGAGTCATGGGTGCGGTTTATTGTAGACGAATCCTCCGGTAAGGCCGTAACCCGATACCTAAAAGGTGCGGGACATGATGTGCTTTACGTAGGCGATATCATACCCCAAGCCGATGACGCGGAGATGTCGAACTTGCCCTGGATGAAAATCGGACATAGTAGCAAATTATGTGCTTGGCTAGTTTCCGCTCACGCCGGATTGCCAAATCCGGCGCAGTAGGCCTGGATTTGGCAATCCAGGCCGAGCAGAGGCAAGATTTCGGGGAGTTGGTATTTCGGGGTGGGTTTGAGCATCATGGCGTTTTGTTGCTGCGTCTCCAAGATGAAAGGCCAAATCACCGGGCACAAGTTGTCGCTTCTGTGTTGAAGGAACATGCCGAACGCCTAGTGGGTAATTTTGCGGTTGCGACGGAAAAAAGCTTTCGTATTCGCGCGAAACCATAAGCGGAATCCTTTCTGGTTTGCCGAAGGGGGCATTCTAACTTTGGCAGAATGGGACTTTACTACTTTAGGCTAACAGGGCAAATATTTCCCTTGACGGAATCCTGACCAAACAGGTATAATTCGCACCGTTGATTGATAATCAGAATCTGCGAAATAAGGCGAGCGCTTGAGACAAAAAGTCTCATGCGCTTGCTTTTGCTTGCCGAGTGCGCGGGAAAAAGTAGGGCGCGTTGGAGCGGAGCATTCGTTGCCGTCTCGCACCGGCGTCCACAGGATCGCTTCGCTGATGCCGCCGGTGTTCGCGGCACGAACGGTGTCACAGGGATTGGCGGTCGTTCGCAGTGCTTACTGGTACCTGCACAAGTGCAGGCATTCGGAAGATGAGGAGACGATATAGTGGAAACTAAGGGGCTTACTTCGCTTCGTATCAGCCTGGCTTCGCCGGAAACCATACGCAGTTGGTCGTATGGTGAAGTACTTAAACCAGAAACCATCAACTATCGTCGCCTGCGGCCTGAGAAGGACGGCCTTTTCTGTGAGGCCATTTTCGGCCCGACGCGCGACTGGCAGTGTTACTGCGGCAAATACAAGAATCCCCGTTACAAGGGCATCACCTGCGACAAATGCGGCGTGGAAGTGACCCGCTCGGCCGTCCGGCGCGAGCGTATGGGACACATCCAACTGGCTACGCCCATTGCCCACATCTGGTACACGCGGCGCATCCCCTCGTACCTGGGCCAGCTGCTCGACATCTCGCGCCGCAACCTGGACCGGGTGCTGTATTTCGCCCAGTACATCGTCTCCTACGTGGACGAGGAGGCCCGCCAGAAGGCCCTCAAACGCCTGGAAGACGAGATTTCTGTTTCGGAACGCGAACAGGCAGCCGAGATCAACGCCAAGATCGCCGAGATCAAAACCTCGCGTGACCATAAGCTCAGCGAACACTCGCAGCGTAAGCACGAGCTGGAACGGCATTATGACGAGTTGATCGCGACCCGGCTGGAACCCATCATTCAGGAAGGTCAGCGCCTCGAAGGCTTGCTCCAGGAGAGCATGGGCAAGCCTCTGAAGGAAACCATTGTTTTCGGCAAGTCAGAGATGGTCATCGCCGAGGCCGGCAAGACGGCCACCGCCTCACACCTCAAGAAGGTGCAGAAAAGTGTCCAGGAACAACTGGAAGGCCTGGAGAACGAGCTGAAAGACCAGAAGCAGCGCGAGCTTGAATCGGTCAAGATGGAAGCTGCCCAGGTCAAGGCCGAAGCGGAGGAGCAAATGAACGCCCTGCGCAACCAATTAGAGGACCAGGCCTCCGCTTTGCAAGACCAGAACGCCCACACGCGTGACGAATTGATGGAACTGCGCCCCTTCACCTTTCTGGGCGAGACCCGCTACCGCGAACTGAAATCTCGCTGGGGACAGGTCTTCCGCGCCGACATGGGCGCCGAGGCCTTTTATGAGATCCTGCACCGCCTCGACCTGGATAAGCTTTCCCAGGAACTGTGGCACGAAGTGCGCACCACCAAGTCCAAGCAGAAGCGCAAGAAAGCCACCACCCGGCTCAAGGTTGTGGAGGCGTTTCGCCGTTCGGGCAACCACCCGGAGTGGATGATCCTGACCGTTCTGCCGGTCATCCCCCCTGACCTGCGCCCGATGGTGCAGTTGGACGGCGGCCGTTTTGCCACCTCCGACCTGAACGACCTGTACCGGCGGGTCATCAACCGCAACAACCGTCTGAAGAGGCTGCTCGAACTCGGCGCGCCGGATGTCATCGTGCGCAACGAGAAGCGCATGCTCCAGGAGGCGGTCGACTCGCTGATTGATAACTCGCAGCGCGGCAAGGCGCTCTCGCGGCGTGGCCGGCGCGAGCTGCGCTCCTTGAGCGATATGCTCAAGGGCAAGAAAGGCCGCTTCCGACGCAACCTGCTCGGCAAGCGCGTAGATTACTCTGGCCGCTCGGTCATCGTGGTCGGCCCGCAACTGAAACTATATCAATGCGGCCTGCCCAAGAGCATGGCGCTGGAGCTGTTCCGCCCGTTCGTCATTGCCCGGCTGGTATCGCACAATTACGCCGCCAATGTCAAGGGCGCGCGGCGCTTTATCGAGCGCAACCGGCCCGAGGTCTGGGAAGTGCTCGAAGAGGTCATCAAGGAGCGGCCAGTGCTCTTGAACCGCGCTCCCACCCTGCACCGCCTGGGCATCCAGGCCTTCGAACCGGTGCTGATCGAGGGTTCGGCCATCCAGCTTCACCCGCTGGTGACCACCGCCTTCAACGCCGACTTCGATGGCGACCAGATGGCCGTCCACGTGCCGCTTTCTGAGAAGGCCGTCCAGGAAGCCCGCCGATTGATGCTGGCTTCCAAGAACTTGCTCAAACCCGCGGACGGCGAACCCATTATCGGCCCCTCGAAAGACATGGTGTTGGGCGTCTATTACCTGACCATGGATCACCACCAGCCACACCAGGGGGACGGGCGCGCCTTCGCAGATATTGACGAGGTTGATCTGGCCTACCAACTGGGACAGGTGGACATTCACACAAAGATCAAGCTGCGGGTCAAGACCTGGTACAGCGACGACGGCACGCGCCTGACCGAGCTGGAAACCCGCATGATTGATACGACGGTCGGCCGCGTGCTCTTCAACCGCGTCCTTCCTGAAGAAGTCCAATTTGTCAACGAGAAATTGGAGAAAGGCGGCGTGAAGGACCTGATCGCGGAGGTCTACGAACTCTGCGGCCAGGAGGTGACCACCAACGTCGCCGATGAGATCAAGCGCATCGGCTTTGAGTACGCTATGCGCTCCGGCACCACCCTCTCGGTAGCCGACATCACCATCCCGCCAGAAAAACAGGATATCATCGCCAATGCCTTGCAGGAAGTGGAATTGGTGCAACGCGACTTCCGCCGCGGCCTGCTGACCGAGCAGGAGCAGAATGAGCACGTTATCCAGATCTGGCAGCAAACGACTGCTGACGTGGCCAAAGCCGTCAGGAACCATCTGGATCCGGATGGCAACCTGGCAACCATGGCCAACTCCGGCGCGACCAAAGGCGGCTATGGCCCCATCTCGCAACTGGCCGGTATGCGCGGCCTGATGGCTGACCCTTCCGGGCGCATCATCCCGTTCCCGATCCGCTCGAATTTCCGCGAGGGCCTGACCGCTCTCGAATACTTCATGTCAACCCACGGCGCTCGCAAGGGCCTGGCCGATACCGCCCTGCGCACCGCGGATGCCGGTTACCTGACCCGCCGTCTGGTGGACATCGCCCAGGATGTTATTATCAACGAGTACGATTGCGCCACGAAAGAGGGCATCTGGATCCGCAAGAAGGATGACATCGCCGGGCAATCCATGTTCGACCGTTTGTATGGACGGCTGGCAGCCGAACGCATCCTCGACCCGAAGACTGGCGAGGTGCTGGCCGAACCAGATGATATGATTGACCACGAACTGGCCCGCAAGGTCGCCAACCTGGGCATCCAGGAGGTTAAAGTGCGCTCGCCGCTGACCTGTGAGCTGACCCACGGCATCTGCGCCAAGTGTTACGGCATTGACCTGGGGCGCGGTTCGATGGTCGAACTCGGCTCGGCGGTCGGCATCGTGGCCGCCCAGTCCATCGGTGAGCCTGGCACGCAACTGACCCTGCGCACGTTCCACACCGGCGGCGTGGCCGCTGGCGGCGACATCACCACCGGTCTACCCCGCGTGGAGGAGCTTTTCGAGGCGCGCAAGCAGCCGAAAGGCGAGGCGGTCGTCTCCGAGATCAAGGGCGTGGTGCGCCTCATCCAGTCAGATAAATATACCGACTTGCGCCTCATCCGGGTGGAACAAAGTGAGATGATCCACGACGAGTACGATGCTCCCGAAGAGTGGACCATCACCGCCAAGGAAGAGGACGAGGTCAAAGCCGGCGATGTGCTGGCAACCCTCGGCGAGGCGACCGTGACCGCCGCGCACAACGGGCGCGTCCGCATCGAGGCGCGCAAGATCATCGTCTCGTACGAGCAGCGCGAGGAAACCGAATACGAGATCCCGACCACATCCCGCCTGTTGGTAAAGGAAGGTGACCACGTCGAGGCCGGCCAGCCGCTGACGGAAGGCTCGCTCAACCCCCACCGCATCCTGCGCATCCAGGGACGCGAGGCCTGCCAGATGTACCTGCTGACCGAGATCCAGAAGGTGTACCGCAGCCAGGGCCAGAACATCCACGATAAACACTTCGAGGTCATCATCCGCAAGATGATGGCGAAAGTGCAGGTGACCCGCCCCGGCGAGACCAGGTACCTGCCCGGCGACCCCGTGGACCGGTTGGAGATCAAGAAGATCAATGAGCAAATGCTCGGCGAGAGCAAAACGCCAGCGCGCTTCGGGGAGATCCTGCTGGGCGTGACCAAAGCCTCGCTCAGCACCGATTCGTTCCTCTCGGCCTCCTCGTTCCAGCACACCATCAAGGTGCTGGCGGGCGCAGCCATCGGGTCGAGCACCGATCCGCTCTTCGGCTTGAAGGAGAACGTCATCATCGGCAAGCTGATCCCGGCCGGGACGGGCTTCGTCCACGGGCGATTCATCACCCCGGAGAAAGCCACCGAAGCCGGGGCCTCCCAATGGACGGACATCCCAGACGGAGCGTCAACGGATTAGGGTTCTGAAGGGGTTGTTCAAAAAGCCGATAAGAAAATTCACAAAGGCCACCAGATTTGGTGGGGAGCTTTGCGGCCGTGCCTGTTTTCACACCGGCTGCCACCCCCACCCCCGCCCCGGGATTCACCGTTGCCTACCTCGGAATCACGAACTGCGCGCCGCAGTATGCCTTCCGTTTCTCGATCACCAACACTGGAGGCGTCACCTGGGAATCCATCCGCATCGTGGCAACGGACAATACGACAGCCACCTCGACAACCCACATCCTGGATTCCTTCCGGTCTTACAACGGTTGTGTGCTCGAAATGGAGCAGAGCGATCTGATGCCGGGCGAAAGCGGCAATGTAGCCAACGTCAATCCTGGCCAGTTCAATTACGATCCCAGCGGGCACAGCATCACGGCCACCTTCACCCTGTGCACGGCAAACGGTCTCGGCGGAACGTGTCTCTCTCAAACCATCAACTTTACGCCGTGATCGGGACGGGGCGGTCGCAAGGCCGCCCCTTCCTTTTTCCTTGACGCTTCGCCCCTTTCCCCGTAAGATAAACCCAAAATAGAACATCCATTCACCACAAAGGACACAACGGAACACGAAGTTTTTCCTTTGTGACCCTTTGTGTCCTTCGTGGTGTTTCCATGGAGCAATTATGGAACTCGGCCTCGTCCGCAAGATTGACATTGACCACGAGATGCAGCAATCCTATCTCGATTACGCCATGAGCGTCATCGTGGCGCGTGCCCTGCCGGATGCGCGCGACGGCCTCAAACCCGTCCAACGGCGCATCCTGTACGCCATGTACGACATGGGCATCCGCGCCGACAGCCCCTACCGCAAGTCCGCCCGCATCGTTGGCGAGGTGCTCGGCAAATATCACCCGCACGGCGACCAGTCCGTCTATGAAGCCATGGCGCGCATGGCGCAGGATTTTTCCATGCGCACCCTGCTGGTGGATGGACAGGGTAACTTCGGCTCGGTGGACGGCGACCCGCCGGCGGCTATGCGTTACACCGAAGCGCGCCTGGCCGCGCCGGCGCTGGACCTGTTGGCTGACATCGGCAAAAACACCGTTGACTACGCCGACAACTTCGACGGGACGCTCACCGAGCCGACCGTCCTGCCGGCGGCCATCCCCAACCTGCTCGTCAATGGGGCAACCGGCATCGCAGTCGGCATGGCGACCAGTATCCCGCCCCACAACCTGGGCGAGGTGGTTGACGCCCTGGTCTACATGCTCGAGCACTGGGAGAAGATGGACGACATCCCCGTTGCGCGCTTGATGGACTTCATCCAGGGGCCGGATTTCCCCACCGGGGGCGTCATCATCCAACAGAAAGGCGAGGAGGGCATCGAGGCCGCCTATGGGTCGGGGCGTGGCCGGGTCACGATCCAGGCACGCGTCCACATCGAGGAGATGGAGCGCGGCAAGAACCGCATCATCGTCACCGAACTGCCGTACACCGTCAACAAGTCCACCCTGATCGGGCGCATCGCCGACCTGGCGCGCGAGGGCGGTTTGGAAGGCATCACCGACCTGCGGGACGAATCCGACCGCCAGGGCATGCGCATCGTCATCGAGTTGACCAAGAACGTCGAGCCGGAGGCCGTGCTGCGCGAGCTATACAAACGCACGCCGATGCAGAACACTTTCAGCATCATCTTGCTAGCCCTGGTCGTCGGTGAAGACGGACGCGGCGAGCCGCGTATGTTGTCCCTCAAGCAGGCGCTGCGCGTCTACCTGGAGCACCGGCTGACGGTCATCCGCCGCCGCAGCGAACATGACCTGGAACGGGCCCGCGCCCGCGCCCACATCCTGACAGGGCTGCTGGTGGCGCTCAAGAATCTGGACGCGGTCATCGAACTGATCAAGAAATCACCCGACGTGGAGACCGCCCGCGCCCGCCTGATGAAGCGCTTTAAGCTGACCGAGATGCAAGCCAACGCCATCCTGGAGATGCAACTGCGCCGTCTGGCCGCCCTGGAGCGCAAGAAGATCGAGACCGAGTACAAAGAGACGCTGGCGCTCATCAAAGAGTTGGAAGGGCTGCTGAAATCCGCCAGGAAGATGCGCGCTGTCGCTGTCGAGGAGCTGCTCAAGGTCAAGGCCGCTTACGCTGACAAGCGACGTACGCAGATCGTCAGCTTGAGCCGCCGGACGAAAAAAGCCCCGCTGACGACCAGCGAGCTGCTGCCCGAACAGGTGGTCTGGGTGGGCGTGACGAACGCTGGGATTCTGGCGCGCACTCGCGATGATAAGCCGCCGCGTCCGAGCGGTAGCAATGCGCCGAGGCTGTTGGTGCGCGCCGCCTCGACCGATACCCTGGTGCTCGTCTCCGAGCGCGGCGCGGCCGCTGCAGTCGCCGTCCACACCCTGCCCGAAGCCGGGAAACTCTCGGAGGGCGCCCCCTTCTACAAGGTCACGCCGCTCAAGGAAGGCGATAAACTGGCGGCGATGTTTAGCCTGCCAGCCAAAAGGAGCAATCTGCCGGAAGAATCCTGCGTGCTGACCGTGACGCGCGGCGGCATGGTCAAAAAGAGCCTGGTCAGCGAGCTGCCCGGCCCCTCGGCGCAGACCTTCACGCTGGTCAAGGTCAACGACCCCAAAACACCTGGGGCAGGCGGCGACAGCCTGGGATGGGTTGGTTTAACGGATGGCAGGAAGCAGATCCTGCTCGCCACGGCGCAGGGGATGAGTATCCGCTTCAGCGAGGAGGAAGTCCGCCCGATGGGGCTGGCGGCGGCGGGCGTCAACGGAATCAAGCTAGGCGTGGGCGACGAGGTGATTGGCTGCCAGATCCTGCCCGCGACGGGCGAGATATTTGTCATTGCCTCGGATGGCAAAGCCAAGCGCGTGGAACAGAAGGATTTCCCGGCGCAGGGACGCTACGGCAAGGGCGTCATCGCCTGGGAATTGCCGCCGAGGGTCACGCTGGCCGGGCTGGCGAGCGGCAAGGGCAACGCGGTCATCACGCTGCACCTGGCAAAAGCCGCGCCCAAGTCCACGCGCCTGGATGCCGCGCCGCTGCGCAAGCGCGCCGCCGTGCGCGGCGAGGCGGTGGTGGAAATGAAGGCTGGGGATGCGGTGGTGGGATTGACGGAGGGATGGGTGCTGGAGAGATACGTTGAAAAGAAGAGTGAGAAGAGAGAAGTAAAAGGTAAGAAGGCGGCGAAGAAGGGAAAGTAAAACGTAATAAACTTAGACCTCCGAGTTCTGTGAGAACTCGGAGGTCTGCTTGACGAGTGCGGGACAGGCAGGTACAATGTGGTTACATAAGGAACCACAATGAGCAGGAGGCAGGCCATGACAATAGAAATCGGCATTCGTGAATTGAAAACCCGCGCCTCGGAAGTGGTGCGGGCGGTGAAGGAACAGCGCGCCCGCTACGTGATCACCCAGCGCGGCAAGCCGGCTGCGCTGATCATCCCGCTGGATGCGGACTACGACCGCGCCAAAGCCGACGAAGTCTGGGCGCGGCTGGAGAAACTGCGCGAGGAGATTGGCAAAGGCTGGCAGAGTGAGAAGAGCGCGGTGGAAATTCTTTCGGAGATGCGCCGATGAGCCAGCCCCTCACCGTGGATGCCAGTGTCTTTGTCAACGCCTTTAGCCCGACGGAAGAAGGCAGCGACCACAGTTGGGCATATCTCAACTCGCTCAAACAAGCAGGCACGCCGATTATCGTGCCTGCTCTGCTTTTGCCGGAAATCGCCGCAGCCATTGCCCGTAAACAAGGCAATCCAGGATTGGGGATCCAACTTGCGCACGAAGTCCGCGATACTCCCACCCTGACACTCATCCCGCTGGACGAATCCCTGGCAGAACAGGCGGTTGAAATTGCAGCGAGATACCGCCTGCGCGGCAGCGACGCGGTCTACGCGGCAGTCGCCCTCCGTTTCGGTACGGAGCTGGTCACGCTGGATGGGGAGCAGTTGGAGCGGCTGGCGGGGGTTCTATCCGTGAGAGAGCCGTAGAGGGAAGGGGAGACGCGGGGACGGGAAATATAAGAAATCGGAGCCGCCTGGCCCCGATTGATATTACTTCCTTTTTTGCCTTTTCTGGAATTCTTCGATTTGGGGATATAAGGACTCCACAGTTTCTTTTGCGAATAGTTGCTCCCGAATTTCCAGGTAATTGCCCTCGCCAACCTGCCAGGAAACCCAAAAGCGCGTGGCTTTGGCGGGGCTCATATGCTCCATCAAAACCCTGGCTGCTTCTTGAATGATCTGCCGCTCGCTTATCACCTGTGCGGTCATGGCCGCTCTCTTCACACCACAATTTTACCTCAGGAAACATCAAAAAAACGATTCAGAGATTCAGAGTACAGAGATTCAGAGTGCAGAGATGGAAGATGGGGAGAGAACAAGACGAAAACCGATGTCATTGTAGAAGTGGGCAGGCTCGTACCAGTTCCGGGACGCACAGCGGGCGCGGTAGCGATTGTTGAGCCACGAACCGCCGCGCAGCACGCGATATTGGCCATCTTTCGGCCCGGTCGGATTCTCCACGCCATCTTTGCGGTTCCTGTATTCTTTCTCATCGAACCAATCCACACACCACTCCCAGACGCTGCCGGCCATATCCGCACAACCATAGGGCGAATCGCCCTGCGGGGAAAACTGCCCGACCGGGGTGGCAGCGCCAATTTTTGATTCTGCGGCATTGGCTTTCGCCGGGTCGAATTCATCTCCCCAAGGAAAGACGCGGGCATCTTTATCGCCGCGCGCCGCCTTTTCCCATTCGGCCTCAGTGGGCAGGCGGTAAGTTTTATTTGCCTTTCCGCTCAACCATTTGCAATATTCCTGGGCGTCATTCCAGGAAATATTCACCACCGGATGGTCGCCATTCTCCGCCGGGTACTGGTCGTTATCCCAGCCGCGCGGAGGCTTGTAACCAGCCTCTTTGACGAAGATTTGATATTCGCGGTTGGTTACAGGATATTTGCCGATGGAATACCCGGAGAGGTCCACCGTGTGCTGCGGTTGTTCCCAACCAAGCCATTCCTGCCAGTCTTTATCATTCTTGGTCTCTTTCAGCACTTGTTGCGCCTGTTCGGGAGTCGTCCCCATCAGGAACTTGCCTGCCGGGATTTTGATCATCTGTGGTTGAGGAAAGTCTTTTTCATTCATCTTTGATCCTTTTTCATCAACACAACCTCATCTCTACACTACAGCCGCCGAACACGCCGACCGTCAGCGGGGTGCTGGCGGATTTGCACACGTCCACCAGCGTGTCCACGTAGGGCTGGAAGTCCAGCGCGTCGGTGTCGGTGGGCAAGTCGTTCAGGATGAAAGTTTTTGGATCGGGCATGGGACATCCCCTTACTTGAGCTTGAGCTTTCCCCTTACAAACTCGCGGATTCGGCTGGTAGTTTTATATGCAACTTCTGCTAGTGTTACCGGGACAATCGCACCTGGATACCGGACGGCAACTGCATAACCTTCCAAACTATCCAGATCAACACCCAGTTTTTCGAAATCCCTGTCAAGCGGGATGCACAATTCCAACAGAGCCATCAGAACATGAGTGCGCTCGAACTGGATCTGGTGTTCCTGCAAAAAGGCTTTGAGATACTTCTCTGCACATTGCTGGCAATGAAAGCAGGCCGGGCTTGGAAGAGGGACTTCGCCCGCGTGGAGGAGCAAATCTGCGCTGTTGAAATCCTCTTCAGCTTTATCCACCCATTCCTCAGTTAATTCGTTCATAGAGCACCTTCCCCTTTTGGGTTATTTCGCGCAGAAACCAATCCCCAAGTTTCTTGCGTTTCTCTATGCTCTTACGAGAACGAACAACTATATCCAATCCAAAGGTCATCAACGGGAGCGATTTCCTGATTTCCAGTGATGTTTCCAACTCCCCTTTTGGCGTCTCCATGACCACGAGCAAATCCACGTCGCTCCATGCGGTCGGCTTGCCATAGGCGTGCGACCCGAAGAGGATGATCTCCTCGGGGTCGAATTTCTCGGCAATGTGTTTCGCAATGGCGCGAATTGTCTTCATCGGGATTCGCCTGCGCTGGCCGAGCGGAAGGACTTGGAATACAGTCGGTGTTGCCATGCTCGAATTATACGTCAACTTGTTTGTCGTGCCTTACTCGATATAAGTATATTCCAGGATGATCACCCCGTCCCGCAGGATGATGGATTCGTAGGCGGTCAGCAGCCCGGCCTTCCAGGCCAGGTAACGAACGTCGCCGCGCACTTCCACGCCAAGGAGCACGAAGGTCGCGCCGGCTGGCAGACCGTAGAAAAAAGCCGAGTAACCGGAACGGATCACCTGCGCGCCGTTCAAGACCTTATCCCCGCGCACGTGAATGGCATCCTCGGCGTAGAGAGCAGACACTTTCGCAGCCTGGTAGCTCTTGAGGGCGTTCAAATATTGGGTCGTGAATGCGTCCGGCCTGGCGGGGTGGGAAGAGACGCGTGCCTTGATCGCGTCTGCCTGGCTGGCGGGCGCGACCGGTTGTCCACCGCCCGCGGGAGGGTAATCCCACTCCTGTGACAACGAATGCTCCGCTGACAACGAATGCTCCGCTGACAACGAATGCTCCGCGCTCGGGGTCGCCGTGGGCGGCTGGGCCTGCGGGTGATGTACAGCCGCCGGTTCTTGGGCCGGCCAATCGAAGGCGGCGATCAAGTCCCACAATTGGGGGAGATGATTGCGGCAGCTATCCCATGAGAAAAAGTTGACGGCTTCGACGCCCAGTTCTTTGGCTGTAGCGAAGAAATCGTCCATATCTTCATATGTGGGCGCCCAGCCGTCAGGCGTTCCATAAGCCGCCCCGGTGGGGATGCACGGACGGGCATTGGGCAGCGCCCGATACTGCCGCAGGCTTTCTGTCAATTGCGCCCCGGCATTGTGGGCGGCTTCCCAATAGACTTGCGGCATGACGGCATCGCAATTCTCCAGGAAGGCTGCCCAGGGCAAGCCGGGGTGAAAGTTCGGGAAACGGTAAGTGCTCAAGGCGAGCGGAACATTGCTCAACTCTGCACGCAGCTCGGCCATGAATGCACGCGCGGCCTGCTCCCTGCCCGGCTGCTCATACGCCGCGCCGGCGCAGAGCACATAACCGTCCAGGGCAAGCTCATGCACGCGGCGGACGGCGAGCGCAGCTTCGTCTGCAGGGTTATCGCCAGAGACGGCGTGCCAGCCCCAGACGGCGATCCCGGCGACGTGCAACGCCTGGACGAGGGGCGCGTTGAGGTCGCGGCCGGCCGGGTCCAACCCGGACGCCTGCGTCCCCTCGGCGATCTTGACCAGCACGTGGCTCAGACCCGCAGCCTGGGCCGTCAAAAGGATAGCCGAAGGATTGCCCCCCTCGCATTCGGAGGGCTGAGAGATAAAGAAACCTTTGCCCTGTAAACCCATAACAACCTCCTCATCACACATTTCCAACCAATCCCAATTCCGGCGCGATGCGGCGCATGGCGAGGATGACGTTGCCGACGTGTTCCCATAATTCTATACCAAATTCGCTGGCGGCTTTTTCGATTTCTGCGCGGTTGGCGCCAGCGGCGAAGGTTTTGTCCTTCCATTTCTTTTTAACGGAAGCAGGCTCCAGGTCCAGCAGGGAGCGGGACGGGCGGACAAGGGCGACAGCGGTGATGAGGCCTGTCACTTCATCGCAGGCGTAGAGGGCTTTCTCCATGCGCGACTGGCGCAGGACGCCCGTATGGTCGGCATGGCTGAGCACAGCGCGGACGATCTCCTCCGGCACGCCGCGCTGGCGCAGGATGGGTTCGCCTGCCTGCGGGTGTTCTTCGAGGCTGGGATGGATTTCCCAGTCGAAGTCGTGCAGCAGGCCGGTGGCGCGCCACTTCTCTACATCCTCGCCGAATTTCTCGGCGTAGAAGCGCATGGCCGCCTCGACCGCCAGCATGTGCTTGACGAGGTTTTCGTTCTTGACGTATTCACGGACAAGGATAAGGGCTTCGTCGCGGATCATACTATCTCCTGTAAACGTCTTTGCGGTGTTTGACACGGATGATTTCGATGATGAGTCGATCTTCGTGAATTTCGTACATGATACGATAATCCCCAACACGAACGCGATAAGTACGTTCAAAACCAGCCAATTTTTTGACTCCCGACGGAAAGGGGTTTTCCGCCAGTCCTTTAATCGCCGCGATTGCTCTGGGAATGATTTGTCGCGGCAGCCGTTCGAGTTCTTTTAGCGCCGAAGACTTGAACTCAATCTGGTAAGAGGCCATTTTTCTTCAGTTTGGCAACGACTTCTTCAAATGGGATGGTTGGTTCATTGCGTCTTTCAATCAGCACGGCCAAGTCTTCAAGGTCTTCGATTAAGTCCTGGAATTCTTCGATCGGCAGGATAACGGCAGTTTTCTTTCCCGTCTCATTGGTGATGTATTGAACTTGTAATTCCTTGATGCTTAACATACAAAGCTCCATTTCAGCAACCAAACAAATTATACAACACCCATCAATTCATGGAAATATTGGTTCCGGGTCACCCAGCACGGGGACGGGGTGGCTGATGTTCACATCCCACAGCGCGGCAGCGGCGGCGATCAGTTCGCGCATATTCCAGTATAGCACGGAAGACTTGCGGTAGACACGCAGGTCGGCCTCCACGCCGAGCGAGTCAACGCCGAGTTGGTTGCACAGGTAGAGGGCGCGCGGCAGATGAAAGCTCTGCGTGACCAGGATGGCCTCCGTCAAACCGAAGATCGCCTTGGCGCGATAGCAGGTATCGTAGGTGCGGCGGCCAGCGTAATCCAGCACGATTGCATCCCCCGGGACGCCGAGCGAGAGGGCCACCTCGCGCATCACCGCCGGTTCGTTGTACTCCACGAAACGGTTGTCGCCGCTCATCAGGAGTTTCTCGACTTTCCCGGCGAAATACAGGTCGGCGGCGATTTGGACGCGGTCATACAGCACCGGGGTGGCCGTCCCGTCCCGCCACAGCCCCGCGCCGAAGACGATTGCCACGCGGCGCGCCGGGACCTGCGCGGCTGTGTACGTTTTCGGACGCGCGTACAACCCGGTCACCAGGCGTGAGATGACCAGGATGAGAAGTCCGAGAAGGGCGAGAATCAAGAGAATTTTCAGGAACATCTTGACGCTACGTTTGAACACAGGCGGTATTCTACCATGCAAAAAAGAAAGGGTCTTGGGGAAACCTCCATCACCACGGCGATTCCCAGAGAACAAAAGAAACCCGTTTCCGGCGGGAAAACGGGTTTCCAAGTTTTGAAGCAGAGAAAACTAGATGGTCTTCTCGCGTAATACCGAGGAGATGTAGTCCATTGAAGCAACTACCACTGCAATCGCCACCATTTGAGCGCTGGCTCCACGATAGTTAAGCAAGTTAATATTTTGCTGAAGTAAGAAGCCGATGCCGCCGCCGCCGACGAAGCCGATAATGGTAGACATACGCACATTTATATCCCAGCGGTACATGGTATAGGAAATATAGGGTGGGATAATTTGCGGGATGACCGCATACACAATCGTTTGCAGACGATTGGCACCTGTCGCCTGAACGGCTTCCAACGGGCCGGACATGATGCTCTCGACCTGCTCGGAGTAAAGTTTTGCAAGGCTGACAATGGTGTGCAAACCCAACGCCAAAACACCTGCAAAGGGGCCAATTCCTACTGCAATTACGAAAACAATCGCCATGATCAGCGCTTCCACTGAACGCAAGGCGTTAAGGATTGTGCGGGTAATGAAGTAGATCACCATGCCTATTGGCAGTGCTTCTTTGGCTTCGCTGAAGATTGCCAGGAGAATACCCAGCAATCCACCCACTGCCATTGGGCCCCAGAGGGTATACAAAGGATTGCCGATCTGATACAACCAGTTTATTAATAGTCCAAGCAAAGTCAGGATGGTGGCCCCAGCGATGGAAGTTAGAAACAGATTGATGGTTTTTAGGCCTTTGGCGGAAAGTTTTTCAGAACCTTGTTGCCCAATGCGACCCAGGAAACTGCCCAGGGCGCCACCGGCAACCAAACCACCCAGGACAGGGGTCAGGAGTGCAACAATATTGCCGACCTGGAAAAGGAAATTTCCCAAAAAGCCGAAGGATCCCAGAGCACCTCTGAGATTCATACCGACGATCTTCGTCAAGCTAGCCAATTGGAAGAATCCATAGAAGCCAACCAACACTCCCAGCAGTAACACACCCAGACGTGCCAGACGGATGGGTAAATGAGGGGGATTAATCTCCTCCGGAGGGATAGCCCAGCGCATTCCCAGCCAGATGAGCATCGGGGAAACCACAACACTTGCCAGGTTTATCCAGATATTCGAACCGATCGCATTGCTGATATCACCCACCTCGCGTACGATCAAGAAGCCCAATGCAATGCCGATTGGCCATCCCAAAGCAGATAGCGAGATGCTAATTAATGGGCTTTTAACCGGTTTCATCAGGTTGCGGGCAGCGAGAAAACTAAGCGGGATGGCGAGAATCGTTCCAAAAACGGTTGCCAACAGCGCCAGGAAAACCGTTTCAATAATTTTATCCCAGGTATCATGGGCTGTTTGGGTAAGATGAGGTAATCCGATATTGCGGCGGAGTGAGGCGCGTATGTATTGCATGTCGGTGCTTTGCCGGTCGGGAAGGATCATGCTGGCAATAAAGTACCCTGTAGAATCAGTTTCCACGTTTACACGTCCCAGCGTCACCACATTGTTCGGGTCGTTCCCGGGAACGAACCGCAGAGGACCGGAGGCCTTGGAAGCGAAATTAAATCCCTCCACTTGGATCGTGTCACCAGGGTTGGCACAAGCAGGAGTTATTACCAGATAAGGGTTGGAAGCAGTTTGGTTTGGCATAGCAGGAAGACTTCCATCTGTTAGGCAAGGTACAAAGAGCGGGGCGTTAATGACCTCTTCTACCTGGTCGTACTCAAAAAAATCTGGTTTTGCAAGTGCGCGTGCCACGCGGATCAGACTCTCCTGGCGTTGTTTGCTGCGCAGCTCTTCCAGATTTATCTTGGTGATCTGAAATCCATAGGCTAAAATGACCATGACCAGAAGGGAAGCCAGCCCAACTTTTATGGATTTCCAGGGGGAGGCCTTGCGATCATTTTTATTCTTCATAAATCATCACCCTACCCGCTCAGCATCGCGGCCGTAAATGTCTTTGAATTTCTTGTCGTCAATATCTTTAGGCAGCCCCTCGAATACTAATTTTCCTTCGTTTAGCGCAACAACCCGGCCCGCGTAGCGGTGCACCAGATCCAAAAAATGCAAGCTGCACAGAACAGTGATGCCATCTTTTTTGTTAATATCTTCTAGATGAGTCATTATGCTGTGCGCCAGAACCGGATCGAGGCTGGCGACCGGCTCATCAGCCAGGATCATTTCCGGGTCCTGCATGAGCGCCCGCGCAATGCCGACGCGCTGCTGCTGTCCGCCGCTGAGTTCATCGGCACGCTGGTAAGCCTTATCTGCAATGCCTACTCTTTTCATTTTCTGAATGGCCTTCTCGATGTCTTCCTTCGGGAAGCGGTTCATCAGGCTCCAGGCTGGGTTGACATAACCCAGGCGTCCTGCGAGGACATTAGTGATAACTTTAGAACGGTGAACCAAGTTGAAATGTTGGAAAACCATTCCAATGCGACGTCGAATCCTGCGCATCTCATCCTGTGAGGCGGCGGTGATATCTTCACCGTTCCAAAGAATCTGCCCGGCAGTGGGTTCGACCAAGCGATTGATGCAGCGCAGCAAAGTAGATTTACCCGATCCACTTAAGCCGATAATAGCTAGAAACTGGCCGTCTGGTACTTCAAAGCTGACATTATCGAGCGCTTTCACGCCGCCGTCATAAATTTTGGTTAGGCTTTTGACTTGAAGCATATAGAATATCCTGAAAAACCGTGATTTTGGCGCAGCGTATGCCGATGGGTAATGAATAGCGCTGGATGGATTCAACCCCTGGTGTTTGTCTGTAGAGTAATGGAATGAGTACAATTTGGGGCAGGGATGCTTCGCGACCCTGCCCCAAAGATTCTTGGAAATGTACCGATTTAGGGTTTGATTGTGTAGCCGGTAGCTTCGACCATGGCACGAACCATGTCATATTCGGCATCGGTGGCGGGCATAATGCTGGTCCAGCCGTAGAAGTCATTGTTGCCGATGGAGCTCTTCCACTCTTCGGTCTCAGCGAAGGCTACCAAAGCGGTTTCGATCTGGGCGCGTAAATCAGCAGGGAACTCAGGCCCAAAGGACAGGGTGTCGTTCGGAATGGCAGCGGAAACCGCTAAGATGCGAACTTTCTGCACCACGTCCGGAGCTTCGGTGCGGATGTTGGCACGCGCATCGAGAACGCGCCAGCCATCGCACAGGATTTTCTTGCCATCCTCACTGAGAGCGCAATTCGGAATGGATTCCGCAGGAATTTCGTACTGTTCCAGCTTGGTGATTTTGCCAGCCAGGTAGTCTGCATAGCTGAAGGCAGACTTGCCATCTGGGTTGAGCGGAACGCTGTAGAAGACAGTACCAAAGTCAACTTCGCCGTTGTATACGGCTGTGACGGTCTGATTGTGACCACCAGTCTGGACCTGCTCGCCGGGGGTAATACCAGCCGCGGCCAGTTCGACGGTCGGGACCATGTAACCGGAAGTCGAGCCCTGGTCGCCGTAACCCCAGGTCGCACCTTGCAGGTCGGCCAGGGTCTGGTATTCGCTGTCGCGAGCGACAATGTACTCAGCCCAGTAGACCGGGTAGCCGTAGCGAACGGCCTTAAAGGCAACATCCACGCCGCAAAGCTGGCTGGCAATGGCGTAGCCGAGGCCGGGGATGAAGGCCATGGTGTCTGTGGGGGAAGCGCACATCTCTTCGATAGTGGCGGCGTAGGAAGTCGGAACAATCACTTCGAAGGTCAGGCCAGTCGCCTGGTTCAGGGCATCAGCCATAACCTTACCGCCTGTAACGATGATGTTGGCATCCACTGACGGGACGAACAACACCTTGATGGGGTGTTCCGGTGAACCGATTGTGGGTGCAGGCTCCTCGGTTGGGGTCGCGGTTGGCGCCTCGGTCGGCGCCTGCGTCGGCGCCTGGGTGACCACGGGTGTGGGGGTCGCCGTAGGCCCGCAGGCTGTCAGCAGCATCGTCGCCGCTACCAGCAAAGAAAGAAACAGGTAGAACTTCTTCATTTCGTCTTCTCCTTTCAATAAAAGAATAGGGTTTTTGGGGATGGCTTCCCCATTTGACTTTATGGTAGGTAACTGCCCTACCATTATGATGATAACTTGAAATGAGCGTAAAGGCAAGTGCCAAGTCTCATGAATTCGACTATAATCAAAGCATGAAGAAGACAGTCGTTCGAATTCTGCTTATCCTTCTTGCCCTTATCCTGGTCTGGGCTGTTGTCAACGCTTTCAACGGTATCAACGATAACATCCGCAGCGCGATACAGCCCCTGCAGCAGACCAACCGCGACCTAAGCACGCAAGTCGCCGCGCTTTTGCACCCAACGCCAACGGTCATTCCGGACCCGGTCACGATCGTGCACGAGGTGCGCTCGCTGGCGCGGTTGGAGACCATCCAGTACAGCGTCGAGAAGGTCATCACGGCCGAGGTCAACCAGGGTATATTTGGGCCGCTCTTCGGCGACAAATTGCTGTTCGTGGCGCATGGCGTGGTCATCGCTGGCCTGGACCTGGAAAAAATCAACCCTGATGACCTGACGGTGAAGGATAACGTCTTGTACGTTCACCTGCCGCAGGCTGAGATCTTCAGCGCCACATTGGATAACCAGAAATCTTATGTTTATGACCGTGAGACCGGCATCCTGACGCACGGCGAGGTCAATCTGGAAACCCTCGCCCGGCAGGCGGCTGAAGAGGAGATCCGCAAGGCCGCCATCGAAGACGGCATCCTGGACCTGGCGCAGGGCAACGCAGAAACCTATCTCTCACGCCTGTTCCGGGCGCTGGGGTTTGCAGAGGTGATTTTCGGCCAACCATAGGGGTCGAAGGTCGAAGGTCGAAGATCGAAGGTCGAAGGTTGCAGGCTTCGCCCTGAGGCTCAGCCCGAAGGGTTGGAAGGTTGAAGGTTTCGAGGAGGGACCTTCAACCTTCCGCTTTAAATCCGGTGGCTCTCTCCGTCCACTGCGGGTGGGTATATTTGTTTTTCACCAATTCTTCCGAACGATCTTTTTCCGCATGGGTGAGATCGAGCGGCTGCAAATCCAGATCTAGTGTATCGCCGAAGGCGGCGATAAAGGCTTGCGCGGCTTCTTCCCACAAGACTGGCCTGCCCAACACCGACTCGACCGTCGCAGCGCGCGCCAGCAGGCGTTCAGCGGCACGCGCCCGGGCAGCTTCGTCTGGAAAAACGAGGGCCTGGGTGATGCGCGCCAGGTCGCCGTTCAGGGGCAGCGAGCCGTGCTGGAGGATGCCCTCTTTCCGCCGCGCCTGCGCCGAGCCGACCAGCTTCTTCCCGCCGACGGTGATCTCATATGTCGAAGGCGCCTCGAAGCAGACCGGGTTGGTATTTCCGGCCTGCGAGGCAGCCGAGCGTTCCTGCATCTCCACCGGCAGGCCAAGCAAGCGCAAAGCTGCCAGTAGAGCCTGCGCCAGATGGTTGTAACTTTCCAGCAGCGTGCCGGCCAGGCGGGGTTCATCCGGCGGGGCAATGACCGAATAAGTCAGTTCATCGGTGTGCAGGATGGCGCGCCCGCCAGTCGGGCGGCGGACAAGCTCCCAGCCGCGTTCTTTCAGGCGCGGAATATCAACATCGGAAAATGGCTGGGCGTAGCCGAGCGAGAGGCAGGGTGGCTGCCAGGCGTACAGGCGCAGCGCGGGGAGCGATTCGCCGCGCCCGACGGATTCGAGCAGCGCCTCGTCCACGGCCATGTTCCACGCGCCGCGGGCAGGAGGGGTGAGGAGTAGACGCCAGGTATCCATGATGGTCGCCTCGTGGGAGGACGGGGATATTTTACTCAATAATTTGGATGCAACCAGGGTGGATTTTTTACTTGCTTGAATACCCGCTTTGTGCTAGACTTTATATGCAGTGGTGACTCACTTGCGCTCAGAGGAGGGCTGCGCCCCCGAATTTCTTGGGAAAAGCCGTAGAGTGGGAGCACAGCCTCACATGCGCAAGATTACGCAACGCCGTTTGGTAGTTGTTTTCCGAGGGAGCAGCTATGGCCAAGAAAATTCTAATCATTGATGACGACCTGGATACCCTGCGCCTGGTCGGCGCGATGCTTCAACGACGGGGATATCAGATCGTGGTCGCATCGAGCGGAGAGCAGGGATTGGTCCAGGCAGCGAATGAAAAACCCGACCTGGCTCTCGTGGATGTCATGATGCCGCAGATGGATGGCTATGAGGTGACGAAGCGCCTGCGCAGCGACCCGCAGACGGCCGACATCCCCATCCTGATGTTTACTGCCAAGACGCAATTGGATGACAAAGTCACCGGCTTCGAGTCTGGCGCGGACGATTACCTGACCAAGCCCACCCACCCTGTCGAGCTTCAGGCGCACGTCAAAGCCCTGCTGGCCCGTTCTATCAGATGGAAGGCTGGCCCTGCGGTGGCCGAGGCAAAACCGCCCTTCGTCATCGGCGTGCTGGCCGCGCGCGGGGGACAGGGGGTGACAACCCTGGCCGTCAACCTGGCTAAGTGCCTGATGACGGCCGCCCAGGAAGAGGTCATCCTGGCCGAGCTGCGTCCTGGCATGGGTACGCTTGGCCCCGATCTCGGAGAGCCTGACCCGAAAGAGTTACTGTCGCTTTTGCAATCCAAGCCCGATGAGTTGACCCAGCAAAAGGTCAAGGATAATCTTCTCGTCCACGAGACTGGCCTGAGATTGCTGCTTGGCTCTATTCACCCGCGCGATGCCATGCTGCTGAATGGGATTGCCCAGTTCGAGACGATCATCAACCGGTTGGAAAGCCTGGCCCCCTATCTTGTCTTGGACCTTGGCCCTGGCCTGACGCCACTGACCCAAAAACTGCTCAAAAAATGCCAGCATCTCATCGTGATCGTGGAACCGACGCCGAACTCGGTTTTACATGCCAAGGCTTTGCTTACCGACCTGGTGGAATTGGAGGTCAATAAGCGCAGGATCAGCCCAATCGTGGTGAACCGGCTCCGCTCCGATACGCAGATGAACATGACCCAGGTTCAGGAGAAATTGGATTGGGTCGTACCGGCGGTCATCATGCCTTTCCCGGAGCTTATCTACCGGGCGGTACAGATGAAGACCATCGCCGTATCCTACCAGCCAGATTCCCAAATCAATCAGCAGTTCGCCAAACTGTCCGCCCTGATGCTCGAGCGCGCCCGCCTGGAAAAATGACCATACTCTCCGCCCAGACCCTGGAGTGCATCCAATATGCGGCGGAGTTAATTCGCAAATCTCAGCGTGCCGTCGTCCTGACCGGCGCGGGGATATCTACTCCCTCGGGCATCCCCGACTTCCGTTCGGAGGGAACAGGTCTATGGTCCAAGATGGACCCGATGGAAGTCGCCTCGCTGAACGCCTTCCGCTACGCGCCTGAACGTTTCTACGAATGGATCCGTCCCCTGGCTACCCAAATCTATGAAGCGGCGCCCAACCCTGCTCATCAGGCATTGGCGCGCTTGCAGGCGGCTGGATTCTTCAAAGTCATCATCACCCAGAACATAGACAACCTTCATCAAAAAGCGGGGGCCTCGCATGTCGTGGAGACGCACGGCACATTCCAGACGATGTCTTGTACGCAGTGCTTCGAGCAGGTCAGCAGCAATGGCTTCATCGGGCCATACATCCGGGATGGTCTCGTCCCATACTGCCCGCAATGTGGGGGAATATTGAAACCGGATATCATCTTATTTGGTGAACAGTTGCCAGTGCACACGTGGTTCGAAGCCCAAACCGCCTGCCGGAACTGCGACTTGATCCTGGTCGCCGGCTCCTCGCTCGAGGTGCTGCCCGTGGCCGGGTTGCCGCTCCAGGCCCTCGACGGGGGCGCGCACCTGATCATTGCCAACCTTTCGCCGACCTACCTGGGCGTGCGCGCCGACGTCCTGCTCCTGGGGGATGTGGCTGAGATCATCCCGTTGATCGCAGAATGCGTTTTACATGATGGTAGCTCGGAGAGCTACCATGGCTGATACCGAAAAACGACTGGAAGGTTACCGGCGGCTGATAGACATCGCCCGTGACCTGGCCTCGACCCTCGACCTGAACATCCTGCTCGACCGTATCATTCGGGCCGCGGTGGATATTACCGGCGCGCAGGCAGCTTCGATCCTGCTGTATGACGATGCTTCCCGCCAGTTGCACTTCCAAGTCGCGACCGATCTGGATGAACCGCTCATGCGCGGCCTGGTTGTACCCCTGGAGGGCAGCATTGCCGGCTGGATCGTAACCAACCGCCAGCCGGTGCGCGTCTCGAACGCGCAAGAGGATCCGCGTCATTTCGGCTTGATCGAAGAGGCGACCCATTACGCCACCAATTCCCTGCTGGGCGTTCCATTGATCACCAAAGATAAGGTCATTGGCGTATTGGAGGCCCTTAATAAGCAAGGCGGCGAATTTACCGAGACGGACGAGGCCTTATTCTGTGTGTTGGGGGCGCAGGCAGCAGTAGCCATCGAAAACGCACGTTTATTCCAACAATCTGACCTGATTGCCACTTTCGTCCACGAGGTGCGTACACCTCTCTCGGCTATCACCACGGCCACCTATCTATTGCTCAGGCCGGAAATTTCTCATGAGGAGCGCGATGAGATCGTCCAGAACATCCACGACGAAGCTTGTCGGCTCAACACCCTGGCTTCCTCCTTTCTCGACCTGGCGCGCATGGAATCGGGCCGCGTTCAATTCCACAGCAGCCAATTCGAGTTGAGGGCCTTGCTGGTGGAGTGTAAGAAGGTGATGCAGAGCAAGGCTGACGAGGACGGCATCCAGATCACTATCGAAATCCCCGCCGATTTCCCCAGCCTGGAAGCCGACCGCGACAAGCTCAAGCAATTGATGCTCAATCTCTTGAGCAATGCGATCAAGTACAACCGCCCGAATGGGTTGGTCACGATGAGCGCCTCAGCGCAGGAGAAGGAATTCGTCCTCGCCGTGCAGGATACCGGCATTGGCATCCCCGAAAAGGCGTTACCCAAGCTGTTCCAGAAGTTTTATCGCGTCCAGGATGCGGAAGGCAGCCCCACCGGCACTGGCCTGGGGCTTTCGATCTGCAAGCAGATTGTCCAAGGACACGGGGGACGCATCGAGGTGCACAGTCAGCTCGGCGAGGGGACAACCTTCACTATCCACCTGCCGCGCAAGAAATAACGCGTATCAGATAATTTCCAGCCTGTCGTCCATCACATCCATATCCAGCCAGTTCCTCTCCACCCATTCGACCACTGCTTGCAGGGAGCGTTGGATGTACGTCCTGTCGCTGTTGACCAGCGCGCAGGCGATGACCGCTTCCTGCCACTTGTCCTGTAAATCCATCTCGGCGACGGAGACGTTGAACTGGCGGTGCAGGCGTGCCAGCAGCGGCTTGAGCCGTCCGCGCTTCTCTTTCAGCGAGGCGCAGGCGGGGAGATGGAGGTGGAGGGTGAGCAGGCCGAGCATTTCGAGTTATTTGTCCGCGTTGAGAGTGTCGAGAAATTTCCGGGCGGTCTGTATTTCAATTCCTCGAAAGGTTTTCAAGCCCAGGAGATGTTTATCGCCGGAAACAATGAACCCCGCCTTTCCTTTCAGCGCGGCAGCCAGGAACATTTCATCGGATGGATCTTCTGGGATCGCGCCGCGTACGTCCGCATCGCCTTGAACGACCACCGCGTTTTGCCTCATCGTTTCTGCCAATTGGGAAATCCGTTCGTCGGTGAGGCGAAAAACATCTTTCACGCGATGTTCCGACAACACTCTTTGAACTTCTTCGATGATGCTTGTTGAGGTGATGAGCGTGAAGCGAAGATCGGTCCACGCCTGCACCAGATGGAACGGCGCACCTTTCTTGCTGATAACGCTGCTTACAATCACGTTGGTATCAAGAACCGCTCGGAGCATTTTCCGCCCGGACCTTCCTGACCGCTTCTGCCACGATTTCCTCGATCTCCTCTTCGGGGAGGTCGGGCGCATTTTCCCGTATCCTATCGATCACTTCGAAACGCGCCTCGCGCTCGGCAACCAGTTTGGTATACATGTCAAGGGGGATGGTGGCCGTGCTATCCTCGGTATTGATGCGTGCCTGGCCTCTCTTCACAGCGTAAGTCGCCGCGGCTTCCCGCACAGCGCGAATGGTATCTAGTTTGCCGCGGATTTGCTCGTAATCCGCAGCCGGGATCATCACCGCCACGTTCTTGCCATTGCGCTCGATCATCACATCGCCTTTGCCGGCCAGCACCTGGTCGAGTAAATCGCGAAATCTTGTGCGCGCCTCGCCGCTTTTGACGGTTGTGGTTACCATAGTTCACTCCTTTGCACAAAGCGTACAATTTGTACAAATTGTACGCTGCGCTGGATGGAATGTCAAGGAAGCTGGAATCAGAAGATTTACGTTTTACGCATTACGATTTACAATGCTGTCACTTATGGAACCCGAAACCGCTTACAACAAAGCCCTCGATTATCTCTACTCTTTCGTAGATTATAGTCTGAAACATACATCCGAGCTGGTCAAGGCGGAGTTCGACCTCGGGCGCATGTTCGAGCTGATGGCCGCCCTGGGCAACCCGCAGGATTCCTATCCCATCCTCCACGTGGCTGGGACGAAGGGCAAAGGCTCGGTCGCGGCCATGGCCGCCAGCGCGCTGCACGCCGCCGGTTACCGCGCCGGTCTCTACATCTCGCCGCACTTGCAAGATTTCTGCGAGCGCATCCAGGTGGATGGCGAGCCGATCCCGCACGGAGAGTTAGCCGCGCTGGTGGAGGAGATCAAGCCGGCTGTGGCGCGCCTGCCGTTCATCACCACCTTCGAGCTGACCACCGCCCTGGGCTTCCTCTACTTTGCCCAGCGCGGCGTGGAGGCGGCCGTGATCGAGGTCGGCCTGGGAGGGCGGCTGGACGCCACCAATATCATCACGCCGCGCGTCTCGGTCATCACCTCGCTTTCCTACGATCACATGGCCGTGCTGGGGAACACGCTGGCGCAGATTGCCGGTGAGAAGGCTGGCATCATCAAGGAAGGCGCGCCGGTCGTTTCCTCGCCGCAGAAAGAGGAGGCGCTGGCGGTGATCCAGAAAGTCGCCGCGGAGCGGAATGCCCCACTGACGCTCGTCGGCCGCGACGTGACATTCGAGGCAAGTGAGCATTCTCTTGACGGACAATCGCTGGCAATCAATCCATCACTCGTCACTCGTCACTCGTCACTCGTTACGCCAGAATCGGTTATACTCCGCATCCCTTTGCTCGGCGCACACCAACTGGTCAATGCCGCAACGGCTTACGCGGCGCTGAAAACCAGCGGCCTGAACGTCAGCGATGAAGCCATTCAAAAAGGCTTTGCCGAGGCCAAATGGCCGGGCCGCTTCGAGGTCCTGCGCCGCGAGCCGCCCGTGATCCTGGATTCGGCCCACAACGTGGATTCGGCGCAGAAACTTCGCCAAGCGCTGGACGATTACTTCCCGAAGCGGCCCGTGATCTTGATCTTCGGCGCCTCGGAAGATAAAGATGTTCTTGGCATGTTCGCCGAGTGGAAGCCGCGCCTGGGCCGCATCCTCACCACCAAAGCCGTCCACCCGCGCGCGCTGGAGGCGGAGCAATTGCTCGGGTTGGCGCAGCAGGCTGGGGTCCCGGCTGAAGCGGTGACGCCTGTGGAGGCCGCCCTGGCCCGGGCGCTGGAATTGTCTGCAAAAGATGGCAGCATTGTCCTGTCAGCCGGCAGCATGTTCGTGACCGCGGAAGTCCGCACCGCGTGGCAGAATTACGTTGACAGGTTGTAAACGTGCAAACGAGGAGTTATGAACAACGACTGGTCTTATCAAGACGACGAAGCTTTCAACATGGCACTCTCGCAGCGCACGGATGAGCTGTACCGCGTCCCCAACCTGACGCCGGACGAGGACGGCGTGATCGAAGCGCTCGTGCTGCCGCTGCGTGATATGGTCATCTTTCCGCACATGGTGACGCCGGTCTTTTTAGCACGCGATGCTTCCGTCCGGGCGACCCAGCAGGCGCAGGCGCGCAACCGTACCGTTATCGGCCTGACCCAGCGCGACCCGGAGGTCGAGGAGCCTGGCCCGCAGGATTTCCTGCCCATCGGCGTGGAAATCGCCGTCGGGCGGCTGCTCAGTATGCCGGATGGCTCCAGTTCGGCCCTGGTGCAGGGACGCCGACGGGTCGAGATTCTGGAATTCACCCGCCTGGAACCGGTGCTCAAGGCGCGCGCCCGGGTCATCTTCGAGTCGACGACTGCCGACCGCCAGACCCAGGCGCTGACGCGCTCGGTGCTCGACTTGTTCTATCGCTGCATCCAGCTCGACCGCTCCATCCCCGAGGAAGCGCATCTCTTTGCCCTGAACATCGGCGAGCCTGGCTGGCTATCGGACATGATCACCACGGCGGTCTCCCTCAGCCTGGAGGAGCGGCAGGCCCTGCTGCTGATGACCGACCCGCGCGAGCGGCTCAAGCGCATCAATCAACTTCTAGCCGAGGAAGTGGACGTACTGGAGCTGGAGGATGAAATCCACAGCCGCGTGCAAAACGAGGTGGATAAGAGCCAGCGCGAATTCTACCTGCGCGAGCAGATGAAAGCCATCCAGACCGAATTGGGCGAGGGCGATATCTGGACGCGGGACATCAAGGAATTACGCCAAAAGGCCGAGACGATCAAGCTGCCTGAAGAGGCCAAAGCGACGGTCACGAAGGAAATCGAGCGCCTGAACCAAATGCCGCCCATGGCGCCCGAGGTCGGCATCATCCGCACGTACATTGACTGGATCCTGGACCTGCCCTGGTCGAACCTCAGCGAGGACAACCTGGACGTGCGCCATGCCGCCCGCCTGCTCGAACGCGACCATTATGGCTTGAAGAAAGCCAAGGAGCGCACCCTGGAATACATCGCCGTGCGCAGCCTGAAGCCGAAGAAAGAACGCCAGCCCATCCTGTGCTTCGTCGGGCCGCCGGGAACGGGCAAGACCTCCCTCGGCCACTCCATTGCCGAGGCGCTGGGACGCAAGTTCGTGCGCGTCTCGCTGGGCGGAATCCGCGACGAGGCCGAGATACGCGGCCACCGCCGGACGTACATCGGCGCGCTGCCGGGGCGGGTCATCCAAACCATGCGCCGCGCCGGGACGGCCAATCCGCTCTTCATGCTGGACGAGATTGACAAGCTCGGCAGCGACTTCCGCGGCGATCCCTCCTCGGCGCTGCTCGAAGTCCTCGACCCGGAGCAGAATCACGCCTTCTCCGACCACTACCTGGAACTGGCCTTCGATCTCTCGAAGGTGATGTTCGTGACCACCGCCAACACGCTGGGGACGATCCCACCCGCCCTTTTGGACCGGCTGGAGGTGATCGAGTTTCCCGGCTACATCGAGGAAGAGAAGCTGATCATTGCCAACCGTTTCCTGATCCCCCGCCAGTTGGTGGAGAATGGCGTGGATGGCATCCAGTTGCGCTTCGCGCCCCAGGCCTTGCAGCGCATTATCCGCGAGTACACCTACGAAGCCGGCGTGCGCAATTTGGAGCGCGAGATCGGGCGCATCTGCCGCAAGGTGGCGCGCTGGAAGGCGGAAGGCAAGCGTTACCCGACGACGATCGGTTCCGGGCTGATCGAGAAGTTCCTCGGCCCGCCGCAGTTCTTCCTGACCGAGGCCGAGCGCAGCGACGAGGTTGGCGTCGCCACCGGTTTGGCGTGGACGGAGAACGGCGGCGAGATCATGTTCGTCGAGGTGGCCGTACTGGAAGGCAAAGGCAATTTGCAGATCACCGGCCAGGTTGGCGACGTGATGCAGGAATCGGCCCAGGCCGGGCTTTCGTACCTGAAATCCCGCGCGGCTGTCTTTGGGATCGAGCCGGACGTTTTCGAGCGGCTGGACATACACGTGCACCTGCCCGAAGGCGCCATCCCAAAAGACGGCCCGTCGGCGGGCATCACCATGACGACCGCCATCATCTCAGCTTTCACCGGACGCCCGTTGTACAAGGATGTCGCCATGACCGGCGAGATCACCCTGCGCGGGCGCGTCCTGCCGGTGGGCGGGGTGCGCGAGAAGGTAATGGCGGCCCACCGCGCCGGTCTGAAAGTGATCATCATCCCGGAGCGCAACCTCAAAGATCTGGTAGAAATCCCCAAGTCTGTCCGCACGGACATGAAGATCGTGACGGTCAAGCACATGGACGAGGTGCTGGATATTGCCTTACACACCGAGCCGGTCGTGGAGCCGCCGCGGCCGAGGCGGAAACAGGAAGAGCAAAACCAAGAGGATGAGTGATAAGTGATGAGTGATACGTGATACGTGATGCGTGATGCGTGATGCGTGATACGTGATGCGTGATGCGTGATACGTGATGCGTGAGCCATTACGCTTTACGTTTTACGCATTACGTTTTATCTTCCCAATCACCACAAAAAACATGGCAATCTCTCTCGAAAACAAAATCGTACTGGTTACGGGCGCCTCCTCCGGCTTTGGCGCGGACGCGGCGCGGCTGTTTGCGAGGGAGGGCTGCATCGTCGTGCTGGCTGCCCGGCGCATGGATCGGCTGACCGCCCTGGCCGAGGAGATCCGCGCCGCGGGCGGCGAGGCCCTACCCCTACCGCTGGACGTGGCCGAGCAATCCCAGATCGAAGACCTGGTGCAGACCGTATTGGATGCTTACGGCCGGATTGACATCCTGTTCAATAACGCCGGTTTTGGCCGCCTGGACTGGCTCGAACGCCTCGACCCTGAGCGCGACATCAACGCCCAGCTCGACGTCAACCTGCGCGGCCTGATCCAGGTCACGCGCGCCGTCCTGCCGCACATGCTGGCGCGCCGCGCCGGTCACATCATCAATGTCTCCTCGGTGGCCGGGATGATCGCCGCGCCGCTCTACAGCATCTACGCTGCCACCAAGTACGGCGTGCGCGCCTTCACCGATGCCCTGCGCCGCGAGGTGGCGCCGTTCGGCGTCCAGGTTTCTGGCATTTATCCCGGCCCGGCGGACACTGAGTTTGGCAAACATTCCGGTGATAACGCCGTCAAAAGCGACCTCAAACTTCCCAACTGGATTTCGATGAGTTCCGAATACGTCGCCCGCTGCGCCGTCAGCCTGGCGAAACGTCCGCGCCGGACGCTGGTCATCCCATGGTGGTTTCGTCCGCTCGTGTCATTCGACTACCATTTTCCCAGCCTGGTGGATTGGCTCTTGAAGGTAGCCTTTGTGAGACGATTCCATAAAGTAGAGACGGCTCCTCGCGAAGCACCCTGCGGGCACGCCGTCGGGCAAGCCCCCTTCCGGGGGTGCTTCGCGAGGAGCCCGACCAAACGGAGGAATATGAGAATTTCTCGGCTCACCAAACTTTCCGAATCTCTCCGCGCCTCCAACCTGGATGCCCTGGCCCTCAACCCCAGCCCATCCCTGACCTATCTCACCAGCCTGCATTTCCACATCAGCGAACGGCCGGTCGTCGTGATTTTCACGGCTGACCATGCCCCGGTCATCATCCTGCCCGAACTGGAAATGCTCAAGGTGACCGGCCTGCCGTATGAGATCAAGGCTTTCCCTTACCCCGAAAATCCGGCCGAATGGGAGGGCGTCTTCCGCCGCGCGGTGCAGTCGCTGGGATTGGACGGCAGGCGCATCGGCGTCGAACCGCGCGCCATGCGCCTGCTGGAGTTCCGGCACATCCAGGCCGGCGCGCCCGAAGCGGACTTCCCGGACGCCTCGGATGCCGTCAGCCGGCTGCGGGTCCGAAAAGACCCGGATGAGATCGCCGCGATGCGCAAAGCGGTCAAAGCAGCCCAGTCCGCGCTGGAAGCAACCATCCCGTTCATCAAAATTGGGATGACCGAGAAGGAGATTGCCGGGGAGTTGGTCGTCCAGTTGCTGCGGCACGGATCGCAGTCCGAGATGCCGTTCGCGCCCATCGTCTCCGGCGGCCCGAACAGCGCCAACCCGCATGCCTCGCCAAGCGAGCGCAGACTCCAGCCCGGCGACCTGCTGGTGGTGGACTGGGGCGCGAGCGTGGACGGTTACATCTCCGATCTGACGCGCACCTTTGCCATCGGCGAGGTGGAGGCCGAGTATCGCAAAATTCACCAGATCGTGCTGGAAGCCAACGCCGCCGGACGCGCCGCGGCCAAGCCGGGCGTGCCTTGCGCAAATGTAGACAAGGCGGCGCGGGAGGTGATCGAGAAGGCTGGCTATGGTCAATACTTCACGCACCGCACCGGTCACGGCATCGGCATGGAAGGCCACGAGGAACCGTACATGCGCAGCGACAATATGCAAATTCTTGAGCCGGGCATGGCTTTCACCGTTGAGCCGGGGATTTATTTGCCGGAACGCGGCGGGGTGAGGATCGAGGATAACGTGGTGATTTCGGAGAAAGGTGCGGAGTGTTTGAGTGATATGGAACGGGAGTTAAGGGTTGTAGAATGAGGAAGAATCTGGCGACCGATAGCTGTAATTATTGCTATAATGTAATTGTCAAATGACTACCGGAGCGATGATTTGAGTAGAATCTCGGTGATTCAAGCGCTCGTCCGCAACGGATTGTATTACCTGACCGAACATGCGGACGACGAAGCGTTGGCAGATGGCTTTGACATCTACGATGTTGAACAGGGCATTATTTCCGGCAAAATCCGGCGCACTTGGCCTAAAGAAGGTAAGCATGAAATTCTTGGCTTGGCTCTGGATGGCCGTCCGATAGGGATTATTTGCCGGGTAACCTCATCTGGTAAATTACGCGTGATTACCGTTTACGAATACAAGCAGTAAAATGGAGTATCCTATGATTTCAAATTTCTGGACAGGCGAAACTTGCGAATATTGTGGTGGTGAGATCATTGAAAAACGCGTGACATTGCACCGTAAATTCAAAGGTAAGTATATTTTGCTCGAGAATATTCCTGCGGGTGTGTGTACGCAGTGTGGCACGCGCTACTATACAGCGAACGTCTTGAAAACCATCGAAGAAAGTGTGCGAGGCAGACAACCGGCGGTGCGCGAAGTTGTCGTGCCGGTCTATGCCTGGCCGGGGTAGTACAGCCGCGATTTTCGGCCCGCCCTGTTGCCGGTTATCCAACCCGCGGAGTTGGCGGCGCTGGTTTCATAAGCGACACGCGGCGCGATCTGCGTGTGATGGGGAATAGATTCACTTCGAAAAAGGGATATACCAAATGCGACTTCCTCCCTTCAAGCTCGAACGCTACTTTGCTAAATACGAATTCAGCGCCCGTTACCTGTTATGCAGCTCGGACTGTGAGTCGCTTTTGGTGAGCGACCTGCTGGCCCTCGAACCGGGCGCAGACGAAAGTCTGAAGCGCCACTGGCTGGGCTACACCGAGTCAACCGGCGCGCCGTCGCTGCGCAAGGAAATCGCCAACATCTATGATTCCATCACACCGGGGCAGGTGCTGGTTCACAGCGGCGCGCAGGAAGCCATCTTTCTGTTCATGCACGCCGCGCTGCAACCCGGCGACCACGTCATCGTCCACTGGCCGTGCTACCAGTCGCTGTTCGAGGTAGCCAGGGGCATCGGCTGCGAAATAAGTTTTTGGGAAGCACGTGCCGAGAACGGCTGGGCGCTCGACCTGGATGAGCTCAAGCGGATGCTGCGCCCGAACACCCGCGCCGTCATCGTCAACACGCCGCATAACCCGACCGGCACCCTGATGCCGCGCCCCGACTTCCTGGCCCTGAACGCGCTCTGCGCGGAGCATTCGTTGTCACAGGAACGCAGCCTCCTGCTCTTCTCCGACGAAGTCTACCGTGAGCTGGAATACGATCCCGCCGACCGCCTGCCCTCCGCCTGCGACCTCAACCCGTTGGCCGTTTCGTTGGGGGTAATGTCCAAATCCTACGGGCTGGCCGGTCTGCGCATCGGCTGGATCGCCACGCGCAACGCCGATATTTACAATCGCATGGCCGCGCTCAAGGATTACACCACTATCTGCAACAGCGCGCCGAGCGAATTCCTGGCCGAGCTGGCCCTGCGCCACCGCGCAGCGCTCGCGGCGCGGAATTTGCAGATCATCCAGTCCAACCTTGCCCGGCTGGATGACTTTTTCTCCCGCCGCGCTGACCGTTTCGCGTGGGTGCGTCCCAAAGCAGGCCCTATCGCTTTTCCGCGCCTGCTAAAAGGGGATGTGGAAACATTTTGTGATGAACTCGTCCACGAAAGTGGTGTGCTCCTGCTGCCCGGCAGCATGTACGACCATCCCGGCAACCATTTCCGGGTCGGGTTTGCGCGCAAGAACATGCCGTCTGCCCTGGCACAACTGGAACAGTTTCTCAATCAACACACTATTTAATCAATATTATCCAATCTCAACAACCCCTGGTGCGCCTGGCGCACCCTCAGAGGCAACAAAAGCCTTGACGGAAACTTTCGAGTAAAGTTCAGTTGGGTTGCCAGATTCTTGTTACCGGAGGAAGAATTATGAACAAGTATAAGCAGACTATCGTGATTACCCTGTCTCTCGGCATATTGTCTCTTATTGCGATGGCTTTCAGTCATCTCGCGCTCACAGACATCGCGCACGGAGAGGCGGACGTTTCCCTGGAGTGGACTATCCTGCGAGTCACTGCCCTGACCCTGCTTACCTTCATCGGTGCTACTTTCTTCACTTTGTTTCGAGTTCTCAAACTGAGATCATGAAGTGCGCCCAAAAAATCCAGGAAATCAAGAAACGTTGCACGATTGCCAAAAATACGGTAATATAATAGTGCTATGCTACCAGCACTTCTCGAATTAGTGATGTCCGGCATCCTTTTGCCGTAAAGTCAGCCAAGGCCTGACGGGTGAACCCTCTTAGTTCGGGGGCGAGCGCACACCTGTCAGGCCTTTTTAGTCTCGAGCAGTGACACATCAGATATAAGGAGAAAGAATGCAGACACCTTGGGAATACCGCTACGCGAATCGCACGCAACGCATGGGAAGTTCCATCATCCGGGAGCTGCTCAAGTGGACCGAGCAAGCGGACATCCTCTCGTTTGCAGGCGGGTTGCCAGCCCCGGAAGTCTTCCCGGTCGAGAAATTCAAGGAGGCCTGCAATACCATCTTGGACGAGTTCGGTGCGCAGGCGCTGCAATACAGCACCACCGAGGGCTACCGTCCGCTGCGGGAGATGATCGCCCGCCACGCGACCCGCTTCGGGATTGACATCGCGCCGGACAACATCCTGATCACCTCCGGCTCCCAACAGGCGTTGGATTTCATCGGGCGCGTGTTCATCAATCAAGGCGATCATATCGTGTGCGAGTCGCCCACTTACCTCGGCGCGCTGCAAGCCTGGAACGCCTACGGGGCGCAATACATTTCCGTCCCTTCCGACGAGAACGGCATGATCGTGGACGAACTGGAAAAGGCCCTGCGTGTGGGGCCCAAGTTCATCTACGTTCTACCGAACTTCCAGAATCCGGCCGGCTCGACCCTGAACCTGGAACGCCGCAAGAGGCTGGTCGAACTGGCCGACCGGTACGGCGTCCCGATCATCGAGGATGACCCTTACGGCCAACTCCGCTACGAGGGCGAACACCTGCCCGCGGTTGTCACCCTCGACAGCCAGTTCCGGGGCGACGACGGCACCTACACCGGCAACGTGATCTACCTGAGCACCTTTTCGAAGATTCTCGCACCGGGCATCCGCCTGGCATGGGTCGTCGCGCCGCAGCAGGTGATCCGCAAACTGGTGATGGCCAAGCAAGCCGCCGACCTGCACACGGCCACCTTCAACCAGATGGTTGCCTTCGAGGTCGGCAAGCATGGTTTTCTGGATGAACACGTCAAGTTCATCCGCGCCACGTACAAGGAGCGGCGCGACATCATGCTGGAGACCATGGACGAGGTCTTCCCTTCCGAGGTACGCTGGACGCATCCGCAGGGCGGCATGTTCCTGTGGGGTATCCTGCCAAAGGGGATGGACGCGGCCGAGGTGCTGAAAGTTGCCATCGAGAAGAAAGTGGCCTTCGTGCCGGGCGGATCGTTCCACCCGAACGGCGGCGGAGAGAACACCATGCGGCTCAACTTTTCCTTCTCCTCGCCGGAGATCATCCGCGAGGGCATCACCCGCCTGGGGCTGCTGCTGCGCGAACTGGTAAATAAGAATTGATAGAAGTCGAGCAGTAAAAAAAAGCGACGCACTTTTGCAGTGCGTCGCTTTCGTTTTTAGCGTGGAGCCGGTTTATTCAGCCTTCTCTATGCCCTTTCTGGGCTTGGGTTCTTTGCTCTCGCCTTTTTCCTTCTTCTCTTCCTTCTCTTCTGATGACTGCTTGTTCGACTGCCCGGAAGGGGAGTGGTGATCGGTGGCGTAGAAACCGGAACCCTTGAACACGATCCCTACGGGTGAGTAAACTTTGTGCAGGCTCTTCTTGCCACACTCCGGGCAACGGGTCAATGACTGGTCGGTGAACTTCTGCTTGCGGTCGAACTGTACGCCGCAAGTTCCACAACGATAAGAATAGACAGGCATACTTTCCTCGAACTTCCTATTGAATAACCGGGTGGGATTATAGCGCACTCAAGAGGGGGTGACAAGAGGAAATCATGAGGAATTTCCTAAAAGTGCTTGACATTTTCGAATTTGTGTTTATAATTAGAACATAAGTTCTAGTTCGAGCCTGTTCCAATCCACGGTGACGCCATGTCCGCTTCCAACTTCTTCGCGCTGGCCCTGCAGGCCTACCGGGAACTCCAGCCTGAGCTCGAGCAGGCGGGGCAAACTATCCACACGCCAGCCCTGCCCGCTCTCGCAGATGTGCTTGGGCAACTGGAGTCCCTGCCGCAGGGCGCGCTGATGCTCGGCGTGGCCTCGGACGGTCTGCCGGTGCTGCTGGACTTATCCGACCCGGCCCCCTGTCCGCTCCTGGTTGTGGGAGATGGTAACAGCGGCAAGACGGCGCTCCTGCAATTGCTGGCGCGTACTGCTGATCTCCTTCGAGAGCCAGGCGATATCCGGTTCGGCGTGGTGACCAACTTCCCCGACGAATGGAAAAGTATGGAAGCCTCGCCTGCCAGCCTGGGCATCTGGCCCGCCTATCACAGCTCGGCCGTGCAGTTCATCCACGATACGGTGGCCTGGGCGGATGGCTCGACCCCGGGACGGCAGGTGCAGATATTGCTGCTGGACGACCTGGCCTCGCTGGTGAGCGCCAGTCACGAGACCCAGGAGGATTTGCGCTGGCTGCTGGTGCGCGGCCCGGAGCGGCGCGTCTGGACGGTGGCGACGCTCAATGCAGTACGCGCCATCCGTCTGCGCTCCTGGCTGGGGTTGTTCCCAACGCACATTTTCGGCTTCATCCATCAACCCGCACTGGCCGAGACGTTAACGGGCGACCCGCAGGCTGGCCTGGCGGACCTGGCGCCGGGTCTGCAATTCAGCCTGAAACAAGAAAGCGGCTGGCTTCAATTTTGGCTGCCTTCCACTGATTGGTAGGAGATTGATATGAACGTAGGTATGCTCTGGTTCGACAACGATCCCCGAACTACAGTTTTAGAAAAAATTGACCGTGCTGTTGTTTATTACCGAAGCAAATATGGGTATATTCCGGACATTTGTTTTGTGAATCCAAGTATGCTTAATGAAACCCCTCTGTTAAATCCTAAAGTTGAAGTGAAGCCTCTACCTGTAATCCAACCTTGGAATTTTTGGCTGGTTAGGAAGTAGACCTGTTTTATATCCATGATCCATTCCTTCGGTTAATCGCGATGACCAACGGCGACCACGACGGCGATTGCGTGCGTTTCGCTGTGACTCAGGCTGACCGACCAGGTGGTCAGCCTGAGTTCTTTTGCAATCCTTTCGGCTCTATCGTGCAGGATGATGGCTGGCGCCTCGTATTCCCCGCCGCGGATTTCGATCTCTTGCCAGGATACCGGCCCGATACCTGTCCCCAAAGCCTTCGAGACGGCCTCCTTGGCCGCGAAACGCACTGCCAGCGATTCGTCTTTCCCGGCGCAGTATTTGAGTTCTGCTGACGTGAAGATACGCCTCAAGAATCGCTCGCCGTGACGTTCAATAGCGGCGTGGATACGGGCTATGTCAGTGAGGTCAATTCCAGTGCGTAGAATCATTTATGGCCCAGCAATCGCAATTGCAAGTCTCTCAGGGTGGAAGAACTTGCGCGCGGCCTGCAGCACTTCATCGGGCGTTACCGCGCGCACCAGGTCCGCAAAGCGACGGTAATAGTCCAGGCCCAGTTCGAAGCGTTCGATGTTCAGCAAAGCGCCAGCCACCCCGGCGTTGGATTCCAACGAAAGCGGCAGGCGTCCGACGAAGTTCGCCTGGCTATCGGAAAGCTCCTCGGTTGTGACTCCCTTCTCGACGAAACGGGCGATCTCGCCACGGATCAAGTCGGAAGCCTTTGCGACATTGTCGGGGTTGACGCCCGCGCTGATCTCCCACGAGCCGGGGCCGACGCCCGCATTGAGCGAGGAATAGGCGTAATACGCCAAGCCGGATTTCTCGCGCACCACCTCGCCGATACGCCCCATCATACCGAACTGGCCCAAAACAGAATTGCCCAGCGAGGCGGGGAGATATTCGAGGTCGCGGCGCGCCGGGCCTGAGACGCCGATGACGAGGTCGGCTTGGAATTTGCCAGCGATTTCCACGCGCCGGGTGACGGTCTCTTGCAGGGGCGTCAGCGGGGGCAGAGGCGGGGCGTCCGGCTTGTCGGGATTGTCCCAGTCGCCCAGGGCGCGCTGCACCTGTTCCATCGCTGCCTGCGGCTCGACCGCGCCGACGATGGCGATGACCATACCGCGCGGCGCGTAGAAACGGCGGTGGAAATCTACCAAATCCTCGCCGCGGATGGCCTGGATCGTCTCCGGGTAGCCGTCATCTGGGCGGCGATAGGGATGATTGGCGAAGACGATCTGGTCGAAGGTCATGGCGGCCATGTCGGCGGTATCCTGGGCGCGGATGGCCAGCCCGGTCAGCAACTGGGCGCGCAGCTTCTCGACCTGCTCGCCAGGGAAAACCGGCTGGCGGATGACCTCGGCCAGGGTGTCGAGCAGCAGAGGCAGATCTTCAGCCAGGGAGCGGCCACTGAAGCCGGTTGTGTGTGCGCCCGCGCTGAAGGAGAGACTCGCTCCGCAGGATTCGAGCGCGTCGTAGATCTGTTGGAGGTCGCGCTGTGCGCTGCCGCGCATCAAGCCTAAAGCGGTGAAGTCGGCCAGGCCGAGCTTCTCATCCGTGTCGAAGAGGCTGCCAGCCTGGATGTAGCCGCTGATCACGACCGACGGGCTGTTGAAGTTTGCCCGGCTGAGGAGGGTTATTCCATTTGGGAGTTGAACTCGGAAAATATCGTCGGGGCCGGGTAAAGATGAGCTTGATGGCGAAGCTGCGTGCTGCGTACTTCGTACTGCGTGATGCGTGATACGTGATACGTAGTACGCAGTACGTGATACATCATTACGTTTTACGTTTTTCGTTTTACTCATGCCCCACCTCCGCTCCGGTCGGGATATAGGTTCCAACCACCCGGTTCTGCGGACGGAGGATGCTTTGCGCGGCGCGCTGCACCTCGGCCGGCATGACAGCCGCCAGTTTGTCCAGGTAATCGAGGAACCAATCGTAGCTGGCGAACATCTCGGCGTGACCCAGCCAGAAGGCCTGGTTGGTGATGTTCTCGCTGCCGTAGGCGAACAGGGCGCGCGCCTGCTTGATGGCGCGGGCAACCTCTTTGGCTGTGATGGCCTCACCCTGGATGCGCTCGACTTCGTCGTCGAAAGCCGCCAGAACTTCCTCGGCTTTCCGCTGGGGGTGTACGGTGAGGGTAAAGGTGTACAGGAACGGGTCAACCGTTGTGATGGCGCTGCCGCCGACGGCCACGGCCAGCTCCTTTTCCACCAGGGCGCGGTACAGGCGCGAGGTCTTGTTGGAAACGCCCCCGCCGCCGAACATGTTCAGGCTGCTGGGGCCGGACAGCAGGCTGTCGAGAACGGTCAACGGGAAGAAGTCCGGGTCGGCGCCGGCCGGGGCGCGGTAGACAAGCTGAAGGTAGGTCGTCTCGCCCGGCCCCTCGACCGAGAGTCGGTGTTCGCCGCGCATCGGCGGCTCGGGGCGCGCCAGGCGCGGGGGAATCCGTCCCGCCGGGATCGGTTCGAAAAGCTGGCGGAGGCGCGCGAGCATTGCCTCGGTCTCGAAGTCGCCGGCCAGGGATACGACCGCGTTGTCCGGCGCGTAGTAGCTGCGATAATGGTTGTAGAGGTCGTCGCGGCTCATGCTCTTCAGGTCGGCCAGGTCGCCGATGATCTCGTGGTGATACGGATGGACGCGAAAGGCAGCCGCCTGCACGGCCTCGCTGAGCAGGAAGAGCGGCTCGTTCTCGCTGCCCTCGCGTTCGGAGATAACCACGGTGCGTTCTGAGGCAACCTCTTCGGGGTCGAAGGTGCTGTTGACCATGCGGTCAGCTTCCAGGCGCAGGGCCAGCTCGATCTTATCGGCCGGCATGGTCTCGAAGTAGGTCGTCCAGTCCAGGTAGGTGAAAGCGTTCGAGACGCCGCCCTCGCGGGCGATGATCTTATCCATTATGGAGGCCGGGAACTGGGGCGTTCCCTTGAACTGCATGTGCTCGACCCAATGGGAGATACCGCTGCGGCCGGATGGCTCGTCCCTGGAGCCGACGCGGTACCAGACCCAACTGCTGATGATGGGCGTGGTGTGGATCTCTTTCAGCAGCACTTGTAAACCGTTGGCGAGCGTGGTGCGATGAATATCGGGCATGATGACTCCAGAGGCAGCTAAGAGCCTATCCGAGGAACGGAATGCAGACTGAAGTCTGCTCTCCATTGCGGACTACTGCGGACTAAAGTCCGCGTTCCAGAGGTTTATTGGATAGGCATTAAGTATCCGTTTTTATCCATTACTTGAACCACCATGCACATATAGCGCGCAGCGGTTTGCAGATGGCAATATCCTCCCAGTAGAAAGGCGATCCGGCAAACGCCCAGAAATAGGGCGAGACCACCTCCTGCAAGTTGACAAAGGGCGTATGCAGGCTGGTATCCACGAGAGGAATATCCACTGTAACGGAAGTAGAGTACTTCAGTATCTGCTGGTATGGCACGGTCATGTTCAACTGGATCGGCAGGACCGTTCCGGCAGGGATGACGATATCGGCCGGGCCGTTGATGGTGATGATTCCGGCAAAGATCTTGATCGGCGCGTTGTCAATTGGGGTATCCCGCGTGATGGTCACGTCCGTTGCCAGGTTGATGGGGATCTGTAAATTGAGCGGCACTTCCAGATTCACCGGAACGTCAGCCTTGATGCGCGCCTGATCCATCAGGGAGAAGTTATAAGCCAGGCCGCCGAGCAGATCGCGGACGAGCATCCGCTTCAAAGAGAAAATCTCACGGCTCATCAGAAGAACCACCGCAATGAGGATGGCATTGATGATCAGCGAGAGGCTGCTGGTCACGTTCCAATAGGCAGGCGCGACCTTCTCGCGTTGGAAGCTCAACCAGGAGCGGCGCGGGATTTTGGGGGGATTGGCGCGCTGCGCGGCGGCCTCGATGGTGCGTAGTCGCAGGCCGGGGTTGATGCCTTTGCCGCTCGGGCGGGGGCGCGGCGCGGTGGCGGGTTTTACTTCCTGCCCGGCTTGAGTCTCGGGCTTGGGTTGGTCAGCGGGCAGTTCTTTCGAATCGAGTGGTTTCATGGCCTTTCTCCTGATCCTGATGTCTAAATATAGCATAGAGTGGCAAAGTGCGCGCCGACCTGGGTCATGTCAACTTTGGGTGACTGTCGCCTTATTGTATTGTACTTGCCTCATGGATTTTATGCGGCTATAATCTACGCCACATGATTTCTTAGCGGCAAATCTTTATAGAGCCAAATCGAAAGGGAACTATTATGGAAGAACCGAAATACATGGTGGCAATCATCGGGGCTGGCCCGGCCGGCCTGTTTGCTGCTCGTTACTTCAGCAATAACGGTGTACGAGTGGTAATGTTCAACCGGGATATCAAACCCGGCGGGCTGGCCGAATATGGCATCTATCCCGATAAGATCAAGATGAAGGAGGGATTGCGCAAGCAATTCCACCAGATTCTCGATTCGCCGCTGATTGATTATTATGGGAACGTCACTGTCTGCTGCGGCGGCAACATCGTTTTTTCCGATCTGTTCGATTGGGGTTTTCAGGCCGTGGTTGTTGCAACGGGCGCGCAAGGCACGAAATGGCTTCGACTGCCCGGCGAGAACCTGCCGGGGGTCTATCACGCCAAAGACGTCGTCTATCACTATAACTTGCTGCCGCCCTTCAGCCAGCGCCGCTTCGTCATCGGGCGTAAGGTGATCCTGGTCGGCGCCGGGAATGTGATGATGGACGTGGCGCATTATCTCGTTCGCGAAAAGAAAGTGGACGAGGTGATTGCCGTGGTGCGGCGCGGCCCAGCAGAAGTGAAATTTACCAAGAAAGAGATGGAAAACGTCGCCGGCAATTTAGATCTTGAAGCGCTGGATGCCGAGTTCGAGCGCGTCGCCCCGGCTATGCAGGCTGTTGGACAGGATGTGGCTGCGGCGAAGAACGCCTTTCTCGAAGCCCTCCCCAAAGCCGCCGAAAGGGTCTCGGTCACGCGCCTGTGTTTCGAGTTCCTGACATCTCCCGTTCACATTATGGGTAGTTGGACGGCAGGCGTCAGCACGTTAAAGGTCGAAGACAATCAGCTGGTTACGGTGGATGGGGGTGTCAAAGCCAAGGGGCTGGGGACAATCCGCCAGATCGAGGCGGATACGATCATCTTCGCCATCGGCGATACCGTAGACAAGAATTTCTGTATGCCGATCTGTGGCGATGCCTATGTGGTGCTCAATGAACCGCGCTTTCCGGTGGATGGCGTTTCCTACGAAGCCTTTGACGTGGATGCCAACTGTCCGATGGAAAAAGTTTTCCTGGCAGGCTGGGCGCGGCAAGCCAGCACGGGTCTGGTCGGCGTGGCGCGCAAGGATGGCGAGAATGCAGCGCAAGCTGTGTTGCAATACTTGCAAACTCAGCCGCCTATGTTGGATATCGAAAACGTTAACCTCAAGTTCGCAGACTGGTTGCATGATATCCACCCGCTGGTCGTAACCAAGAGATGGCTGGCGCGCCTGGAGGCCGCCGAGCAGGCTGAAGCCCAGATCCGTCATCTGGAGCACTTCAAGTTCGCTACAAATGATGAAATGTTGAGGGCGATGGGACTTTGAGTGCAGAAACAGCGATTGGGCGGCGCGGCGGAATAGAAAAAACTTCCGAAGTTTTTGAGACTTCGGAAGTCTTGTCATTAAGAGCCTATCCGAATAACGGAATGCAGACTTCAGTCTGCCCTGCATTGCGGACTAAAGTCCGCGTTCCAGAAGGTTTTCGGATAGGCGCTAAGTTGTAATATATTCCCTCAGGCTATGTCCAACCGCATAGGCGGCTGCTTCGGCGCGGTTGCTCACCCCCAGCTTGGAAAGGATGCTGCTGACGTAATTCCGCACCGTGCCTTCGCCCAGGAAAAGGGCTTTGGCGATCTCCCGGTTGGTCTTGCCCTCCGAAACCAGGAGCAGCACGTGCTTTTCCTGCTGGCTGAGATGCGCAAAGGCAGAGGCCTCTTCCTCTTTGACCGCCCGGCGCACTTCCTGGAAGACGCGCTGTGTGACGGCCGGGTCAAGCAAGGCCTCGCCGCGGCCGACCGCCTCGATTGCCCGTACCAGGTCCTCACCGCCAATCTGCTTCAATACGTAGCCGGACGCCCCGGCGCGGATGGACGAAAACAGCATCTCGTCCTCGGCATATGAAGTCAACATGATGACCTTCGTATCCGGGAAGCGGCGGGTGATCTCCTCGCAGGCCTCGATCCCGGAAGAACCGGGCAGGCGGATGTCCATCACGACCACGTCTGGCTGCGTGTTGCTGACCATTTCGATGGCTTCGCGCGCCGTGGAGGCTTCGGCGACCACGTCGAATTGTGGATGCCGTTCCAGCAGGGCTTTCAATCCCAGCCGGACGACTTCATGATCATCTACCAAAAGAATGCGTTGCTTGCTCATGCGGGTCTCTACCTCCGTACTGGAAGTATATTCGAGAGTGGGTTGTCTGGCAAGGACAGTTGAGGTGGGGTGGGGTGCACCTGCGAATTTTATTCTTTTTGCTCCCGCCGGAAGTCTACAAACCGGTATCCTACCCCGCGCTCGGTCAGGATGTATTTCGGGTTGGCCGGGTCTTTCTCCAATTTCTGGCGCAGATAGTTGATGTACAAGCGGACGTAGTGTGGCTCGTCGCGATACTCGTAGCCCCAAACTTTTGCCAGCAACTGGTCGTGTGAGATCACCCAACCCGCGTTCTGCATAAGATGGAAGAGCAGGCGGTATTCCGTGGGGCGTAATTTGACGATCTTGCCTTCCAGCCAGATTTCACGCCGGTCAAAATCAATCTTCAAACGATTATCTACCTGAATCAACCCGTGCATGCCGCCGCTAGCGCCTTTGGTGCGACGCAGGACGGCCTTGACGCGACTGACCAGTTCGCGCGGGCTGAACGGTTTGGTGATGTAATCGTCCGCGCCCAATTCCAGGCCGCGCACGCGATCATCTTCCTCGCCCTTGGCGGTCAGCATGATGACCGGTACGTTGTTGATCTCGCGGATCATTTGTAATACTTCAAAGCCATCCAGGTCTGGCATCATGATGTCCAGCAGGATGAGGTCGGGCGTGGCATCCCGTAAACGTTGCAGGGCTTGCTTACCGTTGAAAGCCTCGACGACGATAAAGCCATCATGTTCCAGGTTCAGGCGGATGAAGCGCACCATGCGCTCCTCGTCATCAACGACCAGGATCTTCCGCCATTTGAGCGATTCGTCGTTCATGACTTTTCCCTCACGAAACCGATGATCTCTTCCTCCACCTGGCTGGGCAAGACTTCGATGAAAGCAATCTGGTTGACCGGCCAGATGACGGTCACGACATTGTTTTGCAAGTAGTGAACGTCTTTGCCGTCTCGCCGGCGCGGGCTGTGGATCGTGATCAGTGTGTCGGTGAGAGCGGGCAGCTCGTCTACCTCGCCGACAATTGGGTCTTCGTTCGTGATGTGGACAATGATTGTTTGGGCCATGCGCACCTCACTCTTTATTTGTCCTCTGGGCTGAAAAGGATCTGGATTTTCAGCTTGCCCAGGTGGATCATATCGCCGTGGTTGAGGGGACGCTCGACGCTCGGCACGAGACGGTTCCCGTTCACGTATGTGCCGTTGGACGATCCCAGATCCAGGATCGTGACTTGTTCATTGACCAGTTTCAAGATGGCGTGGAGACGTGAAACGCCGTTCTCGTAGGCCTTGTAAGGCGTCAGGTCAATGTCTGGCATGATCGGCTGGCCTTCGGCGACTCTTCCCAGCGAGAACTCGGTCCGCTCGGCCAGAGGCAAGATCTGTCCGCTTTCGACCAGGTGTAAGGAAATCCGCGCGCCCGCAGACATCATGGGAGAGGTGGATTTCAGATCGGGTTTTCCTTTGGTATTCGAGCTGGTTTCAGTCATGGGGTCTTTCTGCAAGTCGGGATCTGAGGCGGTTACCAATTGCGCGCCGCATTGGCTGCAAAACAGCGCGCCAGGAATTTCTTTATACCGGCAGCTTGGGCAGATGATCATGGTTGATCTTCCTCCTGCCCAGGCAGGAGCAGGGCGCGCGTACCGTATTTTATATGTTTCTCACCCTCTTGTGTGAACTTTTTTTGGCGTTGGATGTTTTCGGCCTCCAAAAGGGCGGTACGCGCCAGGCCTCTCTGTCCTTGTTCGAGTAAATGCGTTGCCAGCCGCTGTAAGCGCCGCGAGGCCTGTGTATACTTGCCGGCCGCCACCTCCCTGCGAGCCTGTTCTTGCAGCCGGTACAGGCTCAAGTGGGAAAGCGCTCTCAGGATTTCTGCTGGGGGCGTCTGCAACTTGGTCGAACCAGCCACCGGCCGCGATAGACGGAGCGGTACAGATTGGACGGGTACAGGTTGCGACGAGATCGAGACTTTGAACTCCCCCTCCAGCAGGCGTACCTTCTCGGCCTGGCTGCCGGGAGGTTGAACCATGAATTCCATGAGGATTTTTAGATCAATATCCTTCAGGATCGGGCCGAGGCGCAGCGGACTTTCGACGGGCAGAAGCCCAACCTCCGGCTGCAGCCGGAAGGCGTAGCGTAGGTCTGCCCCGTCGCCCACCTTGAATTCCAGCGTGCTTTCTTTGGCATAAACCTGCCATAGTTTGTTGAATTTCTCGATCAGCATGTGCTGAATATCTTGCGACCTGGAAACGTAAAGGCTGCTGCCTCCCGTCAGGCTGGCAAGTTTATCCAGGAAATCATCGTTCCATTCGCTCCCGATGCCTAATCCGCTGATGCCGATGCCGGCCTCGGCGGCTTTTCCTGCCAGCTCCAGGCACTTCTCTTCGTCGCCGTAGGTGCGCCCATCGGTAAGCAGGATGATGTGGTTGACGTGGGATCCTTTCAACCCGCGGCAAATCTCGTTGTATCCGCTTTCTAACCCCTGGAAGATCTCGGTTCCGCCCGAGGTTTGGAGCATCTGGATGCGCGCTTCGAGCTTTTTCAGCTCGATGTTGTGCGTGGCCGGGATGACCGTCTCCGCCCGGTCGCTGAAGACCACCACCGAAAGGGTATCGCTGTTGCGCAGGCGGCGGAGCAATTGGATGGCGGTGGCCTTGACCATGTCCATGTTTTGGCCTTGCATGGATGTCGAGCGATCCAATACCAGGCAAAGGTTGAGCGGCGGCGCGGGAGGGGCCTTCGAGTCACTCGTCGCGGAGAACTCGATCAGGGCATAAACCAGTTGCGGCTCCTTCATGCGAGGTATGCTTTGCCGGCTGTAGAGTGCTTTTTGCCGGATCAGGCCGCTTCCGATTTTTTCTGGTGGGAGAGTGGCATTGTATTCGGCCCGCTTTTTGGGATTATTTAGCACCTCGTATGCCGCTTGGATCTCGAGGAATCTTTCGGTGTCCTGCGCGGAGCCGCCTTTATCAGGGTGCAAGCGGCGCGCGGCGCTGAAATATGCCTGGCGAATCTCTTCGGGCGAGGCATCACGTTGAAGGCCGAGCAGGGTGTAATAATCCGGTTTTTCGGGCATCCTAACCAAGCAACTGAACCAGCACTACGCTGATGTTGTCTGGTCCGCCGGCCGTGTTGGCCGCGTTGACCAGGTTTTGACAGGCGTTCTGGAGATTCGTGGATTCGCCAATGATCTGATAAATATCTTCCTCTGGCAGCACGCCCCACAAGCCATCGGTGCACAGCAAGATGTATCCGGGTTGCGGGAAAGGCGTGGTGAGGATATCCGGCTCGAGCATCTCTCCCTGGCCGAGCGCCCGGTAGAGCACGTTGCGCTGAGGGTGGACGGACGCCTCTTGCGCAGTGATCTGGCCAAGTTCCTCCAGACGCCTTACGAGCGAGTGGTCGCGGGTGAGGGGCTCGATCCGCCGGTCGGGACGGAGGATATAGGCGCGGCTGTCGCCGATGTGGGCAACGGTCACTTGCGTGCCGAGGACGAGAGCTGCCGTCAGCGTGGTGCCGCCGCCCGGCGCAGCTTGCATCACGATGTGCTGCGCCTCGTCAACCGCGGCGCGCATGATTTCCTGGAGCGGTTCGTCCATTGCTTCAGACTGGTTGGCGATATAAGGAAGGAACTTTCGCAGGATATTCCCGGCTACAGAGCGCACGGCCGCATTGCTGGCCACCTCGCCATACTGGTGCCCGCCCATCCCATCGGCAACGATATAGAGGCCGAGCGGGACGCTGTTGGTTTCGTTGCCAATCGTGATCGAGAATGCAAACAGGCTGTCTTCGTTGTGCTCGCGCTGCTTCCCCACGGATTGTCCGCAGCCCGCATCCAATTGTTGCGGTTCGTAATGTTTGCCTTTGACCAATGCCGCCTGGATTTGCTGGTCCAGGAGGGGGGCAGTGCTCACGTTAGCCGGTGGAGCAGGTGCGCGCACGCGTTTCTTGCCACGTAAGATATTTTTTAGAGTCACTAGAGGTCTCCTTGAGTTTACGAACCTGCTCAAGCCAACAGAGCGTAGAGAAAGTGATCGGCGGAACCCACGTAGACAATGTCATTATAGACCAATGGGGCGCCGGTGATAGGCCCCTGGCTGGAAAACTTCCAGCGCAGGCGCCCCGTGCGGTATTCCAGGCAATAAAGAATCCCATCCGCCGTGCCGCAATAGAGCGAATCTTTGTAGATGATCGGCGACCCGCTGACCTGGTGCTCGGTGCGAAAACGCCAGGCCTCCCTCGAGGTGCGGGCATCAATGGCATAGATATGACCATCGGCGGATCCGGTGAAGATCAATCCCTCGGCCAGGCAAGGCGAGACGATGGAGCCTTTGCCCATGCGGAATCGCCAGATGGCCCAACCGGCGCGCGTATCCAGTGCGTAGAAGCTGCTGTCGAGCGAGCCAAAGTAGACGACGCCTTCTTCGACCCACGGCGAGGAGGTGACGGCCAATTTGGCCTTGAAGCGCCACTTCAACTCGCCGCCGAAATCCACGCAATAGAAATCGCCGCTTTCGCAGCCGGCGAACACGGCTTCGTTGGTCACGAAGGGAGTGGAGCGCACCGGCGCAGCGGTCTCGAAGCGCCAGGAGGCCCGCCCGGTGAGCACATTGACCGCGTGGATGTGCGCGTCGTCAGAGCCGAAGAAGACATGGCCTTCAGCGATGCGCGGCGAAGAACGTACAGGCCCGTCGGTGTAATAGGTCCACACAACTTTGCCGGAGCGGGCGCTGACGACGTGCAGACGCTGGTCTTCCGACCCGAAGTAGACGTTGTTCTCGTACATGGCCGGGCGCGTGACGACGCCGCTATCCGTCGCGTATTTCCATTGGAATTCACCCGTCACTGCGTTCACGCAGTACAGGTTATGGTCGTAGGAGCCGACGTAGATTGACCCGTCGTAGTGGATGGGCGTACTGCGGATCTCGTCTTCACACTGGAAAGCCCACAGTGGCTTCAAGCCGCTGGTTTGGATAGCGGCCGCCGTCCCGCCAACGCGCTTGAGGATGCCGGTCTTGTGCCCGGCTGCCACCAAAGCATCCTTCATGGCTTCTGCGCTTTGAAAGCGGTCTTCCGGGTTGTACTGGAGGGCGGTGGTGATGACAGACTCTATCTCCGGTGATATGGCCGGATTGATCTTTCGCACCGGCCGTTCGGAGAAGGAGAAAGGCGGTTCCAGTTGGGGGTTGCGGCGGGTGAGGGCGTGGTGCAGGGTCGCGCCCAGGGCGTAAACATCCGCCAGCGGGGTGGCCTCGCCCCGGTACTGTTCGGGCGGAGAGTATCCCTCCGTGCCGATCATCGTCCCTTTTTGACCAGCCTGGAAGGGCTTGGCAATGCCAAAATCCACCAGCATCACGTGCTGGGACTGGTTGATCATCACATTGGAAGGTTTCATGTCGCGGAAGATGATCGGGTCGGGTTTGTGGGTGTGCAGGAAACTGAGCACATCGCATAACTCGATGGCCCACACCAGCACTTGCTCCTCGGCCATGAAACCCTCTGTCTCCTCGATGATCATCTCCAGGTCTTTTCCGTTGATGAATTCCAGCACCAGGTACGAGCGTTCCTCCAGTGAGAAATAATCATAAATTCTCGGGATAGAAGAGTGGTTCAAGGTAGCCAGGATGTTGGCCTCGCGCTCGAAGTTGTGGATGATGGTCTGGCGGACCAACGGATCGCTGGCGTTGTTGATCATTTCCTTGACGGCGACCAGCTTGACCACGTTGGGGAAGTGCAGGTCGCGCGCCCGGTAAACCGAACCCATGCCGCCCACCCCAACCACATCCTGGATCACGTAGCGGTTAACGAGCGTCGTCCCGGGCCGGATTTGCAGGCGCTTTGATTCGCCGCCTTCGTCTTCTTTGAGTGGATCGGTGATGTTCTTGGTGCTGTCCAGGGAGGCCTCCTTCTGCCCGCGCGTAGAACTTGCACAGATTATAGCCACCAAAGAAGGAATTAGCAACCTATCTAACCTTGCTGGACTTTGGCCAATTTATAATGAGTAACAGGCTGATTCCAGCGCTGTGCGTTTTGCACTCTTGCGGCGGGCCGCCAGCGTATTCATCAGTTTTTGGTTTGCGCCTGTGCGAGCGGCTTCTTTGCCAAAATCCTTGCTGTTACCGATGTCAAAACCTTCCCAGTCAGTCAAAGACGCGAGCACAAAGCGCTGTCCATTGGCGGCTTCCAGAATCACCGAGCGGCGGCGACCCCAGCGCGAACGGACGCGATCATTGAGCACGCCGACAAGCGGATCGTTGGCTGCGTCCCAGAAGATGCCGATCAGCGCGCCGAAGGATGCCAGGCGCGGGTCGAGGCCGACCACATCTAATCGCTAATTGCTTCCTGCTGTCTTTCTCTTCGCTTTGCCAGCAATCTACGAATTCTCCCATGTTTTTCGCGCGTCAGCGGATAGAACCAGGCCGCCAACACCGCGCTAAATAACAGCACCGCGCCGAAGGGTCCGATCAAGAAGCGGATGGCCGCCAGGGCGCTGGCGGGTTGCATAAACTGGGTCGCGCCCTCGGGCGGAGATTGGTAGCCGAACCAGCCTAGCACCTGTAACGCGATGAAAATAGCAAGCGCCCCGGTCAGCTTGCGGATAAAGTTCTTGATGCCGTAGTAAATCCCTTCCTGGCGGCGACCAGTGCGCAGCTCGTCCCATTCGATCACGTCCGGGAAGATCGAGTCGGGCAGCACGTGGGCGTTCGAGACGGAGATGCCGGCCAGAAATGCCAATATAAGGATGGTGGTGGTCTGTCCAGGCTGAACTCCGAAGATGAGCAATTGGACAACTGCCCAGAACGACATCCCGATGATGTAGGCGATGTGCTTGCTCAGGCGTTGCGAAAGCCAGACCCAGAACGGCAGGACGATAACGGCAGTCACCAGCAGGAGGCCGAGAACCGAGGATTCGATCCTCATGCCGAGCGCCTTTTGCAGCAGATTGCCGCGCGCCACCCAGTAGGTCAGATAGAACGGCAGGACGAGGGCGACCAGGTCGAAGGTCGTCCAGTTGAGAATGTAGATGCCGGTCGCGAAACGGAAGGGGATGTTGGCCCAGGCCGTCCGCACGGTCTCTCTGAAGGAAACGCTCTGCTCTATCCGGATCTCTTCCTCGGGACGGACACGCTCGCGCACGACGAAAAAGATGAGCAGGATGGGGATGACTGCCAGCCCGCCGAACAGGGCCGCCACGATCATGTAGCCCTGCTGCTGGGTTGCGCCGGAAGCCAGCACCGCCTTGACGATCTCAGGCGCGGCCACGGCGGTCACCAACGAGGCGAGCAGGTTGAAGAACATGCGAAAACCGGTCAGGGATGTGCGCTCGTCGTAGTCGGGGGTGATCTCGGGCGTCAGCGAGTAAAGGGGGACGAAGATGAGCGTCTGGAACGTGTCGCTGAGCATGTAGGCCAGCATCACGGTGGCTGCCAGGGCGAGCTGGCTATGCCAGGGCGGCGCCCACCATAGTATGATGAAAGCCAGTCCGTAGGGGATGGCGAAAAATAGCAGGAACGGGCGGCGCCTTCCCCAGCGCGTCTTGAGCCGGTCGCTGAGCATCCCGACCAGCGGATCGTTGACCGCGTCCCAGAGGATACCGAGCAGCGCTGCGACAGAGGCCAGGCGCGGTTCCAACCCGACCACGTCGGTCAGGAAGATAGCATAGAAGATCTGGCGCAGGGTGCCGAAACTGGAGATGCTCCAGTCGCCGGAACCGAAGGCCAGTTTCGTCCACAACGAGAGGTATTTCTTCTTGGGCAGAACTTGCGCTATTGTGCTCATGGGGTTCTCCTTTGGCGAGGTTATTACCTTGTCAAACTGTCCAATAAATCTAACACCAATTCCTTCAAATCCCCGCGATTGGGAAGCGTGCCGATCAAGCCGTAGATGGGCGCCAGGCGGGAGGGCAGTCCGCCTCCGCCGCCCAGCAGGGACGAGACCTTGCCCATCAACGCGCTGACCCACTTCTCCGGCAGGATGCGCGTCAGGAAGTTGGCACTGGCAATCAGGAACTTGCTGGCCGTCTTGCGCAGGCTCGGCTTGCGCACCACGCCCGCCGCGGCGGCCAGGTCAGACAGGAACTCGTCGGCCACGGCGGCATGCATGTAGTTGACGGTCATGTGCAGGCAGGCGGGGAAATGCTGCCGGTCGAGGTGCCAGCCGCGCAGTTCCAACTCGTCGGCGATCTCGTTCACATCCATTTTGCGTGAGGCAATGGCAAAGACGCTCATCTCCGGGTCGCCGAGCACGGTCAGGCCGGGGATGGCTTTGATACCCTCTTGAAGGTATTTGGCAGTCTTCATCACCGTATCGGTGATGTGCAGGTAGCCCTCCTCGCCCAGGTAGTTCATCAAAGCCCAGGCGGCTGCCACCGGCCCACCAGCGCGCGAACCGGTCATGGTCGGCGAGGGGTAGATTCCGCCCGGCCAGTCAATGTAGACGAACATCTGGCAGCGGCGCAGTTCCGGCGTTCGGTAGAGGATGACCGAGGCCGGTTTGGCCGCGTAGCCGAATTTGTGCAGGTCGGCGGACATGGAGGTCACACCCGGCACGGAGAAATCGAAATCCGGCACGGGGTAGCCGAGCTTGCGCACAAAGGGTAGCATGAACCCGCCCACGCAGGAATCCGTGTGGAAGAGCAGGCCGTGTTCCTGGGCGATGGCGGCCAGCTCGCGGATGGGATCCACCACGCCATGCGGATAGGAGGGGGCCGAACCAGCCATCAAAATAGTGTTGGGCGTGATGGCAGCGCGCATGGCCTCCACATCGGCGCGGAAGTCGGCGCGCACTGGCACATGGACGGCGCGCACGCCGAAGTATTCGGCGGCCTTGTCGAAAGCCGGATGCGCGCTGAGGGGCAGCACCATCTCTGGTTCGCGGATGCCAGGGCGGTGAACCCGTGACCAATCGCGGGCTGTCTTGACAGCCATCAGCAGCGACTCGGTGCCGCCGGTGGTGATGTTGCCGCATACGTTCTGGTCGCCGCCGAGCAACGCG
>Ga0210004_1000051_pt1 | contig 61001 bp, 45 predicted proteins | sample CryGey13umfilter_FD_185450 | JGI IMG/M metagenome (GOLD analysis project Ga0210004, IMG submission 185450) | Groundwater microbial communities from aquifer in Utah, USA - Crystal Geyser 4/8/14 3 um filter (SPAdes) (version 3) | ecosystem: Environmental > Aquatic > Deep subsurface > Groundwater...
CGGCGGGAGGGTGGGAGATCGCGCCGGGGTTTCGGTCCCCGCGGTAGGGGCCGAATCCTTTCAGCGATTCCGGCAAGAGGGGGGGTTGCGCGGCGCGCGGGTCGCCGGGGGCTACCGGTGTCTACCCGAAGAGGTCGGGTCGCCGGTGGGTGAGGGCGGGGAGCTGGGCGCGGATCTTGGCGAGGCGGTCGCGGTCGAGGGTCGCCACTGCCACCCCTTCGTGAGTTCCAAGGCGCGCCGCCACCTCGCCCCACGGGTTGACGATCAGGGAGTGGCCGAAGGTGGGGACGGCGTTCTCCATCGGGCCAATGAGCCCCGGCGCCACCACGTAGGCCTGGTTCTCGATGGCGCGGGCGCGCACGAGGATCTGCCAGTGGTGGAGTCCGGTGTGGCGGGTGAAGGCGGCGGGCAAGACGATCACCTCCGCGCCGCGCGCGGCCAGGGCGCGGAAGAGCTCGGGGAAGCGCAGGTCGTAGCAGATGGCGAGGCCGATCCGGCCGAGCTCCGTCTCCACCACCTCCACCGCCTCGCCGGGCGCGATGCGCGACGATTCGTTGACCACCGGCCCCCCCGCGATCGCGACGTCGAAGAGGTGGATCTTGCGATAGCGGGCGAGGAGCGCACCGCCGGGGCCAAAGAGGAGGGCGGTGTTGTAGCAATGGTCCGCCACCGTGCATCGCTCGAGGATCGAGCCGGCGGCGAGGTAAATCCGGTAACGGGCGGCGAGCTCGCCGAGGCGGTCCGTGAGGGGGGAGGGGATCGCCGAGGCGTGGGCCGCGTACTCCCGGCTCGGGCCGCGCCAGAGGCAGAGCTCGGGGAGGGCGACCAGCCGCGCGCCGGACGCCGCCGCCCGCGCCACGAGCCCCTCGACACGGGCAAGGTTGGCGGCGGTGTCCGGCCCCGCCGCCATCTGCACCACCGCCGCTGGGTAGCTCGCCACCCTCACCGGTTCTCCTCGTTGGCAAGGCGATCGCGCACCCAGGCGAGGCAGCGGTCACGGTCGGGCGGCGGCTCCTCGGCCTCCCACCAGGCGCGCAGGCAAGCGAGCAACTTGCCCATGGTGGGCCCCGGGGCGACCCCGAGGGTGAGGAGGTCGCCGCCGCCCACCGGCATCGGCGGCGGCGCGTCCCAGGTGGGGAAGGTGTCGCGCAGGGGAAGGAGGGTGCGGGCGCACCGCTCCCATACGTGCGGTTGCATGGCGGCGCCGTCGGCCAGTGCGAGGGCCAAAAGGAGGGCGAAGCGCGCTGCGCCCACCCGGCGGTAGAGGCGGCGGTGGAGGTAGAGATCGTCGTTCTTCAGGAGGTAGAGGTGGTGGCGGATCACCGCCCGCGCCACCTCTTGCTCGCCCTTCGGCCGGCACAGGCGGCGGAGCTGGCGGGCGATCATCTCCGCCCCCACCCGGTCATGGCCGAGGAAGCGGTCGCGGGTCCCGTCGCGCTTGTGACAAAGCGGCTTGGCGAGGTCGTGGGAGAGGGCGAGGTGGCGCAGGAGCGGGTCGCGAGGCAGGGGCGCGCACGCCACCGTGTGGTCGGGGTCGATCTCGCCCGACGGGCCAATGCGGGCGTAGCGGCCCTCCTCCATCGCGCCGAGGGCGACCAGGCAGTGCCAGCTATGCAGGCGACAGTCGCGGTCGTGGTACAAGTTTTGTTGCGGCTCCGCCGGCATGGCGCCGATCTCCGGCAAGATCACCGCGAGCACGCCGTTCGCCGCCATCGCTTCCAGGGCGGCGCGCGGTCGAGCGGTGGCGAGCAGCCCCCACCACTCGTGGCCCACCCGCTCGTGCGACAGGTGGGTGAGGTAGGGGGCCCACTGGCGCACCGCCGCCAGGGTCGCCTCGTCCAGCGGGTGGCGGCCGAAGCGGGCGTGGAAGCGGAAGAGGCGGAGGATGCGCAGGAAGTCCTCTTTGATGCGCGCCGCCGGTTCGCCGACGAAGCGGACCCAGCCCTCGTCGAGATCGGCCAGCCCACCCACCGGGTCGTAGATCCGGCCGTCGAGGTCGGCGTAGAGGGCGTTGATGGTGAAGTCGCGGCGCTGTGCGTCCTCCTCCCACGCTACGTCCCGAAAGGCGACCTCGGCGTGGCGGCCGAAGGTGGCCAGCTCCCGGCGCAGGGTGGTGATCTCGAATCCCTCTCCCTCGACGATCGCGGTCACCGTGCCGTGGGCGATGCCGGTGGGGACGGTGCGGATCCGCGCCCTCTCAAGGGCCATGACCATCTGCTCCGGCGGGGCGTCGCAGGCGAGGTCGTCGTCGGCGGGCTCCTGCCCGAGGAGCCGGTCGCGCACCCCACCGCCGCACAGGCGCGCCGTGTGGCCAGCGGCGGCGAGGGCCTCGATGATCCGTGCCAGGCGGCTCCGCCGGTGCGGGTCGATGGTCCAGGGACGGTCCATCGCGCCATCACACCTTGCCGGCGGGGCACACGCAAGGGGCCACGGATGGGGTGCAACGATCGGGTAGGCGCCGGGGTGGCCGGGCAGATTGGTGGCGCGCATGGCGGCGCCGGGACGGGGCGCAACGATCGGGCAGACGCCACGGCAACAACCGGCCTGGCCGGCCCGGATGTTGGAAGATGGCGCCGGCGCGGGGAGACGGGGGCAGGGACGGGGCGCCGATGGCGCACACGATCCCGTACCTTGCGCCAAGGTGCGCGGGGTAGCGGGAAAAGCGGGGCCGGGCCCGCGCAAGTCGCCGGGGCCACGGCCCGGCTGCTCGCCCGCGCTCTTGCCACAACCCGGCGTGGCGATGCGGGGTGCGCCCGTTTGCCGGCCGCGACCGATGGGGTGGCCGGCCTGGCGGCGCCGGCGTGTCGGCACGGGTAGGCAAAGGGGGGCTGGCCTTTACCGGTTGGGTGGCTTCGTGGGCGCGCTCTCGGCGAGCCACTCGATGTACGCGGCGAGGACCTCGATCTCCGCCTCGCTCAGATGGGCGCGGTAGGCGGGCATGTGGAGTTGCTGGCGATCGAGGACGCGGCGAAGGAGCGGATTGGCGTGGGTGCGGGCGGTGTAACCGTCGCGGATCCACGCCAAGAGCTCGGCGCGGTCGTGGACCAGGGCGCGGTAGCCGTGGCCCCACCAGCCAGCCACATAGCCAGCGAACGAGCCGGGGTTGTCCACCCCGCCGCGGCCACCCGCGCCGTGGCAGTGGAAGCAGCCGCTCCGTTCCGCCACCGCGTAGCCCTCGGCCGGCGCGCCCGCGGTGGGCGCCGCGACCCCCGCCACCGCGGAAACGAAGGCGACCAGGTCGGCGAGGTCGCGCGGGGAGAGGCGGGGGCCGTAGGCGGCCATGGTGAGGAGCTGGCGGCCGCGCTGGGCGTGGAAGGCGGCGCTGTCGCGGTAGCGCGTCGGGGCGGAGTCGCGGATCCACCCGGCCATGTCGCCCGGGTTGGGGAAGTACATCATCGCGTTGCCGCCGCCCCAGCCGGGGACGCGCCCCTCCCGGCTCCCCGGGTTGGGCGCGCCCGGGCCGCCGGCGAGGTCGTGGCAAGCGGCGCAGGCGAGGCGGGCGGCGAGGCGGCGGCCGCGAACCTCGGGCGGCGGCGCAACCTCCCAGCGGTACGCGGCCCAGGCGAGTACCAGCGCGCCCAGCACGCTGCCGACAAGGAGGTGGCGGGTGGTCACCTCGCCCAGCCTCGCTCAGCCTCACATTAGGCGGTGCGGCCTACTCCACCGTCTCGACGACGAACCCCTCCATCCCCGCCTTCGCCACCGCGGTGCCGCGGACGGTGACCGTGTCGCCGGCCCGCCCCTTCACCTGGTCGTAGGCGTCGTGCGGCCCGTGCGGCGGCAACAGCAGGTAGAGCTTGCCGTCGCGGGTGAGGAGCGACGGGGCGACCCCGGAGGCGAGGCAGTTGAGGGCGCACTGCTTGTGCTTGGCGCCCTGGGCTTCGTGGTCGAGGTAGCAGGCGGTGTCGATCACCTCGCCGGTGAGGGTCGTGGTCGCGGCGCGGGCGGAGGCGGCGGGGGCCACCAGGCCAACCACGAGGAGGAGGGGGCTGAGGAGAGATTTCATGGCCAGCTCCCGGGAAAGAGGAAGGGGGTGAGTGGGACCGGCCACGACCGTGGACCGGCCCCTGCGACTAACCAACCCGGACGCCCAGGGCGCCCTGGCCGGCGCCGCGGAGTCGGTCGGATTTCGTTGCTCGTTACGCAAGCAAGCGGGCCCGAGTGCGCCGAGATCCGCTTGTCGCAGAAGATCGACAAAGACCGACCGCCGCGGGGCGGGTATCCCTCACCGGAGTGGCGACGCTACCCTCACCCCTCCATGGATGACCTCGCCGCCCGCGTTCAGGAGGCGCTCCACGCCTCTTCGCTCCTCGCCTTCCTCCTCGTGTATGTGGGCGGGGTGGTGACCAGCTTCACCCCGTGCGTCTACCCGATGATCCCGATCACCGTCGGCTTCATGGGCGGGCAGGTGGGCAACTCGCGGGTGCGCACCGTCGCTTTGGTGCTCTGCTACGTCCTCGGCATCGCGGTCACCTACGCCGGCCTCGGGGCGGCGGCGGCGCTCACCGGCGCCACCTTCGGCACCTTCGCCAACAACCCGTGGGTCTACGTCGGGGTGTCGGGGGTGATTGCCCTCTTCGGCCTGGCGATGATGGACCTCTTCACCCTGCCCCTGCCCGCCTTCCTCACCCGCGGCCTGGGCGGGGCGCGGCGAGGTTTTCTGGGCGCCGCGGCGATGGGGCTCACCGCCGGGCTGGTGGCGGCGCCGTGCACCGCCCCGGTCCTCGGCGCGGTCCTCGTCTATGTGGCGAGCCAGCAGAACGTCGTCTTCGGTGTTGCCTTGCTGTTTGTCTTCGCCCTCGGCCTCTCCACCCTGTTGGTGGTGGTCGGGCTATTCACCGGGCTGGTGGCCAACCTCCCCGCCTCGGGGCCGTGGCTGGAGCGGCTGAAGCGCGCCTTCGGTGCGGTGATGGTGGGGGTGGCACTATGGTTGGGGTATGGGGCGTATCTGCGGTTTTGAGCCCGCGGGCGCCCCCCCTGTCCGCGCGCGAGGCGAGCCATGAAAGAGTTCAAGATCCTCTCCCTCATGTTGGTCCCCAACTCCGGCCAGTACGTGGTCTTTCTGGAGGAGGTGGACGGCGCTCGGATGGTCCCGATCTGGATTGGCGTCTACGAGGGCAACGCCATCCTCCTGCAGCTCCAGGGCGAGGTGATGCCGCGCCCGATGACCCATGACCTGATGATCAACCTCACCCGCGTCCTCGGGGTGGAGATCGAGCGGGTGGTGGTGAACGACCTGGTGGACAACACCTATTACGCGGTGATCGAGGCGACCTTTGAGGGGCAGCACCTCTCCATCGACGCCCGGCCGTCGGACTCCATGGCCCTGGCGGTGCGCGCCGGGGTGCCGATCTACGTCCACGAGCGGGTCCTGGAGAAGGGGGTGGCGGTGCTGAAGCCGATCACCGAGGACGAGCTTTCGAGCTTCAAGGAGGAGCTGAAGAAGATGCGCCCCGAGGACTTCTTCCGGGAGCGCGGCGAGGAGGGCGGCGCGGCGGGGGAGACGGAGGCGTAGGCCCACGCCCCGTGCGCACGCCGAGGGCGGGGGAGCGTTTTCCGGTCGCGCGGGCCCCCGCCGGCGCAAGCGAGCCGCCCCTCTGGGCCTCCCGCGGGGGAGGGGGTGGAGGGCGAGCGCGGCGGGGCGCGGCGGGGCGGCCGGGGCGCTCCCCCTGCGCCTCCGCGCCCGCCCGCGAGCGGCGCCAAGCCGGGTGACTTATTCCGCCGGCGCGTCTTTCCCGCTACTCCTCGCTTGTGGCCACCGTGGCGAGCTGCTCGTCCACCCCCCGCGCTGCCGGGATCTCCGCCACCGCCGCGCTCGGGCGGTGGCGGGGGGCGAGGCCAAAGGGGGTGGGGCGGCGCCGGCGCAGGGGGTTCCAGCGCCACGTGGGCGCGGCGGTCGCGGTCGCATCCGTTCCCGCCTTCGCCTGCGCCCGGCGGGTGCGGCTCGGCGCCACCGGCACCAGGGTCAGGAGGGCCGGGAGCAGCAGGAGGTCGCCGAAGAGGCAGAAGAGCATGGTGGTGGCGGTGAGGATGCCGAGCATCCGGACCGGCACGAAGGAGGAGCAGGCGAGGACCGAGAAGCCCACCACCAGGGTGGCGGTGGTGTAGATCACCGGCCTGCCAGTCTCGATCAGGGTGGTGGCCATCGCTGCCTCTTGGGCGGCGCGGCGGGCGCGTACGGGTGCACCGGGGTTGAGGCGCGGGGTGAGCTCCTCGCGGTAGCGGAGGGCGAGGTGGATGGTGTCGTCCACCGCGATCCCGAGGGAGATGGCGGCGATGATCGCGGTGCCGGTGGAGAGCGGAATCCCCCACCACCCCATGAGGCCGAAGACCATGGCGATGGGGAGGAGGTTGGGGACGAGGATCAACAGCGCGACGCGCACCGAGCGGAAGACTATCGCCATGAGCACGGCGATTACCGCCGCGGTGAGGCCGAGGGAGCGGGCCTGGGAGCGGACGATCCCCATGGAGCTCTCCGCCAGGTAGTAGGCGGAGCCGGTCTGGTGGGTGCGGATCCCGGCCGGGGCGTGGTGGGTGCAGTACGCCTCGATGGAGTCGGCGAGGGCCACCTGGGCGCGCGAGCTGGTGAGGTGGGAGCGGTAGGTGAGGCGGGCGATGGAGGCGTCGTAGTTCACGTACGGTCGCAACACCGCCTCCGCCTCGTCGCCGAGGGAGAAGAGGAGGAGGAGCTGGCCGATCTCGTCCGCGCCCTCTGGCACCTGCTCATACGCCGGGTCGTCGTCGTGCAGCGCCCGGTTCATCACCGCCACGAAGTCCGCCAGGGAGGTGGAGGTGTCTACCCCCGGATCCGCTGCCAGGTGGCGCTGCATCTCGGCGAGAAAGCGCAGGGCGTCGGGCTGGCGGAAGCGCCCCGGGTCGTGGCCCTCGAAGACCACGGTGAAGGTGGTGGCGCCGGCGAGGTGGCGGTTGAAGAGCTCCGCCGCCTGGCGGATGGGCGCCTGTTCGGGGAGGTAGGCGAGGTAGTCGGTGTCCGCGACCAGGCGGGCGATGCCGCCGGCCGCGAGGAGCAGCATGAGCAGCGCCATCCCGACCACCGCCAGCCGCTCGCGTCGGCTGAAACTGCCGAGGCGCTTGAGCCACCGGTCGATGGGCCACGGGCGGCGCTGGCCGCGCCACTCTTCCCACCGCTCCGCCGGCAAGAGGGTGAGGCAGATCGGCACCAGGGTGAGGGCGAGGACCATGGAGAAGAAGGTCCCCACCACGGAGAAGGCGCCGAACTCCTGCAGGGTGCGGATCGGGCTGGCGGCGATGGAGGCGAAGCCGATGGCGGTGGTGGTCGCCGACAGGACCACCGGCCAGGTGACACGCGCCACCGCCCGGCGCACCGCCCGGTCGCGGTCGTGGCCGGCGCGCAGCTCCCCCCAGGTGGCGGCGAGGACGTGGACGCCGTACGCCACCCCCACCGCGATCAGCACCGGTGGCAGGGCGGTGGTGATCAGCGACAACGGGGTGTGCAGCAGGTGCATGAGGCCGAGGGTCCAGACCATCGCCGCCCCCACCGCGACGGTGGGCAGGATGACCGCGCGCGGCCGGCGGAAGAGGAGCCAGAGGCAGAGCCCGCTCATCGCCAGGGTAAGGGGCACCAGGCGGCCGAGGTCGCCCGCCATGGTGTGGCGAAAGACTTGGCCGACCATCGGCGCGCCTGCGACCACCACCTCCTCCGGGGAGCGCGCCTCCGCCGCGAGGTGGTCGATTGCGGTGAGGGTGGCGTCGCGGATCTCCAGGCCGGCGGGCGAGGGGTCGAGCTCGACGACGATGGCGGTATAGGTCCGGTCGTCGGAGATGAGGTTGCGGCGCAGGAGGCGGTGGGTGGTAGCGGCCTCGCCGAGGCGGGCGAGGGCGGCCGGGTCGTGGGGGATCTCCCCGATCAGCGGCCGCACCTCCAGGCCGTCCACGCCGCCGCGGATCGTCCCCACCTGGGTGAGGCTGACCACCTTGGCGACCCCGGGAAGCGCTTCCAGCGCCGCGCTGAGCGAGGCGATCTTTTCCAGGACCCCCACGGTAAAACAGTCGCCGGTGGGCGGGTGCAGGGCGATGAAGCAGGTGTGGTCGCCGCCGAAGAGCCGCTCCATCCGGTGCTGGTACGCCTGCTGCACCTGGGTTTGGGCGAGGATTCGCTGGGTCGAGCCGTCGAACCCGACCTCCATGGCGAGCCCCGCCATCGCCGCGGTGAGGCCGATCAACAGCAGCAGCGCCGGCCACGGCCGGGTGAGGGCGGCGAAGAGGTGGGAGAGGGGGCGCATACGAGGGCGGCGAGAGTCGCTGCGCTTATCGGTGCGGCCCGGGTATGGATCAAGGAGAAGGTGACCCCAAGGGTAAGGAGCGTGGCCCGCCGGAGGGGGACGGAACCATGCAGCCCCCGGGGAATCCACGCCCCCACCCCAAGGGTGGGGAGCGCGGTGGCCGGAGGGGTGGCGGTGGTCGCAGCCCACGCCGCTGGAGGTCACGCCGGCGGTGGGTGGGCCGGTTCAGCGCGTGGGAGCGGCCCGCGCGGCGGGCGCAGCCGGTGGCGACCGGTCTGTCGGTCAGACGGTGGGGGCGCGCGGCTCCCAGCGCCGCGGCGCGGGGAGCCGTGCGGAATGGCCGCGTCGGGTGGTCACTCTGCCGGCGGCGCGACCCCCACGGCGATGACCCGGTCCTCGTCGAGGATCGGCAAGAGGGCGAGCCCCTTCTCCACCACCACCGCCAGGTCGGCGACCGTGGCCACGCCCGCCAAGAGGGTCTGGGGCGGCCTCCCCGGGGTGAGGCGCAAGAGGGTGCCGGCCGCGTGATCGGTCACCAGCCAGTGGCCGTGGCCCGCCGCGACGATGCCATCGAGGTGCGAGAACGGGCCGGCGGGGAAGAGGTCGGTCAGGCGGCGGCTGGCAAGGTCGATCGCCACCACCCGGCCGCGCTGGTGGTGGCCCCAGGTGGCGACCAGCAACCGGTCGCCGTCGACTGCCAGGCCGTTCGGGCCGTCGAGGAGCGGATCGTCGACGAAGGGCTCGGGATCGCCCCCGGGGCGCAGGCGCCAGATCCGGTGGGTGGCCGTGTCGGAGCAATAGAGGGTGCGGTCGGTGCCCACCGCGATGTCGTTGAGAAACTCGGCGCCGGGGAGCTCTCGCACCCAGCGCTGGGCGCCGGTGGCGAGGTCGAAGGCGACCAGGCGGTGGATGTCGGCGACCACCACCACCTCGCCGGCGATCCCCATCCCCTTCGGCGCTGACAGGCCACCCGCCCAGCGCCGCGCCCGCCGCGTCTTGAGATCCGCGACCGCGAGAAAGCCGTTGTGGTCGTCGAGGGTGGCCTCTCCGCCGCCCATGTTGGCGATGATCAGCCGCTGGCGGGCCGCCTCGTAGAGGACCGACTCGGGCTGGCGAATCCCGTCGTGAATCTCGAACGCGACCGTCGCCGTCGCCGCGTGCGCCGGTACCACCCGGGCGAGCGAGAGAAGGAGGGGGAGGGTGAAACTGCGAGGGATCTTGGCCATGACGATTCTCCGCGGCGGAGCTACCCCTCCAGCCCTGCCAGCAGGCGCGCCGCCGCGCCCGCCTCGACCGCCACCGGCAGGGCGTTGCGGAAGCGGGCGCCGTAGGACTTATGCACCAGGCGGTGGTCGAGGATCCACACCTCGCCGCGGTCGGTGCGCGAGCGGATCAGCCGGCCGACCCCCTGGCGGAGCTTGAGGATGGCGATGGGGACCGTGTAATGGGCAAAGGGCTGACGGCCGCGGGCGCGCAGGGCCTCGGTGCGGGCGACCTCCAGGGGATCGTCGGGGACCCGGAAGGGGAGGCGGGTGATCACCACCGCCGACAGGGCCGGCCCCACCACGTCGATCCCCTCCCAGAAGGAGTCGGTGGCGATGAGCAAGAAGCCGGTGTCGGTGCGAAAGCGCTCCAAGAGAAGGTGGCGGTCCTGTTCGCCCTGGGCGAGGACGGTAATCTCCGGCGCCAGACCGTCGCGCAGGGCCAGGGCCAGGGAGCGGACCTGGCGGAAGGCGGTGGTAAGGACCAGGGTGCGGCCGCCGTGGCGGCGGGCGATGGTCGCGATGAGGTCGGCGGCCGCCTGGTCGAAGCGCGGCTCGTTTACCTCCGGCAGGTCGGTGGGGCAGAGGCAGCGGAGCTGGTGGGGGTAGTCGAAGGGGGAGGGGAGGACGAGGGGGGAAAGCGGCGTGGGCTCGCCGTCGCCGAGGCCGAGGCGGTCGGCGACGAAGGCGCAGTCGTTGCCGGTGGACAGGGTCGCGGAGGTGAGGAGCGTCCCGGGGAAGGGGCGGAAGAGGGCCTGGGCGAGCTCGTCGCGCAGCTCCACCGGCAGGGAGAAGCCGACCAGATTGCTCCGCCGCCGCTCCACCCAGCGCACCCGGTTTTCCGGCCGCGGGCCGGTCAGGGTGAGGAGTCCGTCGGCCACGGCGAGCAGCCGGTTCACCCCGCCGGCGCAGTCGGTGAGGGGCGAGGCGAGTCCGTCGGCGATGGTGGGGGGCAGGGCCGCGCACTGCTTGAGCAGCCGATGGACGTCGCGGGCGGTAGCCGAGAGGGTGGCGCCGAGCTCCTTCAAGAGCCGATCGGTCGCGGGCCGCTGGGGGGCGGTCGCCTCCGCGTCGAGGTCGCAGTTCGACAGGAGCGGGTCGGGGAGGAGCAGGCGGTCGAGGTCGTCGAAGCACGACTCGGTGAGGGCGCGCGCCTCGCCGATCCGCGCCCCAAGTCCGTCGTGCACCTTGCGCATGAGCCCTGCCTGCTCCGCGAACGGCGGAAGCTTGGCCAGTGCCCGGCCGAGCTGGGCGAGCAGGCTCCCCCCCTTGGCCCGGTGGAGTCGGCCCAGGGCGCGCAGGCAGGCCAGGCGCGAGGTCTGGGTGCCGAGGTGGTGCACCGCGGCTTCCTCCAGGTGGTGCGCCTCGTCGATCACCACCCGGTGGTAGGGCGGCAGGACCGCCGCGGTCTCCCCGCCGCCGCTTGCCGCCCGCACCGCCAGGTCGGCGGCGAGCAGGGCGTGGTTGGCGATCAGGAGGTGGGCGGCGGCGGCGTGGCGTCGCGCCTGGTAAAAGAAGCAGCGGTCGAAATGGGGACAGCGGGCGCGCAGGGTGGAGTCGGCGTCGGAGGCCAGCCGTTCCCACACCGCCGGGGGTGGGGGATCGGGTAGGTCGGCGAGGGAGCCGTCGCGGGTGGTCCTCGCCCACTCGGCCAGCGCCGCCACCACCGGCTGCTCGCCCGCGTCGAAGAGGTCGCTTTGGGCGATGGCCTCGTCGAGCTTGCGCAGGCAGAGGTAGTTCCCGCGCCCCTTCACCAACACCGCCTTGAGGGGCGAATCGAGGGCTGCGGCGAGCTGCGGGATGTCCTTGGTGATGAGCTGCTGCTGGAGGTGGATCGTGTGGGTGGCGATCACCACCCGCTTCTGGTTTTGCTGCGCCCAGCGCGCCGCGGGCACCAGGTAGGCGAGCGACTTGCCGGTGCCGGTCCCCGCCTCCACCAGGCGCGGCCGCGCCTGGTTGATCACCTCCGCCGCCGCCTTCGCCATCGCCACCTGTGGCGGCCTGGGCTCGTAGGCGGCGAAACGGGTGGCCAGGGGGCCGCCGGCAGCGAAGAACTGCTCCACCCAGTCCATGTCCACCGGCCGTTCGGGCGGCGGCCGGTGGGGGCGGGTGACCGTGAGGTCGCGGCTCGCCTCGTTGTCCACGATGACGAAGCCAACGCCGCGCTCGCCCAGCCGCGAGGCGACCTCGAGGTCTGGGTCGGACGGGGTGAGGTTGCCCGACGGGTGGTTGTGGAGGACCACCTGGCCGGGGACGAGGTCGCGGGTGATCGCCGGGACCGCGCTGGCGTGGCCGCGGGCGAGGAGTTCGACCGCGACGAGGTCGCCGGCGGGGTCGGTGGTGGCGGTGAAGAAGAGCTCAACGTCGCCTGCGGCGGCGATCTCACCGGCGATCGCCGCGCGCACGCGAGCAGGGATCCGGACCGGGGTGAGGGCCATGGGGGCGGGAGGATGCCACGCGCAGGCGGCGAGTCCCATGGCGGGTGGCGGCGGGGTGGCCGGCACAACCGGCGTCTACCCGGGGGTGGAAGATCGCGGCAGATTCTCGTCACCCCGGCCGCAGCCAAGGCACCGGTCTGTGGCACCACCACCACGGGTCGCGGTCCAACTGGCTTCGGCCGAGCGGTTGGGTGGGAGATCGCGCCGTCGGCCCCTCCCGCGCGAGGGGCCGAAGTGTGCGTCTACGCCTACCAGGATGGTCTTCTCGTCGTCCCCTCCCGCGCGAGGGGCCGAATCCTTGCGGCGCTGGAGGCCCCATCGGGTTGGCCGCGCGGGGCGCGCGGATCGCCGGGGTGACCTACTCCGACCGCGCCGGGGTGGGGAGGGCGCGGCGGCATCCTCCCCAAGCAGGGGCCGATTCCCCTCGGCGATTCCGGCCCACCGGGTTGGCCGCGCGGGGCGCGCGGATCGCCGGGGTGACCTACTCCGACTGCGCCGGGGTGGGGAGGGCGCGGCGGGATCCTCCCCAAGCAGGGGCCGATTCCCCTCGGCGATTCCGGCCCATCGGGTTGGCCGCGCGGGGCGCGCGGATCGCCGGGGCGACCTACTCCGACCGCGCCGGGGTGGGGAGGGCGCGGCGGCATCCTCCCCGGGCAGGGGCCGATTCCCCTCGGTGATTCCGGCCCACCGGGTTGGCCGCGCGGGGCGCGCGGATCGCCGGGGTGACCTACTCCGACCGCGCCGGGGTGGGGAGGGCGCGGCGGCGGCGCGGTCGCTCGCGCCGGCGCCAGGCCTCTCAGGCGCGGCCGGTGTGGCCGAAGCCGCCGTTGCCGCGGCCGGTGGGGGGGAGGGCGGCGACCGGTACCGGCTGTGGGCGGACGACTGGGGTGACAACGAGTTGGGCGATGCGGTCGCCGCGCGCCACTGTGAAGGGGTCGGCGCCGAGGTTGGCGAGGAGGACCTGCACCTCGCCGCGGTAGTCGGCGTCGATCGTGCCGGGGGTGTTGAGGCAGGTGATGCCGTGGTCGAGGGCGAGCCCCGAGCGGGGGCGAACCTGCGCTTCGTAGCCCACCGCCACGGCGATCGCGAGGCCGGTGGGGATGAGGGCGCGCCCCCCGGGGGGGAGGGTCAGCGGCTCGGCCACCGCCGCCCGCAGGTCAAGGCCGGAGGCGTGGTCCGAGTGGTAGGCGGGCAGGGGCAGCCCCGTCCCGTGAGGGAGGATCTGGACGGGCAGCTCCATCGCTCGCTACGGCTGCCAGGTTCGGGGGGGTGGCCGCGACGCGCCCAACCCCCCCTGCTCCCTGCTCCCTACTTCTCTTCCGCCTCCGTCTCCTGCTCCAGCTCCAGCTCCTGCTCCAGCTCCTTCATGGAGAGGGAGATCTTGCCGTTGTTGTCGACGCGGATGCACTTGACCCGCACCTTCTGCCCCTCCTTCAGGTAGTCGCGCACGTTCTCCACCCGCTCGTTGGCGATCTGGGAGACGTGGACCAGGCCGTCGGTGCCAGGCATTACCTGCACGAATGCGCCGAAGTCCATGATCTTGCGGACGATGCCGTCGTAGACCTTGCCGACTTTCGCCTCTTCGACGATCCCTTCAATCATCTCCCGGGCAGCCTTTGCCGCGGCGGCGTTGTCGGTGGCGATGAGGACGGTACCGTCGTCGGAGACGTCGATCTTGCAGCCCGTGGTGTCCTGGATGGAGCGGATCACCTTGCCGCCGGGGCCGATGATTTCGCGGATCTTGTCCGGGTGGATCTTGAGGGTGGTGATCCGCGGGGCGTAGGCGGAGAGCTCCTTGCGTGGCGCCGCGAGCCCCTCGCGCATCTTCGAGAGGATGTGGAGCCGCCCGTCGCGCGCCTGGCCGAGGGCGCTCTCCATGACCTCCCGGTTGACCCCGCTGATCTTGATGTCCATCTGCAAGGCGGTGATCCCGTCCTCGGTGCCACACACCTTGAAGTCCATGTCGCCGAGGTGGTCCTCGACCCCCATGATGTCGGAGAGGATGGCGATCTTGTCGCCCTCCTTCACCAGCCCCATGGCGATGCCCGAGGCGGGTTTACGGATCGGGACGCCGGCGTCCATGAGGGAGAGGACGCCGCCACACACGGTGGCCATGGAGGAGGAGCCGTTGGATTCGAGGATCTCCGACAGGACGCGGATGACGTACGGGAAGCTCTCCTCGCTTGGCAGCAGCGCGCGGATGGCGCGGGCGGCCAGCGCCCCGTGGCCGATCTCCCGCCTCCCCGGGGAGCGGAGCATCTTCGCCTCGCCCACCGAGAAGGGGGGAAAGTTGTAGTGGAGCAGGAAGCGCTCGTTGATGTCGCCGTAGATCGTGTCGAGGCGCTGGGCGTCACGTCCAACGCCGAGGGTGGTGGCCACCAGCGCCTGGGTTTCGCCGCGGGTGAAGACCGCGGAGCCGTGGGTCCGTGGCAACACCCCCACCTCGCAGGTGATCTTGCGGATCTCGTTCAGTTTGCGGCCGTCGGAGCGCACCCCCTGGTCGAGGATCTGCTGGCGCATCACCTCTGCCTCGAGGTCGTGGAGCAGCGCCTTGATCGGGGTGCGGAGCAGCCCTTCGGGGTCGAACTTCGCGAGGCTCTCCTCCTTCACCGCGTCGAGGGCGGCCTGGCGGGCGAACTTACCCTTCACCACGTTCGCCGCGGTGATCTTCGGGGTGGCGAAGGTGCGGACCTTCTTCTCGATCGCCACGAAGGCGGGGTCGGGCGCCACCTCGGTGAGGGCCCGCTTCGCCTTGCCCACCTCCTTCGCCCAGGCGGCCTGCAGCTCGCACAGGCGGCGGATCTCGTCATGAGCGAGCATGAGGGCGTCGATCATCACCGCCTCGGAGATCTCCTTCGCCCCCGCCTCCACCATGTTGATCGCCTCGTGGGTGCCGGCGACCATCAGGTCGAGGTCGGAGTCCTCGAGTTGGGCGCGCGACGGGTTGACCACCAGCGCGCCGCGGATGCGGCCGATCCGGACCCCGGCGATCGGGCCGAGGAAGGGGATGTCGGAGAGGGTCAGCGCGGCGGAGGCACCGATCATCGCCGCGGTGTCCGGCGAGCAGTCGGGATCGAGGGAGTAGACCGTGGCGATGATCTGGGTCTCTGACCGGTACCGCTTGTCGAAGAGCGGCCGCAGGGTACGGTCGATGAGGCGGGAGTTGAGGGTCTCGTGGTCACCGGATCGGCCCTCGCGCCGCAGGTAGCCGCCCGGGATCCGGCCAGAGGCGGAAAACTTCTCCTGGTAGTTGACCGTCAGGGGGAAAAAGTCCTGGTCCGCCTTGGTCTCCGTGACCCCCACGGCGGTGACCAGGATGTGGGTATCGCCGTACTTGACCATGCAGGCGCCGTTCGCCTGCTTGGCGAGCCAGCCGGTCTCCAGGATGAGTGGACGACCACCGATTTCAGTGTTGACGGTATGACGCTCCAATGCAGACTCCTCCGCACCTCACCCCCTGGTGGGTGCACTTGGCCGGCGCCCGAAGAGCGGGCGAGCCGGACGCTTACGGCCGAACCTACCGGCGGATACCGAGACGCTCGATGATCGTGCGGTAGCGCTCGATGTTCTTCTTTCTCAGATAGTCGAGAAGCCGGCGGCGCTGGCCAACGAGCTTGAGGAGCCCGCGGCGCGAGTGGTGATCCTTCTGGTGGTCCTGGAAGTGCCCGTTGAGGTAACGAAGGCGTTCGGTGATGAGGGCAATCTGCACCTCGGGCGATCCCGTATCGCCGTCATGGACGGCGAACGCCTGGATGATGTCGGTCTTCTGATCGTGGGTGAATGCCATCTCTCGTTCCCTCTACGATTCCCGCCGCGGATAGGCGACGGGCGCGACGTGCGATCACGCCGCCGGTGGTGTGAGTGTCTCGTGGACAGGCGCGCGTTGTACCACGCGCGGGCCAGCGGAGCAAAGGGTAGGGGGGGGGTCGACGGTCGTGGAATGGGCGAGCCGCGCGGCTTGGCGTTGGCCGTTTGCGCCTCTGGCGCGGGGGTGGAGGGTGGGCTCACCGTGCACCGGCTTTGCATGCAGCCTCAGGTTCAGGGCGCTACCCAGCTTGAAAATGGTGTCGTGTGGCGGCTGGCCCAGGGGTGGGTGGACCGCCGGCGGGGCGCGGGCCACGTGGCGCGGGGTCGAGGATCTGGGCCGTGGCGGCGGCGCGCGGTTGGGGTGGGCGCCGCGCCCGTCTCACGCAAGGACGGCGGTGGGGCGGAAACCCCAGACCGGCTCCCCTAGCGGCCGCGCCACCGCGAGCAGGGTGCCTCCGGGGGAATAGAGGAGCGCCGGTTCGGCGATTGTTTCGGCGGTGGGCGGGGTGATGTCCGCGAGGGTGATGGTCTGGCCATTGCGCAGCTTGGCGTGGCCGGCGCTGTTCACCACCACCCGCTGGCTCGGGGAAAAGCAGTCGGCCACCGGCCGCAAGACGGCGGCGGCGCCCCCCGCCTGCCAGCGCGCCTCGACCTCGTCGAGGGAGAGGGCGTCGGCGATGGTGAACGGGCCGGCGGCGGCGCGCACCAAGGTGGCGAGGACGCCGCCACAGCCGAGGCGTTCCCCCACGTCGTGGCAGATGGTGCGCACGAAGGTGCCCGAGGAGCAGCGGAGCTCAAAGTCGACCTCCCAGAAGGGGTCGCCGGGGCGGATGGCGAGGGCGACGAGGCGGTAGACACGGACCCGCTTCGCCGCGCGCTCCACCTCCTTGCCCTTGCGCGCCAGCTTGTACAGCGGCACGCCCCCCACCTTCTTCGCCGAGTACATGGGCGGGATCTGCTCGATCTCGCCTTCGAAGTGGCCGAGGGCGTCGCGGATTGCCCCCTCGGTGAGGTGGCTCGTGGCGCCGCGGAAGATCACCTCGCCGTCGAGGTCCTGGGTGTCGCGTGCCTCCCCCAAACGGAGGGTGGCGTGGTACTCCTTCTGCCAGCCGGTGGCGAAGCGCGACAGGCGCGTGGCCTTCCCCACCAGCAGGGGCAGCACGCCACGCGCCGCCGGGTCGAGGGTGCCGACGTGGCCGACCCGCTCGATGTGGGTGATCCGCCGCACCACCTCGACCGCCGCGTGGGAGGTGATCCCGCGCGGCTTGTCCACCACCACCACCCCGAGGGGTTCGCCCCCGGGGCCCCATTCACCGCGTGGCGCTGCCTTATCCATCGTCGTCCTTGCGCTCGCCGGGGTCGTCGATTTCTTCCGGGATGTCGAGATTCGCCAGCAGCGCCTCGATGTGCGCCCCCTCTTCCAAGGAGGGGTCGTAGCGGAAGTCGAGCTCGGGGATCCGCTTCACCCGCATCATCTTGCCGAGATGGCCGCGTAGGTACGGCGCCGCCGCCATCAGGCCGGCGTGGACCTCCTCCCAGTCGTCCGCGCCGCTGAGGAGGGAGACGTAGACGCGGGCGTTGCGCAGGTCCGGCGCCACCTCGGCGCCGGTGACCGTGACCCCGTGGATGCGCGGGTCCTTAACCCGCCGGCTGATCAGCTCTGCGAGGAGCTCGACGAGCTGGGCATTGAGCCGCTGGGGACGCGAGTGGTCGGCGGTGTAGCGCATGGTCGTGGTGGATCGGTCTTGGGGGCCAGGGCGCACGGCCCCACGGCTGGCCCGGGAGCGCGGCGGTGGCCGGGAAGGCAAGGGCGGACGGCAGGCCGGCCGCGCCGGCGTGAGGGGGCCCGCGACCGAACCCCACGGGGCGCCGTCTGCGCCGCCCTCGCTTACAACCGGGCCGCCACCTCCTCCATCTCGTAGGCCTCGATGACGTCGCCGGGCTTGATGTCGTTGTAGGCGACCAGGCCGATGCCACACTCGAAGCCGGTGGCGACCTCCTTCACGTCGTCCTTGAAGCGGCGCAGGGAGCCGATCTTGCCCGTGTGGACCACCGCGTTGTCGCGCAGCAGGCGGACGTTGGCGCTGCGCCGGATCGCCCCGTCGAGGACATAGCTGCCGCCGATGTTGCCCATCTTGGTGATCGAGAAGACCTCGCGGATCTCCGCATGGCCGATGATCCGCTCCAGGTAGGTGGCCTCGAGGAGCCCCTCCATTGCCTCGCGGATCTCCTCCGCCAGCTTGTAGATGATGGAGTGGAGACGGATGTCGATGTTCTCCTGCTCGGCGAGCTTGCGCGCCTCGGCGGTGGGCCGGACGTTGAAGCCGATGATGATCGCGTCGGACGCCTTGGCGAGATCGACGTCGGTCTCGGTGATCGCTCCGACCGCGGCGTGGATCACCTGCAACTGCGCCTTGCCGGTGGAGATGCGCTGGAGGGTGTCGGAGACCGCCTCGACCGAGCCCTGGACGTCGCCCTTGATGATCACCGGCAGGAGCTTTGCCTCCCCCCCTTCAGCGGCGGCAAGGAGCTCCTCGAGGGTCGACTTGCGGCCACCGCGGGAGAGGTCGAGCTGGCGCTTGCGTTCGACCCGCCGCTCCGCCACCTGCCGTGCCTCGCGTTCGTTGGTCATCACCACCAGGTCGTCGCCTGGGGCGGGCACGCCGGCCAGCCCCACCACCTCGACCGGGGTGGCGGGCCCTGCCTCCTGCACCGCCTCGTGGCGGTCGTTCAGCATCGTGCGCACCCGGCCGTACTGGCCGCCGACCACGCAAATGTCGCCCCGCTTCAGGATGCCGTGCTGGACCAAGATCGTCGCGACTGGGCCACGTCCCTTGTCCATCCGCGCCTCGATCACCACCCCGCGGCAGGTCGCCTTGGTGGACGCCTTGAGCTCCAAGACCTCCGCCTGCAGCGAGATCACCTCCAGCAGGTTGTCGACCCCCGCGCCGGTCTTCGCCGAGATGGGGATCATCGGGACGTTGCCGCCGTACTCCTCCGCCACCAGCTCGTACTCGGTGAGCTGCTGCTTGACCCGGTCCGGGTGGGCGGCCGGCAGGTCCATCTTGTTCACCGCCACCACGATCGGCACCCCCGCCGCCTTGGCGTGGTTGATCGCCTCGACCGTCTGCGGCATGACACCGTCGTCTGCGGCCACCACCAGGATGACCAGGTCGGTGACCTGCGCACCGCGGGCGCGGATGGCGGTGAACGCCTCATGGCCCGGGGTGTCGAGGAAGGTCACGGTCTCCGTGCCGAGCCGTACCTGGTAGGCGCCGATGTGCTGGGTAATCCCGCCCGCCTCGCCTGCGGTGACGTGCGTCTTGCGCAGGTAGTCGAGGAGGGTGGTCTTGCCGTGGTCGACATGGCCCATGACGGTGACCACCGGCGGCCGTGGTTCGAGATCTTCGTCGCGGACCTCCTCGACGCCGGGCAGTTGCTCCTCCTGCTCCTTCATTTCCTCGCGTTCCGCTGTGAGGGCGCAACCGTATTCGCTGGCGAGGAGCGCCGCGGTGTCCTTGTCGATGGTCTGATTCACCGACGCCATCACCCCCATCCCCATGAGCTTGAGAACGACCTCGTTGACCGGCAGATCCATCGCGGCGGCGAGATCGCCGACGGTGGCCGCCTCGTCCCAAGCGATGATTCGGCTCCCTTCGCCGCCGGCGCCACTGAGGTCGATGACCTCGGTGCGCTCCACCTCTTCCATCACCTCGGCGCGCTTGCGGCGCCGCTTGGGATGGCCGCCACGCCCGGGGACCTGCGCCCCCGGCGGGCGGCCGGAACGCCGATCCTTGTCCTTCTTGTTGACCACCGAGGTGACCACCTTCTTGCCGCGGGTGGTGGGGCGGCCCTCGGTGGGCAGCGGCGCGCGGGCGGCATCGGCCACCGATACCACGTGGACGCCGGGGCGGCGTCCCTCGCGGGTGGCGGTGGCGACGTGGGTACGCCGCTCATGCTCGCCATATTCCACGCCGCCCCCAGGACGGGTGGCGATGGTGCGCGGTGGGGCGAGATCAACATGGCCCACCACCTGACCCAGTTGCGACGGTTGCGCCTTCGCCGGACCGAGGTCGGCGTCGATCTTGCGACCGGTGAGCGCCGGCGTTGCCGGCGGGCGCGGCGGCCGGCGGGGCGCGGGCGCCTCTTTTTGGATGGCCGGTGGCTCGACGGCGGCCACCGGCGCGGCGACCACCGTCTGGGTGGGTGGCGCAGCAGCGGGGATCTCGGGTGCAGGCGCGGGCGCCTCCTCCGCAGCGGGCGGGGTTGCCGCCGCCGGTGCGGTGACCGTGGCCGCCTCCACCGCGACCGGCGTCGCCTCGACCACGGGCTCGGCCGGTGATTCGTTCACGTTCGTGGTCGCCGTGCTCTTTTCCCGCCGCTTGCGCACGCGCACCTTGGCCGGCGCCTCGACCGTCTTCTTGGTGAACTTCCTGCGCATCCGCGTCACCCCGTCGTCGGGGATGCGGCTGAGCTCACTGCGCACCTCGAACCCCGCCTTCTTCAAGGCCGCCGTGAGCATGTCCGGGGCTACGTCAAGCTCCTTGGCGAGGTCGTGGAGGCTGAGCGCCATGCGTCGTTTCCTTAGGTGGTGTGGATCGGCGCCGTTTCCGCCGCCAGGGTGAGGAGCCATTCTACCCGCTTCGCCGCACGCGGTGCACAGACCCAGAGGACCGCGCATCGGTCGCGTCCCAGGGCCGCACCCCACATGGACTCACGGCCGGCGGTGTGCACGGCCAGGCCGGCGGTGGCGGCGCGATGGCGCCAGTGGCGCGCGGTGGCGTCGCCCGCGTCGGTGGCGACGACGAGGAGCCCGGACACGGTGCTTGCCTTCGCCATCGCAAGGTCGATCGCGTCACTGCCTGCCACCACCGCGCCGCCCTTGGCGTAGACGCCGATCGCGCCGGCAAGCCGTTGGCTGGCCTGATGATGCAGGTCGGTGACGAAGAGGTCGCGGTCGATCGGCGCCATGCGGGTGCGAAAGGTGTGGCTGAGCAGACCCAGATTGGTTACCCCGGCGAGGCAGTTGCGTTGCAAGCAGCAGTAGCAGCCGCGCCCCGGCAGACTCCCGGCGAGATCGGCAACCACCTCCCCGCTGGGGGCGCGGACCAGGCGCAAGAGGCTCTCTTTCGGACCACCCGTGCGGCAAACGAGGCACTGGCGCTGGGCCGTGTGGCGCGTGCGCGCCGGGGCGGAGGGGGAGACGGTGGTGCTCAGGGCTGGTCTCCCTCACCGGGGTTGCTGGCTTCCGTCTCGGCGTCGGACGAACGATCGGGGAAGGGGTTGGCAAGCTCGGGGCGCGCGAGGATCTCCTCGGGCTTGGGCTTGATCTCCTCGTACCGCGCCTGCAGCCGCTCGGCCACCTTGCGGGCGACATCGAGGATCTCGCTGCGCTCGATGCCCGGAAGGTTGCCGAAGGTGGCGGGGTTGGCGTGGTAGACCTGCCGCACGGTGCCGAGCTTGATTGCCGCGAGGTCGGCAGCGAGCTGCGCGCTGACCCCTTCGAGGGCGCTCACCGGCAGATCGCCGATCTCGGCCAGAACCTGCTCGCGTGCCTGCTCTTGCGCCTCCAACAGGGTGTAGGCGTCCTCGGTGATCACGTCGATGCGGTAGCCGGTGAGCTTGGACGCGAGGCGAACATTTTGGCCGCGCCGGCCGATGGCGAGCGCCTGCTGTCCCTCCTCGACAAGGGCCGTGGCCCGCTTGTTGTCCTCGTCGATCACCATGCGGGTGAGCTCGGCGGGAGAGAGGGCACGCTGGAGGAGGGTGGAGGCGTCCTCGGTGAACTCGACGATGTCGATGCGCTCACCGCGCAGCTCCTGCACCACCGCGCGCACGCGCGACCCCTTCATTCCGACGCACGCCCCCACGGGGTCGATGTTGGAATCGCGGGAGACCACCAGAATCTTCGCCCGCTCACCCGGGTTCCGCACCGCGCGGACGATTTCGATGATGCCGTCGTACACCTCTGGCACCTCGTACTCGAAGAGCCCCTTGAGGAACTCGGGGTGGATGCGCGACAGGATCACCTGCGGCCCCTTTAGGTCGTCGGTCACCTCGAGGATCATCGCCCGCACCCGCTCGCCGCGGCGGAACCGTTCGTTCGGGATTTGCTCGCGGCGCGGCAGCAGCGCCTCGGTGCGCCCGAGCTCGATGATGACGTCGCCCTTCTCGTAGCGGATGACGTTGCCGTTGACCACGTGGCCGACGCGCTCCTGGTATTCGGTGAAGATGACGTCGCGCTCCGCCTCGCGGAGTTTCTGGGCGAGGACCTGCTTGGCGTTTTGGGCGGCGATGCGGCCCAGCTCGTCGACGTCGATGTGGACCGCGATCTCGTCGCCCACCTCCACGTCGGGGTCGAGCTCGCGCGCCTCGTCCAGGAGGATCTGGGCGTCCACGGAGAGCTCATCCGAGGCCGGGGCTCCCTCACCCCCCTCGGCCGCCTCCTCGATCTTCGGTGTCGGCACGACGATCTCCGTCACCACCGTTCGATAGAGGTACGCCTCGATCTCCCCCGAGTCGCCGATCTCCACCTCGATGTTGGTGTTCTCACCGTACTTGCGGCGCGCCGCGTGGGCGATCGCCTCGGTGACCGCGTCGAGGAGAATCTGCCGGTCGATGTTCTTCTCCTTGCTGATCTGGTTGATCATCTGGAGGACATTTTGAAGGATCGTCGTGGCCATGGCGTTTGCTCCGTGTTCAGCGGTCCTTGGGGTCCGAAAGGCGATTTAGCAGCGCGTCGAAGTCGGGGGCGACCTGGGCCTTGGAGACCTGGTCGCGGGTGATCCGGAGCTCGCCGGTCTCGGTGGTGAGGGTGAGCTGCTCGCCGTCCTCGGTGGCCAGCCGCCCGAGGTACCGCTTACGCCCGTCGACCGGCGCGTACAGGGTGATCTCCACCTGCTCTCCCGCGGCGGCGACGAAGTGCCAGGCGTGGCGCAGGTGGCGGCGCATCCCGGGCGAGGAGACCTCCAGGTCGTAGGCGTGGTGGATCGGATCTTCCACGTCGAGGAGCACGGAGATCTCTTGGCTCAGCAGGTGACAGTCCTCGACCGTCACCCCCGCCTCACCGGGCCGATCGACGGTCACCCGCAAAAGCCCCCGCCGGCCACTGCCGCGGTATTCCACGTCCCAGAGGGTGAGCCCCAGCTCCGCGGCGAGGGGCCGAATAAGGGCCTCGACCAGACTGGCGACGGGGGCGGACATGGCAACGGAAGAGGTCAAGGGGATGGCCACCGCTTTTCAACCGGCGAAAAAAAGAAGTGGACCCACTGGGTCCACTTCTTTCATGCACCGGCACGAAAAAAGGGGAGGCGTAATAAACCACCCGAGGGGGGCTTCCGCAAGGGGTGGCGGCCCCGTGGGCGTCGTGCGCGTGCGGTTTTCAGCCCCAAGCGGAGCCGTCTGCCGCGCCTCCCGGGGGGCGCCGGGTGGGCCGGCGTGGCGCCGCCCGGGAGGCGCGGCCTACACCGCGACCAGGGTTGCCTTCAGCGCCGCAGCCGAGAAGGTTTGCTCCGCCATGGTGCGCACGTCGTCTACGGTGACCTCCGGGATCTCGCGGTTGAGGCGGTCGTACGGGTTCTCCGTCTCGCCCTTGAGGATGGGCAAAGCGACGATCCGGTTGTAGCCGCTAGAGGTCTCTGCCGCCATCCGCAGGGAGGAGAGGAGCGCCGCCTTCACCATCTCTAGGCGATCCTCGTCGATCCGCTCACTGCACAGCCGGTCGATGATCTGCACCGTCTCCGTGTGGATCCGGTCGAGGTTTTCCGGCGCGCAGCCGGTGGCGATCTCGAGCACCGAGAAGCCGTTGAAGCGGGCGCAGCCGGCGTAGATGCCGTAGCACAGGCCGAGCTCCTCGCGGATGCGCTCGAACAGCAGCGCCGCCGAGTCGCCGCCGAGGCAATAGGTCATCACGTTCTGGCGGGTGGCGTCGGGGTGGTGGAGGGGCAGGGCCGAGTAGAGGACGGAGTAGCGCGCCTCCTGGATTTCGGGGCGGGTGAGGGCGAGCTCGCCACCGCGGTAGGCGGTCTGGGCTACCGCCATCGAGTCGGCGGCCGGGCGGTAGGCGAAGTACCGCTCCATGGCGCCGATGACCGCCGCTTCCTCCACGTTGCCCACCACCGAGACGAGGACGTTGGCACCGCCGTAGTACCGTTCGCGGAAGTCGACAAGTTGGTCGCGGGTCAGCGCCCGCACCGTCTCCTCCGTGCCGATGACCGGGTGGGCGATGCCGTTGGCGCAGAACTGCGGCCAGGCGCGGTCAGCGAGGTAGGAGCTCGGATCGTCGTCGTAGCGGTGCATCTCCGAGATGATCACCTCCCGCTCCTTTTCCAGCTCGCCGGCGGGAAAGGTGGCGTGCTGGTAAAGGTCGCAGAGGATCTCGAAGGCGTCGTCGAGACGCTCCTTCAGGGCGGTGATGTGGTAGACGGTCTGGTCGAACCAGGTCCAGGCGTTGAGCTTGCCGCCGATGCGGTTGGCGTCGCGGTTGATCTGCTTCGCGTCGCGTTTCTCCGTCCCCTTGAAGAACATGTGTTCCAGGAAGTGGGCGGCGCCGAACAAGGCGGGTTCCTCCACCGCCGAGCCGATGTTGGTGAGGATCTGGATGTTCACCACGTCGCTGCCGTTGCGGTGCAAGAGGAGGCGGCTGTTGTTCACTTCGAGGAGTTTCATGAATGCTCCAGCGGTTTGGGGAGCGAATCGTAGCCTGAGAGGGAGCGGTGTGAACAAGCGGACGGCCCAGAGGCTCTTTGAGCGGTTGCGTGGCGAGCGGCCCGAGCCGCGCGGCGAGCTGGTCTGGTCCACCCCGTTCGAGCTCCTCGTGGCGGTGGTCCTCTCCGCCCAGGCCACGGACCGGTCGGTGAATCAGGCGACCGCCACCCTCTTCCGGGTGGCCGCGACGCCGGCGGCGGTGGTCGCCCTCGGCGAGCAGGGGTTGATCCCCTACATCCGCCACATCGGCCTCTACAACGGCAAGGCGCGCCACCTCGTCGCCGCCGCCAAGATGCTCGTCGCCGAGTATGGCGGGGTGGTGCCGGACGACCGCGCGGCGCTCATGCGCCTGCCCGGAGTGGGACGGAAGAGCGCCAACGTCATCCTCAACAACGCCTGGGGGGCGGCGACCATCGCCGTCGACACCCACGTCTTCCGGGTCGCCAACCGCACCGGCCTGGCGTCCGGCCGGACCCCGGGGGAGGTGGAGCGGGGGCTGATGGCGGTGGTTCCGGAGGAGTTCCTCCGCGACGCCCACCACTGGCTCATCCTCCACGGCCGCACAACCTGCACCGCCCGTAAGCCGCGCTGCACCAACTGTGTGATCGCGGCCGAGTGCGCCTACGACGCGAAGACGGCAGCCTAGGAGGTTGCTTGGTCGATCGTGGCGAAAAGAGGCGGGTTCGAGTCCGGATCGGCAGCCGTTCGCAGGCCATCGCAGGGCGGCAACCAAGAGTGGCCCACGATCCGGGACCCGATCCGCGTCGTCGCCCCGCGTTGTCGCTTCGCTCCGCGTCGTCGCCCCGCGTTGTCGCTTCGCTCCGCTTCGTCGCAGGCGAGCGGGACCAGGGCCGGCAGACTCGTAGCCCGCCCCTCGTTGCCGCTTGCGCTGCACCCGCCGTCCGCGACGGGCGGCGACGCTCCGCCGTAGGCCAAGCGCGGCTCGGCCCGGACGGATTAAAGAGGCGGGGATGGCCACACCGATACGGTGCCGGAGATCGCGTTCCCCCCGGGATGTGGTCCTGGACGCCATCCGCTGCCGGGTCTTTGGGTGTGGCGGGGAAAGGAGTGACCTTTGGCTATTGCCCGCATCCTGAGCATCGACGATAGCCCCACCGTCTTGCGGTTGATCGAGATGATCGGCCAGGCGGCGGGATACGAGGTCCACGTGGCCAACGACGGCCGCCGTGGGGTGGAGATGGCGGCGGAGATCCACCCCGACGTGATCCTCGTGGACTTCATCATGCCGGAGATGAACGGCCTTCAGGTGTGCAAGGCGCTGCACGACAACCCGGAGACCCGTGCCATCCCGATCATCCTCGTCTCCTCCAAGGGGGAGGCGGTGGGGGACAAGTTCATCGCCACCCTCGGCGTCCGCCACTACTGCACTAAGCCGTTCAAGGCGGAAGAGCTTCTCGCCAAGCTCTCGGAGATCCTTGGCGAACGGCGCACCGGGGTGACGGCGCCGGTCGACAAGGCGCCGGCGGCCGAGGAAGAGGACAAGGCGTCCGGGCGGCCGGTGGTCCTCTCCATCGACGACAGCCCCACCATCCTCCGCCTGGTGGAGATGATCCTCGTCAACGCCGGCTTTACCGTGCGCACCGCCGCCGGTGGCGCCAAGGGGATCGAGCTGGCGCGCCAGATCCATCCGGACGTGGTCCTCGTGGACTTCATCATGCCGGAGGTGAATGGCTTCCAGGTGAGCAAGACCCTGCGCGAGGAGCCGGCCACCCGCGACATCCCGATCATCCTCGTCTCCTCCAAAGGCGAGGCGGTGGGGGAGCAGTTCGTCCAGACCCTGGGGATCCACCACTACCTCACCAAGCCGTTCCAGCCTGATCAACTCGTCGCCGAGGTGCGTGATGCCCTCCAGGCCTCCAGCCACAGGGCGGGTCCTGCGGTGGCCGCCGGCGACCAGCCGGTGGCGGCCGCGCCCAGCCACGCGACCACGGCGCCCCTGGCAACGGACACCGTTGGCAACGGGGAGGTGGTCGAGGCCCTGCGCAGCCACCTCGATGCCCAGCTCGCGGCGATGGAGGAGCGCCTGATCACCCTCCTCGACCGGCGCCTCCAGGAGGTGCTGGAGGAGATCCGCAGCCGTGTCCCGGTCGGTAGCCGGTAGGGAGTGGGCGTGGCCAGCGAGGTGCAACAGGTGGCGGCGCAAACCGAAACGGCCCAGCGGCTGTGCCTCTTCTCCGTCGCCGGGGAGGTGGTGGGGGTTCCGGTCGCCGCCCTCTTCGAGGTGGTGCGCGAGCCGCTGATCACGCGGTTGACCGAGGTGCCCGCGGGGCTCGTCGGGTTGATGAACTTCCGTGGCGAGATCCTGCCGGTGGTCGATCTCGGTCCGTGGATCTCGATCCCGGTGATGCCGCGCATGCAGGTGATGGTCGTGCAGGGGGAGGGACCGCAGATTGCGGTGGGGGTGGACGCCGTCCGCGACATGGGCGATCTCCCGGTCGGGTCGACCCACGCCCCAACCATGGAGGACGCCCCCCTCGGGGGTGCCTTGCGCCGGGTGGGCGGCGATCGGCTCGGCGGGATGGCGGCCACGCCGCCGTGGGTGTGGATTCTCGACACACGCCACCTGGTGGAGCGTTTGATGCGGAGCTTTAGCCCGGTCGTGGAGGTCGTATGAGCAGCACGCAGGCCACGGGAAACGTCCAGGTCGAGCAGGCGGAGGCGGTCCCGCGGGGCGGCTCTTGTCGGTTCGCCTGGAGCATCAAGTTGGCGGTCGCTGCCGCCCTGGTGTGCGGTGCTTGGCTCTATGTGGCTCAGGAGGCGTATCGCCAGGCCGGTGAGGCTGCCTTCGTGCGTGGCCAGGAGGCGATCGCCTCTGCCCTCGTCGTTGACCTTCCCGACAGTGTTGCGGGCGCTGTCGGGCGCGGCCCGGATAAGGTGGATGGGTGGCTGAAACGCATGTGGCGTCTGCCCGGGGTGGACGCCCTCTTCCTCTCCGACCCGAATGGCAAGGTGGTCGCCTCCACCCCTGACAAGAGTCTGCCCGAGGCGGTCAAGGCCACGATCGCCCGATCGGCCGCCGCCGCGGGCCATGGCGTGTGGACCGATGGTGAGCTCGGTGAGCGCTGGCTGGTGGTCGCCATCCCGCTGGCCAAGGGTGCCCCGTATCTCCACCTGGTGCGCGCCGATGCGACCCTGGCGATCCAGGTGAACCGCTTCCGTTTGGAGCAGGCGGCGTGGGCGGTGGCGATTCCCCTCATCTTGGCGATGGTCGTCTTCCTGCTCACCGGCCCGGTAACCCGCCGCATCCTGGCGGTGAGCGCGCGCCTGCAAAAGGTTGGCCAGGGGCTCTTGGACGCCAAGGTCCCGCGGGTGGGGAGTGGCGAGGTGGGGCGGCTGGAGGCCGCCTTCAACAGCGCGGTGTGGAGTCTGAAGGGGCGGATGGAGAAGGGGGCCGATGAGGGCTCCCGGCGCCAGCACGAGATGCGGGACCTAGAAAAGGCGTTGGCGCGCCTGCGCGGCGGCGATCTGAAGGTGCAGATGGAGGGGTCAGGGGTCGCCCTCAAACACGCCCGGGAGATCTTCAACGTCACCGTCCAAGAGCTGCGCGAGTTCCTGTCGAGCCTGCGCCAGGCCGCGGAGGCGACGAACAACCGCGGTCGCAGCCTCACTGCCGGCGGCCGTGACGCCACCTTGAAGAGCAACGAGTGCCGGATCCACGCGGACCACCTTACCAACCAGATTGAAGAGATCCTCAAACACATCAACAGCGCGAATCAGGCGATCGCCGGCGAGCAGGAGGCCCTCGCCTTCCTTGCCTCGGTGAGTGAGACCGGCGAGGGGTCGGTGATGCAGGTGGTGACCGACCTCTACGAGAAGGCAGATGAGGGGGCGCGCCAGGTGGCGAACAAGGTGAGCGGTCTGTCGCAACAGGGAATGGAGATTGGCAAGCTCACCGAGCTCATTGCCGAGGTGTCGGGGCAGACCAACCTTCTCGCCCTCAACGCCGCGTTAGAGGCGTCGCGGGCCGGCGAGCAGGGGCGCGGTTTTGCCGCGGTCGCCGATGAGATCCGCAAGCTGGCGGTGAAGGTGACCGAGACCGCGGCGGAGATTCAGAGGATGGTGGAGACGGTGACCGAGGACACCAGCGCCGCCCTTGCCCTGATCGATACCACAGGCTCCGAGCTCTCCGGCAACAAGGTGATGGTGGAGGCGGCCCTGGCCTCGTTCAACGACCTGGTCGACAGCGCCAAGAGCGCCCGCGTACATGCGGTGGTGGTGGAAGAGCGGCTGGCGGAGATCGACCAGGCGGCCCGCGATCTGCACGTCACCACCCGCCAGATCGGCGATCGCGCCGCCTCTTCCACCGCCACCTTGGAGTCGATGAGCAACGACCTCGCCGCCATCACCCGCACCGTCGAGGCGAGCATCAAGCGGCTCAACCGCCTGCAACTCGACCCGCCCGAGGGGGTAACGAGCGCGTCTCCCGCGGCGGCGGAGAAGGGCGAGAAGACGGCAGCGATCGCCCCTGCCCGCCGCGACGTGCCGACCACGGTCGGGTGATCCACCCATGGCCGGCTTTGACCGCGCGCAGGTCCGCTCCATCTTTCAGCAGGAGGCGGGCGAGCTTCTCCAGACCCTCTCCGATGGCCTCCTCCGCTTGGAGGATGCGGCTGGTGAGCCGGCGGTGGTGCAGGCCCTCTTCCGCGCCGCCCACACCCTGAAGGGGTCGGCGGCGATGATGGAGCTCACCGCCATTGCCCAGGTCGCGCACCGCATGGAGGACCTCCTCGGGGCGGTGCAGAGCGAGGCGGTTGCGGTCAGTGGCGGTCTGGTCACCCTCCTGTTGGAGGGGGTCGACTGTATCCAGCACGCCCTCGCCGGCGACGAGACCGGGGTCGAGCCGTATCAGGCGCGCCTGGCCGCCTTTACCGCCGAGACGCCGGTGGCCGGCGCCGTGGCGCCGGCGGTGGGGAGGCGTCCCGTGCCGCCGCCCGAGGCGCGTGGAACCGGTGAGCCGTTGCAGACGATTCGCGTCGACACCGCCAAGCTCAACGGCCTGATCAATGGCGTTGGTGAGTTGATCATCAGCAAGAACATCCTCCAGGAGGCGATGGTCAGCTTGGAGCGGATTCAGCGCGAGCTGGAGCAACTCGCCTTTCTCTTTGGCAGCGGCACGGTGCACCTCGAACGGGAGATGGCGCGCCAGGCGGCGACCCTCGGTGGCGGGGCGGGCGAGGCGCTGCGCCAGGTTCATCACAAGGTCGAGGAGGAGATTCTGCCGGTGCGCGGGGAGCTCGACCGCCTCGCCGGCAACCTTGCCGCCGCGATCAACACGGTGACCGGGCAGGGCGACGTCCTCGCCAAGCACACCCTGGAGCTGAAGAACCTGGTGACCCAGGTACGCATGATCCCGGTGACTGCGGTCTTCGATCGGGTGCCGCGGATTATCCGCGACGCCGCCACCGCTGAGGCCAAGGAGGTGCGCCTGGTGCGCACCGGCGAGCAGACGGAGATCGACCGCGGGGTCGCCGAGAAGGTGGTCGATTCCCTCTTGCACATCATCCGCAATGCCGTCTCCCACGGCATCGAGTCGCCCGAAGAGCGGCGCCGGGCGGGCAAGAATGAAGTGGGAGAGATCCGCCTGTCGGCGCGCACCGAGTGCGGGCGGGTGGTGGTGGAGGTGGCGGACGACGGAGGCGGCATCGACCTCGCGCAGATTCGGGAGAAGGCGCTAACGACCGGCGTGGTGAGTGCGGCCGAGGCGGCCCGCTATCGCGAGCATGACTGGCTGCAACTGATCTTCCGCCCGAGTTTCTCCACCGCCCGCAAGGTGAGCGCGGTCTCTGGCCGGGGCGTCGGCATGGACGTGGTGAAGAACGCGATGGAGGCCCTCAAGGGGCAGGTGGAAGTCCACACCGAGCGTGGCCGCGGTACCACCATCACCCTGTCGTTGCCGTCGTCGCTCGACATCGCCCAGGCGATGCGGGTGCGGGCCGGCGGCCAGGAGCTGATCTTCCTCATGGACAGCCTCGAGATGGCCAAGGGGGGGCGGAGCGCCGAGGTGGTCCTGGCGCGCGAGGGGCGCTTCCTCACCCTCGGCGAACGCACGGTGCCCCTCTGCCGGCTCGACGGCCTCCTGCACCTGCCGCAGCAGTGGTCGAGCGGCTGGCTCGATCGGCCGATCCTCGTCCTGCGCGTCCTCGACCGCGCCGCGGCGATTTTGGTGGACGAGATCGTTGACCACGAAGAGATCTTCGTGAAGCCGCCCCACCCGCTGGTCCAAACCCTGCCCCTCTACGCCGGCGCCACCCTCCTTGGCGATGGGCGCGTCCGGCCCATCCTCAGTGCCGGCCACCTCCTCGACCGGGTCGCCGGCCGGGGGCCGACCGGCAAGAGCCGCCTCACCCCCATCACCCCCGTGGACGAGGTCGTCGCGCGCCTCGCCGGCGAGTCGCTGCTGGTCGCCGGCTGTGCCTCCCTCCTGCCGCCGGGGTGGCTGGCCCACCTCGCCGAGCACCGCATTTCGGTGGTGACCGTGGCGGAGGGCGAGGCCCTTGCCACCGTGGTCCGGGCGGGAGCGGGGGCGGTTGTGCTGGCACGCCCGCAGGTGGCGCAGGAAATCACCGAGGGGGTCGCCGGGGTCACCGTCTGCGTGGTGGCCGACAAGGGCGAGTTCCCGCCGGCGGGGATCTCCCACTGGATCACCCCGCCGGTGGACTTTGCGGTCCTCGACGAGTGCCTCCTCGACCTCCTCTCCGGCCGCGCCTGAGCGGTCCGCGGATCGATTGCGGCCGCATGGATCGATAGGCGGCTAGCGGTTGGGAGATGGTAACTGCCCTGCAGGTCCGAGCCCGCGGGTCACCGCGCCGGATGGCGAGGATGCGGGCGCCTTCACCCGCCGCCGTCCGGCCGAGATCACCTTTGGCGGAGCGCCTGTTCGATCGCCGCCAACCCCTCCTCCACCTCGGCTGCGGAGATCACCAGAGGCGGGAGGAGGCGAAGGACCCGCTCCCCCGCGGCCAGGGCGATCACCCCGGCCGCGCGCAGGCGATCGAGAATCGGTGCCACCGGCGCGTCGAGGGCGACGCCGATCATCAGGCCGCGGCCGCGCACCGCCTCCATCCCGGCCACCCGGCCTTGGATCGCCGCAAGGCCGGCGAAGAACTGCGTGGAGCGGGCGGCGGCGTTGGCGATCACCCCGCCCTCGGTGAGGGCGTCGAGGACCACCCGGGCGGCGGCGCACACCAGCGGGTTGCCGCCAAAGGTGGAGGCGTGGCTCCCCGGGGTAAGGACCGTGCCCGCCGCCTCGGTGGCGACGATGGCGCCGATCGGCACCCCGCCGCCGAGCCCCTTGGCCACGGTCATCACGTCCGGCCTCACCCCCTCGTGCTGGTGGGCGAAGAGCTTGCCGGTGCGCCCCATACCGCACTGGACGCAGTCGAAGATCAGGGTGAGGTCGCGTTCGTCGCAAAGTCGGCGCAGCCCGGCGAGGAAACCGGCGGGCGGCACCACGATCCCCCCCTCGCCCTGGATCGGCTCCACCAGAATCGCGCAGTGGGCGTCGGTGAGCGCCTGCTCTACCGAGGCCAGGTCGCCGTAGTCGGCGAAGTCGAACCCCTCCACGAGCGGCTCGAACCCCTTCCACACCTTCGCCTGGCCGGTGGCCGAGAGGGTGGCGAGGGTGCGGCCATGAAACGACTGGCGGAAGCCGAGGACCCGGAAGCGGCCCGGGCCGAACTGGTCGCGTGAGCGCTTGCGTGCCAGCTTGATCGCCCCCTCGTTCGCCTCCGCCCCGGAGTTGCAGAAGAAGACCCGCTCCCCGAAGGAGTGGGTGCACAGCCCCTCTGCCACCGCCACCATCGGCTCGCTGTAGTAGAGGTTGGAGACCTGGATCAGGCGCGCTGCCTGCTCCCCGATCGCCGCCGCGAGGCGCGCGTCGCCATGGCCGAGACAGCAGCAGCCGATCCCCGCGGCGAGGTCGAGATAACGCTTGCCCGCGTCGTCCCACAGACGACACCCCGCACCGCGCACAAAGGTCACGGGCCGCCGCCCGTAGGTTGGCATCAACACCCGATCCGCCCGCTCGATCCACGACCCAGCCATCCCACCCATGCGAGACCTCCACCCGCCGGCCGTGGCGGGGCGCGTCTTTTACCACCCGGCCCCACGATTCGCACATTGCGAAGTGAGACCACGAAGGCCACGCGGGGGCGGGAGGGCGCCGGCCCTCCTCGGGCTGGGACGAAGGCGTGGCCGGAAAGGGTTGGCCGCGCGCGGAGGGGCAGAGACGCAGAGGGGGGTGACCGGCAGGGGGGTGTCGCCGCGGGGTGACCGCCATTCATGCGTTGGCAGCAATAGGAGGGCGTGTCCCTCTGCACGGCGGCGACTCAGATTGCGGGCAGCCTCTTCGCCGCAGTCCTCCGGGGAGAACTCGCCGCTCCCTTGCGTCCCTTTCCAGCGCGCCCAAAACTGGCCCCATGAAGCAGACGGAGCTTCTTGAAGAGCTAGAACAGGTGGCGGAGCGGGCTGGGGTGCGGGTGCGCTACGAGCGGGCCGACTTCACCGCCGGCTCGTGCACCCTCAACGGCGAGGGGCTGATCATCGTCAACAGCAAGCTCTCCGTGCGCGAGCGGGTCCACGCCCTGGCGCGCGAGATCGGCCGTCTGGATCTGGAGGCGCTATTCATCCGCCCGGAGGTGCGCCGTTACTTGGAGGCGGCGGGGCCGTTGCCGGTGGATACGGAAGAGCCCACGGCGTAGGTCGTCGTCCCCGGCGGCTGGGTGGGCGGCCCGTGCGGGAGGCCAGGGCGCTCCAGGGTGGCTTGCCGCACCGTGTGGAGCGCGTGGCGTCGGTGGTTTTTGGAGAGCCGCGGCGACACATCCCCTCTTGCTTTGCGCCCGCGCTGGCCGTTGGCGTGGCCTACCAGACATCTGTCGGACTCGTCCCGATCGACGGCGAAGAATCGGAACAAGACGGCGAAGCGGATTGGGGCGCCGAAGCGCTCTCCTCCGCTGAGCGCTGCGGCCGCCGCAGTTCGTCCGGTGGATCTGTTGCGCGGGTGGGCCGGCGCGACGCGGCGGGCCGGCTCCGCGCCCGGCGTGCCAAGCCAAGTCGCGCTCTCGGCCTGGCGGGCTACCCCCCCTCGCCGCGCCCCCTCGCCGGCGCGGAAGGGCGGGTGAGAAATCTCGTTCCACCTGCCGCTCGGGGCGGCCTGCGCGAGGAGCGCCCTCGCCGGCGCGGAAGGGCGGGTGAGAAATCTCGCCTACCCCTGCGTCTTCGGCTTCATCTGCGGGAAGAGGATCACCTCGCGGATCGACTCGGTGCCGGTGAGGAGCATGACCAGGCGGTCGATGCCGATGCCGCAGCCGGCGGTGGGGGGCATGCCGTGCTCCAGCGCGGTGAGGTAGTCCTCATCCAGCGGCTGGGCCTCGTCGTCGCCGGCGGCGCGCTCCGCCACCTGCTCTTCGAAGCGGCCGCGCTGGTCGTCGGGGTCGGCCAGCTCGGTGAAGGCGTTGGCGATCTCGCGTGCGCCGATGAACAGCTCGAACCGCTCCACCAGCTCGGGGGCGGCCACCTTACGGCGGGCCAGCGGCGAGACGTCGACGGGATAGTCGATGACGAAGGTGGGTTGGGTGAGGGTTGGCTCGACGAGCTGCTCGAAGATCTTGGTGATGACCTTGCCGTGCGGGTCGGCGGCGGTGGGCTCCAACCCGAGGTCGCGGGCGCGGGCACGGGCGAAGGTGTCGTCCGTGACAATCCGGCCGCCGTCCTCCACCCGCTCGCGCACCGCGTCGAGGAGCGGTAGGCGGGTCCACGGCGGGGTGAGGTCGATCGGCTCGCCATGCCAGGTGAGCTTGAGGCCGCCCGCGTGGTGCTCGGCGAGGTGGACGATCAGCTCTTCCACCATCGCCATGAGGACCTCGTAGGTGGCGTGCGCCTGGTAGAACTCGACCATGGTGAACTCGGGGTTGTGGTCGAGGTCGATCCCCTCGTTGCGGAAGTTGCGGTTGATCTCAAAGACCCGTTCGAAGCCGCCGACCACCAGCCGCTTGAGGTAGAGCTCGGGGGCGATGCGCAGGTAGAGGTCACGGTCGAGGGCGTTGTGGTGGGTGATGAAGGGGCGCGCCGCCGCGCCGCCGGCGATGGCGTGCATCATCGGCGTCTCCACCTCCAAGAAGTCGCGGCCGGTGAGGAAGCGGCGCAGGGAGTCGATGATCGCCGAGCGGGTGCGGAAGAGTTGGCGCGCCTCGGGGTTGACGATGAGGTCGAGATAGCGCTGGCGGAAGCGGGTCTCGACATCGGTGAGGCCATGCCACTTCTCCGGCAACGGCCGCAGCGCCTTGCTCAGCAGGGTGACGCGCGTGACCCGCACCGTGAGCTCGCCGGTCTGGGTGCGAAAGAGGTGCCCTGTCACCGCGATCCAGTCGCCGAGGTCGAGCCTCTTGACCAGGGCGTAGGCGTCGCCGAGGAGGTCGCGGGCGAAGAAGATCTGGAGGGAACCGGTGGAGTCTTGGAGGTGGGCGAAGGTGGTTTTGCCGAAGCGGCGCAGGGCCATGAGGCGGCCGGCGAGGCCGACCGCGATCGGCTGGTCGTCGAGGGTCTCGGCCACGGTGGCGGCGTGGCTGGCGAGGACCGCGGCAATGGTGTGGGTCGGGGCGGTACCGCGGGCGTAGGGCTCGATCCCCTCTGCACGCAACGCCGCGACCTTGTCGCGGCGCGCTCGTACCTGGTCGTTGTCACTCGCCATCGCGCCTCCCGAAGTCCCGCGCCGCATGCCGCGACGCGCGGGCTGGTAAGGGTACCGCCTTCCCGTGGGCGGGTCGATCGCGGCGCGTGGCGGCGGTGAGGGGTGGGGTGTGGGCGGTGCGCAACACCGGCCGGATCGCTGGCGGGGGAAACGACACGCTGGCGCCTGCCGCCTCCAGCACGCCGGGTCCGTGTCCGAAAAGGCAGACAGCGCGCCATCCCGGCGCCGGAGAGGATCCCCCATGGCCGCATCTACGGTGTTGGTGGTCGACGATGACCCGACCTTTGCCGACCTGCTGTCGATGCGCCTGCGTCGCCATGGCGACGAGGTGCGCCAGGCGTTCAACCTCAGCGGCGCGGTGCGGCTCTTGGAAGAGGCGCCGGTGGACGTGGTCCTGTGCGATCTCTGTCTCGGCCGCGAGAGCGGCCTCGACCTGTTGCCGCGGGTGCACGGCCTCCATCCGCACCTGCCGGTCATCGTCCTCACCGCCCACGGGACGATCGAGGGGGCGGTGGAGGCGATCCGCCAAGGGGCGGTCGGCTTCGTTACCAAGGATGCGGACGACGCGGCGTTGCTGGCGGAGATCGAGCGGGCGGTGAAGGAGGGGGGGCTACGCGAGCGCGTGGCCCACCTCGAGACCTTAGTGGGCGAGCGGCTCGCCTTCGAGTCCATCATCGGCAGCGCCCCGCCCATGCGTCAGGTCTTGGAGCAGGTGGGGCGGGTGGCGCGCACCCACTCGACCGTCTTGATCACCGGGGAGAGCGGTACCGGCAAGGAGCTCATCGTCCGCGCGCTGCACACCCACTCGCCGCGCGCCGCGCGTCCGTTCGTGGCGGTGAGCTGCGGCGCGCTGCCCGAGACGTTGCTGGAGAACGAGCTCTTCGGCCACGTGAAGGGTGCCTTCACCGGTGCGGCCGAGCAGAAGATGGGGCTGCTGTCGGTGGCCAACGGCGGCACCCTCTTCCTCGACGAGGTCGGGGAGATCTCCCTGCCGATCCAGGTGAAGCTCCTGCGCGTCTTGCAGGAGCGCGAGTTCACCCCTCTCGGTGCGACCCAGTCCCTGAGCGTCGACATCCGTCTGGTCTCCGCCACCAACCGTGACCTCAAAGAGGAGGTGCGCGCGGGCCGCTTCCGCTCCGATCTCTTCTATCGCCTCGGGGTGATTCCCATCCATTTGCCGCCCCTGCGCGAGCGCCGCGAGGACATCCCGCTGCTCGCCAACCACTTCGTCCGCATCTTCAACCAGATGCTGGGAGCTTCGGTGAGTGGCATCGAGCCGGAGGCGATGCGTGCCTTGGTGCGCTACAACTGGCCGGGCAATGTGCGCGAGCTGGAAAACGTGATCGAGCGCGCCATGGTGATGGCGGATGGGAAGACGGTGTGCACCCGCGACCTCCTCTTCGACGCGGAGATGGGGGTCAGTGCCGCCAGCGGTTCGGCCACCGTCCTCTCCTACCGGGAGGCGAAGGCGACGTTCGAGCGCACCTACCTCCACAACCTCCTGACCACGGTCAATGGCAACGTCAGTGAGGCGGCGCGCCTGTCGGGGCGGCTGCGTAGCGACCTGTACGCGATGATGAATCGCCACGACGTGAAGCGCGCCCAGTTCATCTGATCCCCCGCACCCCCGGCCGGGGTCCGCCCGCCGCTTACGCCTGGCGCTTGAGCCGAGCAAAGGCGAAGGCGGCGAAGGCTCGACCCTCGGCCTCGCTGGCGAAGCGCGGCGTGGCGACGTGGTTCTCCTCATCCGGCCACCACTCCACCAGACAGTCGCCGCGCTGGCGCGGGTGGTTTGGGTCGCGCTGGCACAGGATGCGGACCGGTGCCGCCTCCTCCACCCCCTCCCACGCCTGATCCATGGCCCGCGCCGCATCGTTCAGGTTGGTGGTGTAGGTGGGCAGCTCCTCTTCCGGGACCAGCCCCTCGTGGTGCCACCGCACCCGTGGCGCACCGCCCGCCTCCACCACCTCGCCGCCGAGGGCCGTGGCCACCAACCGGTCGCGGGTGCGCAAGCCGCCCCCCCGTTGCCATTCGTCGTAGAGCACCTTGATCTTCTCTTGCACGCCTCTCTCCGGCCGCGGGTAATGGAGGCCGGACTATACCGGTCGCCTTCCGACCCGACCACCGGAGCGCGGCCCACAAGCCCCGGTGCTTCCGGGTTGGGGCGGCAGGAGCGGATCGGCGGTGGTGCGCAAGGATGGCCGCGGTGGTGACGCGGCCGCGGCCGCGGTGGCACACTCCGCGCCCTCTCAAAACCCGTGGCAGGAGTCGGCCGTGGCCCAGCTCAAGCTCGGGCTCCCCAAGGGGAGCCTGGAAGACGCAACCATCGAACTGTTTCGCAAGGCGGGGTGGAAGATCCGTGTCCACTCGCGCAACTACTACCCGTCGATCGACGACCCGGAGCTCTCCTGTGCCCTGGTGCGCGCCCAAGAGATGGCGCGCTACGTGGAGAACGGCACCCTCGACTGTGGCCTCACCGGCCTCGACTGGATTCTGGAAAACCAGTCGCAGGTGGTGGAGGTGGCCGACCTCATCTACTCGAAGGCGTCGTCGAAGCCGGCGCGCTGGGTCCTGGCGGTGGCCGGCGACTCGCCCTACCAGACCCTCGAGGAGCTAAAGGGCAAGCGCATCTCCACGGAGCTGCTCAACTTCACCCGCCGCTACTTTGCCGAACGCCATGTCGAGGTGGAGGTCGAGTTCTCCTGGGGCGCCACCGAGGCGAAGGTGGTGGAGGGGTTGGTGGACGCGATCGTCGAGATCACCGAGACCGGCTCCACCATCAAGGCGCACGGCCTGCGGATCATCCACGAGCTCCTCACCACCAACACTAAGCTGATCGCCAACCCGCGCGCCTGGGCCGATCCGGTGCGGCGGGCGAAGATCGAGCAGATTGCCCTGCTCCTGAAGGCGGCCCTGGCGGCGGAGGGGATGGTGGGGCTGAAGCTCAACGTCGCCGAGGCGAATCTGGAGGCGGTGGTGGCGCTGCTGCCGAGCCTGCGCGCCCCGACCGTGTCGTCGCTGTACAAGAGCGACTGGTATTCGGTGGAGGCGATGGTGCGCGAGAACGTGGTGCGCGACCTCATGCCCAAACTCCTCGCCGCCGGCGCCGAGGGGATCGTCGAGTACCCGCTGACCAAGATGGTGTAGGGGGGGCGGCCGATGGTCGCCTCGCCGTATCCCGCGCCCCCACCCGCCGCCGGGCGGGCGCGCCGCCCCGGGGTGTGGGGCTGGGCCGCGCCCGCGGCGCTCATCGTCGCCATCACCATCGCCCACTACACGGCGAGCGGCTCGACCCACCTCCCGCACGACATCTTCCGCCGCCTCTACTACCTGCCGATCATCCTCGCCGCCTTTACCTACGGCTTGCGCGGCGGCCTGGCGGCGGCGATCACCACCACCCTCTGCTACCTGCCGCACGCCCTCGGCCACATCTCCCACGACCCGGCCGCGCCGGTGGACAAGGGGCTGGAGCTGCTCCTGTACAACGTCGTCGGGGTGGTGACCGGCCTGCTGGTTGAGCGCGAGCGGCGCGAGAAACGCGAGCACGAGCAGACCGCCGCGCGCCTAAGCGCCACCCTGGCGGAGCGGCACGAGTTGGAAGGCGAGCTGCGGCGGCGCGAGCGGCTGGCCACCGTCGGTGAGCTCAGCGCGGCCCTCGCGCACGAGATCCGCAACCCCCTCGGCTCCCTCAAGGGGGCGGCGCAGATCCTTGCCGATCCGGCCCTGCCGGCCGTGGAGCGCGATCGGTTGCTCGCCATCCTTGGCGAGGAGTCGGGTCGCCTCGACCGGGTCCTCACCGACTTCCTCACCCTCGCCCGCGACCGCACGGTGCACCGTGGCCGCGTCGATCTCGCCGCCTGCGTGCGGGAGACCGCCGCCTTGCTCGCGCCCGACGCGGCGGCGCACGGCGTGGCGGTGCGGGTGGCGGGGGCGGAGGCGGCGGTGGTCATCGCCGGTGACGGGGATCTTCTGCGCCAGCTCCTCTGGAACCTGGCGCGCAATGGCGTGGAGGCGGTGGGGGAGGGGGGGGAGGTGACCCTCCGGGTCGACCCTGGCGCGGCGGGGCGGGTGCGGTTGGTGGTTGAGGACGACGGGCCGGGGATCGCCGCCGCGGATCTGGAGCGCCTCTTCGACCCCTTCTTCACCACCCGTGCCGGTGGCACCGGCTTGGGGCTCGCCATCTGTGACCGCATCGCCCGCGACCACGGCGCCACCCTCACCGCCGCCAACCGGCCCGGGGGCGGCGCCCGCTTCGTCGTAGAGCTGGAGGCGGGCGGGGCAGCGTAGGGCTCGGGTACAAAGCCGGAGGAGGGCGGGGGCCAGTCCCGGCGGCTATCGCGGGCCGGGGGTCGGGCAGGAAAGAGACGCGGGACTCGGCCGGTGTGCGTGGTGGGTCCCGTTGGTGCGGCCACCCCCTGCCCACCCTGGCCGGTCCGAGCCCAACGCCGAGGCGCGCCCTCTCTCCAGGGTGGCGTGGCGAAGATGGGCTCCGCGGTGGCTTGCCGTGGTGCAGGGGGACCACCCCACCCCCGTACAGTTCCTGTCGGGGCGGGCCGAAATCTCTTGGGGGGGGGCCGATGGTCCCGGATCCGCTTGGGCTCTCCGAAGGGCCATGGGGCGCGTGTTGGAGCGGGATGGCGGAGACGAGCGAAGGCCCAAGGCGGTGCACGATGGTTCTCGGTTCACGGGTCTCCCATGTGCCCCGCGGCCTGGCAGCGCCGTGGCGGCGCGACCTGATCGCGGGGCTGACCGTCGCCTTGTTTACGATTCCGCAGGCCATGGCCTACGCCCTGGTGGCGGGCTTTCCCCCGTCGGCGGGGATCGTGACCGCCATGGTCGCGTCGATCCTGGGGGCGGCCTTCGGCAGCTCGGAGTTTCTGGTCAATGGCCCCACCAACGCCCTCGCGGTGATGTTGGCGGCGACCCTGGCCCTCTACCCCGCCCAGGGCGATCCGGTCGCGCGGATCGTCTTGCTGACCCTCATGATCGGCCTGCTCCAGCTCGCGGCAGGGGTGTTCCGGCTGGGCAGGCTCACCCGCTTCGTGAGTGAGCCGGTGCTCGCCGGCTTCACCGCCGGGGCAGGCATCTACATTGCGGTCAACCAGCTCCCGGCGGTCCTCGGGATCGAGCGGGCCGCCCTGCTCACCGACCTCTGGGGCTGGGTGGTGCCGCACAACTGTCTCTGCGACCTCCTGCGCACCCTCGCCAGCGCCGGCCGCGGCAACCTGCTCGCGGCCTCGATGGGTGTCGCCACCCTGCTGCTGGTGCGCGGCCTGCAGTGGGTCGAGCCCCGCCTGCGGCGGCGGATCCCGGCCCCCTTCGTGGCCGTGGTCCTCCTCACCGCCCTCGCCTATCTGTTCGATTGGGGCGACGCGGGGAGCGAACCCCTCAAGCGCGTGTGCGACATCCAGCCGATCGCCCGCGCCCTGCCGCGCCTCGCCCTGCCGGTGATCGAGCCGGCGCAGATGGCGGAAATGGTCAGCGCGGCCCTGACCATCGGCCTCCTCGGCGCGCTGGAGGCGATCGCCATTGGCAAGGTCCTGGCGGCCCGCGCCGGTCACCCGTTCGATGCCAACCAACAGTTGCTCGGGGAGGGGATGTGCAATGTCGGCGCCGCCCTGGTAGGCGGCTTCGCCTCCTCCGGCTCCTTCACCCGCAGCGCGGTGAACTTCGAGTCGGGTGCCGCCAGCCGGTGGTCCGTCATCTACTCGGGGCTGCTGCTGCTGGCGATCGTGCTCGCGTTTGCGCCCGCGGCCGGCTACATCCCACTTGCCGTTTTGGGCGCAACCCTCATCCACATCGGCCTGAAGCTCGTCAACGTCGGCCGGCTGCGCTGGTTGATGCAGACCACGGTCTCCGACCGGGTCGTGCTCCTGGTCACCCTCGGCGGCGTGCTGGTTGCCACCCACCTCGAGTACGCCCTCTTCCTCGGCATCGGCGTGGCGATCATTCAGGCCCTGCGCCGGGCCGAGGGGTTCAAGCTCGTGCTACTGGAGGAGGGGCCGCACGGCAACCTCGATGAGCACCCGCTGGCGACGGCGACCTGTGGGCCGGTAGTCGCGATCGACCTCCAGGGGGAGCTCTTCTTCGCCGGTGCCGAGGAGCTTGAACAACGGCTGAAGACGATCTTTGACCACGGCACCCGGGCGATCGTCCTGCGCCTCTCCCACGCCTACAACCTGGACGCCACCTGCGCGGCGGCGATCGCCCAGGTGGCGCGCGCCGCCCGCGCCCAACACAAACACCTCATCCTCGCCGGGGTGAAGCCCGGGATGTACGGCACCCTGGAGCGCGCCGGGCTGGTCCGGGAGATGGGGCCGGAGACGATCTTCCGCCACGAGCCGCTGCTCCTGTCGGCGATGACGAAGGCCCTCGCCCACGCCCACGCCCTGGCCGGCGGGGAGCGCGAACGCTGACCCACCTTCTCCGCGCGGGTCTGCGGCAGCCGCGCGCCACCCCCCATCGCCTGGCTCCCTCGTTCGCCCCAGGCGGCGGCTGCCCCACCGATCCGCGTGCTCGCGGCGCGGCGTTCTCTCGCCTGACCGCGCAGGCGCCTTGCCATCCGGCGAGCCCGCGTCGCGTTGGCCTGGGCCCGTCGTGGCGACAATCCCGAGTCGGGGCGTGAACCGGCGTGCTCCTTTCTCGTTCGCCCCAGGCGGCGGCTGCCCCACCGATCCGCGTGCTCGCGGCGCGGCAGGCGGGCGGTGGCCGTGGCGCGTGGCCTCCTCCCGCGGGTCGGCGCGGTCTCCTCCGGCCGGCGGGCGCGGCGCACGCCCTCTCCACTCCCTACTCCCCGCCGCCGAGCTCCTCCAGCAAGGCGAGGCCGTCGTGGACGCGGGTGGCGACCGTCTCACGGTGGTCGTCGCGGGCGCGCAGGTGGAGGGTGTATTCGCCGCGCAGCTCGACCCGCGGGCCGTGGCGTTGGCGGAGGGCGAGGACCGCGGCGGGGTCCACCCGGGAGCGGGCGGAAAAGTGGACGATGAGGCCGTCCGGAGAGAGCTTCACCTCCTCCGCGCGCAGCCGCTGGGCGAGGATCCGCGCCTCGGTGGTGAGGAGCAGGGCGCGCACCTCCGCGGGCGGCTGGCCGTAGCGATCCACCAGGGCGGCGAAGGCGTCCTCCGCCTGCTCGCGGTCGCTGAGGGTGGCGATCTGCTGGTAGAGGTGGAGCCGCTCGTGCGGGTCGTGGACGTAGTCGGAGGGGAGATAGGCGGAGCAGTCGAGGGTGACCTTCGGGGCGAACAGCTCCTCCACCGGCCTGCCCTGGAGTTGCGCCACCGCCTCCTCTACCAGGCGGACGTAGAGGTCGTAACCGACCGCGGCGATCTTGCCCGCCTGCTGGGCGCCGAGGAGGTTGCCGCCGCCGCGGATCTCCAGATCGTGGGCGGCGATCTGGAAGCCGGAGCCGAGGCTGGTGTGCTCGGCGAGCGCCGCCAGCCGCTCCTGCGCCTCCTCGGTCATCTGGGTTTCGGGAGGGGTGATGAGGTAGCAGTACGCCTGGTGGCTGGAGCGGCCGACGCGGCCGCGCAGCTGGTAGAGCTGGGCGAGGCCGAGGGTGTCGGCGCGGTCGATGATGATCGTGTTCACCCTGGGCAGGTCGATGCCCGACTCGATGATTGTGGTGGTGACCAGGATGTCGTGCTCGCGGTCGCGGAAGGCGGTCATCACCCGGGAGAGTTCATGCTTCTCCATCTGGCCGTGGGCGATCGCCACTCGCGCGTGCGGTGCCAGGCGCGCCACCGCCTCGGCGGCGCGGCCGATGGTCTGCACCCGGTTGTGGATCCAGTAGACCTGGCCGCCGCGTGCCAACTCGCGCGCCAGGGCGTCGGCGAGGACGCCGTCGTCGCGGTGCAGGATGCGGGTGGCCACCGGCAGGCGCGCGAGGGGCGGAGTGGTGATCACTGAGATGTCGCGCAGCCCCGCCATCGCCATGTGGAGGGTGCGTGGGATGGGGGTGGCGGTGAGGGTGAGACAGTCGGCGCGCGTCTTGAGCGACTTCAGCCGCTCCTTCTGGCGCACTCCGAAGCGTTGCTCCTCGTCGACGATGATCAGGCCGAGGTCGGAAAAGGCGAGGTCGCGCGACAGCAGCCGGTGGGTGCCAATGAGGATGTCGACGCGCCCGGCACGCGCCTCTTCCACCACCTGCTGCTGCTCCTTCGGCGACAGCAGGCGGGAGAGGTGGCCGATGCGCACCGGCAGGTTGGCGAAGCGGGCGGTGAAGCTCTGGTCGTGTTGCTCGGCGAGCAAGGTGGTGGGGGCGAGAAGCACGACCTGTTTGGAGTCGAGGACCGCCCGGCAGGCGGCGCGCATCGCCACCTCGGTCTTGCCAAAGCCGACGTCGCCGCACACCAGGCGATCCATCACCTTCGGCGATGCCATGTCGGCGAGGACCTGGCGAATGGTCTCTTCCTGATCGGGGGTCTCGTCGTACGGGAAGGTGGCCTCGAACTCCAGATACTCGGCATCGTCCGCGGCCGAGAAGGTGAACCCCTCGCTGGCGGCGCGCGCGGCGTAGAGCTCCACCAGCTCGCGGGCGACCAGCTCCACCCCCTTGCGGGTCTGCGCCTTCGCCCGCTCCCAGGCGGGGCTGCCGAGTTTCGACAACGCCGGGGCGCGGCCCTCCTCGCCGATGTAGCGGCTCACCTGGTCGAGCTCGCCCACCGGCACGAACAGCTTGTCGCCGCCCGCGTACTCGAGCTGCAAGAACTCCTGGGTGAGGCCCGCGGCGGTGAGGGTGACGAGGTCGGTGTAGCGGCCGATGCCGTGGCGCAGGTGGACCACGTAGTCGCCGGTCTTCACCGCCCGCAGGTCGTGAAGGACCTCGTCGATGGTGGTCGGCTTGCGCACCGCCAGGTGCTGCCGTTGGCCGGCGAGGTCCGCCTCGGCGAGGAAGAGCGGGCCGACCTCGCCGACCGCGAACGAGCGGGAGAGCTCGCCGCGAATCAGGTAGAGGCCGGGCACAAGGGCGGCGGGCGGCGGCATGCTCGCCAGGGGGGTGGTGGCGAGCTCGAGGTCGGCGAACAGGCGGGTGAACCGCTCCATCTGGCCTTCACTGGCCACCGCCAGGAGGACCGGCCGTGCCGCGCACCACAAGCGGAGCTGTGGGGTCAGCGCCCGCAACCGCTCCTTCATCCCCTCGCCCACCAGGACCACCGGGGCGGCGTCCACCTCCACCAGCCCCAGGGCGGGGTCCGCGGGGGCGGCGGTGGCGAGCAGGTGGAGCTGGTCGACCAGCTCGACGGTCTCCACCACCTCCGCGTAGTCCATGAACGGAGTGGCGATCTCGGCGACGATCGGCCGCTCCACCGCCGCCGCGGCCTGGCGCGCGGCCACCAGCTCGGTGAACTCCAGCGCATCGGCGGCGAGGCGCGCGGGGTCGTCGAAGACACAGAAAAAATCGCTGGCGAGGTAGTCGAAGAGGGTGTGGTAGCCGTCGTGGAAGAGGGCGTAGAGGTGCTCCATCCCCTCGGGGAGACCGTGGCGGAGCCGCTCGGCCAGGCGCGGGCTTTTCTCTTCCACCCACGCCGCGGCCGCCAGACGGCGCGCCTCGGTGAGCAACAGCTCGTGGGTCGGTCCCACCTCCACCGCGTCGAGACCGGCGCGCGACCGTTGGGTGGTGGGGTCGAAGGGGCGGATCGACTCGATCTCGTCGCCGAACAGCTCGACCCGTACCGGCCACGGGTGGCGCGGCGAGAAGAGGTCGACGATGCCGCCGCGGTGGGCCACCTCGCCCGGGGTCTCCACAAAGGCGGTCTGCCGGTAGCCCGCCTCCAGCAGCCGGCGGAGGAGCACGCCCACGGGCTGCTCCTCGCCCACCGCCAGGGAAAAACTCATCTGGTCGAAGGTGGCCACCGGCGGCAGCTTCTGCATGAGCGCGCGGGCGGTGGTCACCAGGCAGCACGGCGCGCCGGCGCGGGCGGCGTGGAGCACCTCCATGCGCGCGCGGACGATCACCGGATTGAGGGGCGCCTCCTCGTACGGGAGGATCTCCCACTGGGGAAAGAGGTGAACCGCCCCCTTGGCGAGGGGACCGTTGGCGGGGAGGAAGAAGCGCAGATCGAGCACCAGGGCCTCCGCCTCTTCCGGGGTGCGCACGACGATCACCAGGCTGCGCCGCAGCTCGGCGGCGAGGTTGGCGAGGAGCTGGGCGCGGTGGCCCACACAGGCGCCGCGCAGTTGCAGGCGCGCGGGTTGGCGTTCGGCGAGGGCGGCGGCCAGGGGGGAGAGGCCGGTGGCGGAGGGAGACATGGGGCGCGGCAGGATAGCGCGCCGGGTGGGCGCGGACGACCGGCGGGAGCGCGCGGCGGCCGCGGGCCGCGATGGGGGATAGGGGATAGGGGCTAGGGAATAGGGGACTGGTGTGGGCCGCTGGCCGGCGATGATGGTTTGGGGTCTCTTCCCCCCGTCATGATCACTGGCCCGCAGGGCCAACCTCTCCGATCCCCCATCCCCAGGCCGGCGGCGATCCCTAAGAAACCCGGTTGAGTTCGGATTTCTTTCTTTGTAGGGGGTTGACGGCCTTCCTCCGGCTGGGTACACAGTTTGTCCCAAGGTTTTCCACAGATGTTTCCCCTTGCCGCCCCGCCCCGCACTCTCACCATCCTCCAGGTCGAGGACTCGGCGGAGAATCGCGCCCTGGTCAGCCGTGTCCTCGAGGCCGCGGGTCACCGGGTGGTCGATGCGGTGGATGGCGACCAGGCCCTGGCGATGGCGGAGGCGATAGCCCCCGACCTCATCCTCATGGACCTCCACCTGCCGGGGATGGATGGCTTCGAGGTGACCGCGCGCCTAAAGGCGATGGCCCCCCTCGCCCACGTGCCGATCGTCGCGGTCACGGCCAACGTCCTGGCCGGCAACCGCGAGCGCTGTCTGCGCGCCGGCTGCGACGGCTACATCAAGAAGCCGATCGACGTCGCCACCTTTGCCCAGGAGGTGTGGGCGTACTACGACGGCAAGCAGGAGCCGGTGGCGGTGGCCGAACCGGCGGCGGGGTGGGGCGTGGCGGAGACGCGGGCGACGGCGATCTGCGCGCCGGAGCCGAGTCTGCCGGTGACTGTGCTCATCGAGTGGCTCGACCACCTGGAGCGCGCCGCCGCCGCCTCCTTTGGCTACCGGCGCGGCCATGGCAGCCGCACCGCGATCCACGCCGCCAAGGTCGGGCAGCAGCTCGGGATTCGCGATGCGGCGCTGGCCACCCTGGTGCGCGGCTGCCGCCTCCACGACCTCGGCAAGCCGGAGGCGGAGATCCGCCATCGCGACGAGGGGGCCTTTCTGTCGTCCGAGGCGTGGCACGACTTTGCCGACCATCCGCGCGCCGGCGCCGAGCTCCTCGCCGCCGTCCCCGGCCTCAGCGGTGAGGTGGCGATCCTCCACCACCACCACGAGCGGTGGGACGGCAAGGGCTACCCCGACGGCCTGCGCGGCGAGGAGATTCCATGTCTGGCGCAGGTGTGCGCGGTGGCCGAGGCGTTCGATGCCATGGTCACTCGCTCGACCTATCGCCCAGATCCTTTGTCCGTGGAGGCGGCGGCGATGGAGCTCGAGCGGTGCAGCGGTAGCCAGTTCGCCCCGCGGGTGGTGCGCGCCTTCTCCACCCTCCTCGCCAGCGGCCGGATCACCGCGCCGCAGGCGCGGGACGCGGAGGAGGCCGCCGGCGGGGTCCAGTAGGCAGCCTCGGGCGCGCCGGGGTGGGACATCAGCCCCGCGCTAGGGGGGGCACGGCGACGCTTGGAAGGCGGACCGCGCGCGAAGATGCGGGGGCGCGGTTCCAGTCTCCGGCTCCGGGTGGCCCTCTACCCCGCGGCCCTCTACGCCGCGGCGCCGCCGGCCTGGCGGTGGCTGATCCCCGGCGCGGTTCCAGTCTCCGGCTCCGGGTGGCCCTCTTGCCTTCCCCGCTGCCGGGTTCCGCGTGGAAGGGAAGGGGGGGCGAAATCCGCGGCCGTGGAGGGGTCCCTCGGTGTCCGGGTTCCCGCCATCGCAACCAAACGCGGAATCCGCGGCCGTGGAGGGGTCCCGCCCACGCCACGCGGATCCCCATTGCCGCGGGGGCGACACGAACCGTCCGCGTACCCGCCCATGGTGCGCGCCCCCCCCTCTTTCCGGTACCGCGCCGCGCTCGATCCACCACGGCTGACCCAGCCGTCGGCTCTGTCTCCCCTGCTTACCGCTGCGCCTGCTGGAACTTGCGGACCTCGGCAAACGCAGCGTTGGCGGCACTGAGGGTGATCTCCATGCAGTCCTCGTCGTGGGCGAGCCCCGGGAAGGCGGCCTCGAACTGCGACGGCGGCAAAAAGACGCCGTGGGCGAGCATGGCGTTCCAGAAACAGGAGAAGGCGGCGGTGTCGCTCTTCTTCGCGTCGGTGTAGTTGGCCACCGGGCCGACCTGGAAGAAGGTGGAGAACATCGCCCCGACTCGGTTGGTGTGGGTGATCACCCCGGCGTCGGCGGACGCCTGCATGAAGCCGGTGGCGATCCGGTCGCTGATCTTTTCGAGCTGATCGTAGGTGGAGGGCTGGCGCAGGAGCTCGAGGGTGGCGATCCCGGCGGCGGTGGCGAGCGGGTTCCCGGAGAGGGTGCCGGCCTGATAGACCGGTCCGGCGGGGGCGATCTTTTGCATCAGCTCGCGTTTGCCGCCGTAGGCGCCGACCGGCAGGCCGCCGCCGATCACCTTACCGAGGCAGGTGAGGTCGGGGGTGATCGCGTAGCGCGCCTGGGCACCGCCGTAGGCGACCCGGAAGCCACTCATCACCTCGTCGAAGATCAGGACGATGCCGTGTGCGTCGCACAGGTCGCGCAGCCCCGGCAGGAAGCCCGCCGCCGGCGGCACCACCCCCATGTTGCCGGCCACCGGCTCGACGATGATCGCCGCCACCTCGTTCGGGTGGGCCTCGACCTGGGCGCGCACCGAGTCAACGTCGTTGTAGCGGGCAAGCAGGGTGTTGCGCGCGAAGTCCGCGGGCACCCCGGGGCTGTCGGGCATGCCGAGGGTGGTGACCCCGGAGCCGGCGGCCACCAGCAGGCCGTCGAAGTGGCCGTGGTAGCACCCCTCGAACTTGAGAATCTTGTCGCGGCCGGTGTGGGCGCGGGCGAGGCGCAGGGCGGACATGGTCGCCTCGGTCCCGGAGTTCACCAGGCGGATCATCTCGATGGAGGGGACCGCCTCGCACACCATCTCCGCCAGGGTGAGCTCGGCGGCGGTCGGGGCGCCGAAGCTGGTGCCATGGGCGGCGGCGCGCTTGATCGCCTCCAGAACCTGCGGGTGGGCGTGGCCGACGATCATCGGTCCCCACGAGCCGACGTAGTCGATGTAGGTGTGGCCGTCTACGTCGTAGATCCGCGCCCCCTTCGCTCGCTCCACGAAGAAGGGGGTGCGGCCCACCGCGGACATGGCCCGGACCGGCGAGTTCACCCCCCCGGGGATGAGCGCGCAGCTCTTCGCAAACAGGTCTTCCGAGCGGCTGTACATCGGCACATCCCTTTCCCTCGACCGGGGGGCGGAGGTTAGGCAGCGGCGGATGGGGTGTCAAACTGGCGGCCGCTTGAGGCGCGGTGGAGGGTTGAGTAGGGTCGCCGCGTGCGCCACGCCGGACTCCTTCTCTTCCTCCTCTGCGCCAGCGCCAGCGCGTCGGGGGGCGCCGCCGGCGAGGTGACCAACTTCGTGGTGGCGGTGGTCGGTAATGAGGTGATCAGCGCCCACGACTGCACGATCGCGTGGCGGATCGCCGGCCAGAACCAGGCGCCCATGGAACTCATCGAAAGCCTGGTGGATCGCCGCCTGCTGGTCGCCGAGGGGCGCCGCTTCGGCCTTGCCACCGAGACGGTGGCGAAGGTGGACGAGGCCGCGGTGGAGGCGCGGGTTCGCCAGCTCGATGCCGCGCACACCTCGGTGGAGCGGCCGGTGGTCCGCCGGTGGCTGGAGGAAGAGGCAATCCTCCGCGCCTTTGAGCGGGTCCGGATTGACCCCTTCATGCGGGTCGACCCGGCGGCCAAGCGGGCCGCCTACGACAACGCGCCGGAGCGGTACGCGGGTAAGCCGTTTTACGAGGTGGAGGAGGAGATCACCCGCGAGCTCTCCGTCCAGGCGCGCCAACAGCGCCTCGCCGAGGTGATCGCCGCCCTGCGCAGCCGGACCCGCATCGTCCGCCCTGCCCACCCCCTGGCCCTGCCCCTCGGGGGGGCGGTGGTGGAGTAGATCGCCCGCCGCCCCAACCGCCCGGACCGGCCATGGGTGGGTGGGGAGGCGCGGCCCGGTGCGCCCGCCGCTTGCCTTGACTTGGTCCGCTCGCGATTTCTATCGTCACCGCCCCTTTGCCTGGGAGTACCGCGTGGAGAAGGTCGATTACATCTGGATGGACGGGAAGCTGGTGGCCTGGGACGAGGCGACTGTTCACGTCCTCACCCACACCCTCCACTACGGCCTCGGGGTCTTCGAGGGGATCCGCTGTTACAAGTGTGGGGCGCGCGGCTCGGCGGTCTTCCGCCTGGCGGAGCATGTCCGCCGTTTGTTCGACTCGGCGCACATCTGCCAGATCAAGATCCCCTTCACCCAGCCGCAGATCGTCGATGCCACCCTCGCGACGATCCGCGCCAACCGCCTCACCGCCTGCTACATCCGCCCCCTCTGCTTCCTCGGCGACGGCCAGATGGGGTTGTACGCGCCCGATGCGCCGGTGCGCCTCTCCATCGCCACCTGGCCGTGGGGGAGCTACCTCGGTGACGACGGGCTGAAGAACGGCATCCGGGTGAAGATCTCCTCCTTCACCCGCCACCACGTGAACGCCGCGATGACCAAGGCGAAGGTGTGCGGCTACTACACCAACTCGATCCTCGCCAAGCGCGAGGTGGTGGCCGCCGGCTACGACGAGGCGTTGATGCTCGACGGCGAGGGGTTCGTGGCGGAGGCGAGCGGCGAGAACATCTTCATCGTTCGTGACGGGGTGGTGACGACCTCGCCGCTTAGCACGGTCCTCGGCGGGATCACCCGTGCCACCATTCTCGAACTCGCTCGCGAGGCAGGGTACGCGGTGGACGAGCGCCGCTTCACCCGCGACGAGGTGTACACCGCCGACGAGGCGTTCTTCACCGGTACCGCCGCGGAGCTCACCCCAATCCGCGAGGTGGACGACCGGGCGGTGGGGAGGGGCAAGCCAGGGCCGATCACGAAGCAACTCCAGGCCCAGTACTTCGCCGCGGTGCGCGGCGAGCTCCCGGCCCACGATGGCTGGTTAGCGTTCGTCTGAGCTCCGCTTGCCTCGCCCGCGGGGGGCAAGCAGGGAGGTCGGGGAGGGTGGGCGATCGGGGCGGTAGCACGTGCGGCAGGCCGAGGCTGGTTTAGGGGTATCTTTCCCGGTCGATCGCCGGCTCGCAGGGCCGACCAGCCCCCTATCTCCCTCTCCTCCTCCCCGGCGAGCGTAGCGAGTGCCCATGCAGCCCACCTACGACATCCACCAGAGCTACGACGCGAACTACGCCGCCGGGCCGCGCTTTGACCTCCCCCTGCCGGAGCCGCGCATTGGCAAGCCCACGGCGACATTTCTCGGCCACCGGGTCACCACCCCGTTCGGGGTGCCGGCGGGGCCGCTGCTGAATAGCGACTGGATCCGCCTCTACGCCCGCCTCGGCTTCGACCTGCTGGTCTACAAGACGGTCCGCTCGGCTGCCCAGCCGTGCCACCCGCTGCCCAACTGCCTCTACCTCGACCTCGACCGGCCGCTCACCGAGGCGGACCAGGGGGGGGCGGTGGCGGCCCTCGCCGACCAAGCAACGATCCCGCCCCACCTCTCGATCACCAACTCCTTTGGCATGCCGTCGCGCCCGCCGGCGGAGTGGCAGGCGGACCTCGCCCAGGCGATCGACGCGGTGGGCGAGGGGCAGGTGGTGGTTGCCTCGGTGGTCGGTTCCGCCGCCACCGGCGATCTGGTGGCGGACTTCGGCCGGGTGGTGGCGATGGCCGCGGAGGTCCATCCCCACGCGATCGAGATCAACCTCTCCTGTCCGAACGTGGCCGCCGGCGAGGGGGTCCTCTTCCACGACCCGGAGCAGGCGGGGCGGGTGGCGTGGCGGGCGTGGAGCGAGGCGGGCTCGATCCCCCTGGTGATCAAGATCGGCTACCTCGCCGACCCGGCGCGGCTGGAGGCGGTGATGGCCGCCTGCGGCCCATTCATCCAGGGGGTGGCGGCGATCAACACCATCCCGATGGCGGTCCACGACCGTACCGGCCACCCCGCCCTCGGTCCCGGTCGGCCCACCTCCGGGGTGTGTGGCGAGGCGATCCGCGACCTGGCGCTGAAGCAGGTGCGGCGCCTGGTGGCGGTGCGCACGCGGCTCGGCATGGAGTGGTCGATCCTTGGGGTCGGCGGGATCACCACCCCGGCGGATATCGACACCTTCCTCGCCGCCGGTGCCGATGGCGCCATGGCCGCGACCGGCGCCATGTGGAACCCGCTCCTCGCCCAGCAGTGGTGGGCGCTTCATCACGAGGGGATAGGGGAGAAGGGGAGAAAGGATAGGGGATAGGGGGAGAGAGCCGGCCCGGTGGGCGCGATATTTTCGCCGTGGGCCGCTCGCCCCGACGCCATCCGCGCGCCGCACCGGCGGCCATCGACCCCCAGCCCGCCGTCGCCGTGACTATCCTCCTCCTCCTCCTCGCCCTCTCCCTGGCGACCCCGGCGGCCGCCTTTGGTCCGGCGGTGGTCGCTGGCGGCGCGGCCCTGCACCTGGCGGCGGCGCGCGCCCATCTGGCGGCCGCCGGTCTGAGCGCGGCTGGCGCCGTGGGCGCGGCGCACCTGGCGGCGGTGGCCACCGGGGCGGGGTTACGCCTGGGGGGGGTTGGCTTCCTGGCCGCCGGCGGGGCCACGGTGGACGCGGGGGTGGTCCTCGCCGCCGGGGCCACGGCACGACTCGGGGTGCACGCCGCCTTGGTACCGGCGCCGGCGCCACTCTTGCGTCTCGGCGCCCTCCGCACCGGCGCGGGTGCAGCGCGGCTGGCTACCGGCGCCGCGGGCGGGGTGGTCCTCCACCGCCTGGTGGCGGGTCGCGCCCTCCCCGGCGCGGCGGCGGTCGCGGCGATCGCCCCGCCGGCGGTGGGGGTGGCGGCCACCCGGATCGGCGGGGCCACCGGCCACCTCGCCTTGTCTGGCGCGCAGGGTGTCGTCGCCGCTGCGACCGGTACCGCCGCCGCCTTCGACCTGCTCCTGCCGCCGCCCCTGTTGTAGGGCGGCGGCGTGGCGGTCACCGGCGGTCGTAGAGGCGATCGCTCTTCGCCGCCATGATGAAGTCGTTGCGGTGCATGCCGCCGATCTTGTGGGTCCACCAGCTCACCGTGGTGGCGCCGTACTCGGTGAGCAGGGTGGGGTGGTGGCCCGCTGCCTCGGCGAGCGCGCCGACTTGGTTGGTGAAGGCGAGGGCGGCGGCGAAGTCGGCGAAGGCGAAGCGGCGCACGAGCCGCTCGATCCCATCGACCGCCACTGTCTGCCACGCGGGGATCAGGGGGGTGAGCTCGACGCGCTCCTCAGCGGTCACCTTGGGGGCGCCGACCTGGCAGGCGGTGCATGGTTGGAGGGCGAGATCGGCCATGGGGTCGCTCCGGTTCGGGTTCCCTTGCAGCCTTGCAGCCTGGCGGCGTGGCGGCCACAAGGCCAGAGCGCTCGGGTCCACCACGCAAAGCCACAAATGGCGCAGGGTGGCGATGCCGAAGGCGCGCCCGCCGCTCCCCCCCCGGTGCACCGGGGGGGGGAGCGGGAGTGCTCCCCTCTGCCCCACGCGGGCCGCGGCCACCCCCGCGGGCCGGCCGGACCCTGGGGGCGCTCCTCCCCAAAGAGCGGGCTACCGGCCGGGTGCGGGTGGGGTGGTGGTGGGCCCGGGCCAGCGGCGGGGTGCGGGTGGGGTGGCGGTGGGTCCGGGCCAGCGGCGGGGTGCGGGTGGGGTGGCGGTGGGCCCGGGCCAGCGGCGGGGTGCGGGTGGGGTGGCGGTGGGTTCGGACCAGCGGCCGGGTGCGGGTGGGAAGGGGTGGCGCCGGAGGGGGGTGGGGGGAGGGGTAGGCCCGCGCGCCGTGGCCGTCGGTTGCCCACCGCCGGCGCGCTCTGCCTGGCCCCCACCCGGCCTCCCCCTCCCGGCTTCCCGTAACCCTTGCTACGCCGCCGCCTCGGCGGCGCGCATGTAGCCGCACTCCTTCTTCGGGCAGGCGAGCATGACGGTGCCCTCGTGCTTGTCGTGCTGCTCCATGAGGAGGGGGAAGCCGCAGTCGGGGCACTTCTCGGCCACCGGTTTACCGGGCTGGGAGTACTTGCAGGTTGGGTAGTTGGAGCAGGAGTAGAAGGTGCGGCCACGGTAGCGGCGCTCGGCGAGCTCGCCCTCGCACCCCTCCTCCGGACAGGGGATGCCGGTCTTGATCGGCTCGATGTGGCGGCACTTGGGGTAGCCGGAGCAGCCGAGGAAGCGGCCGTATCGCCCCTCCTTCAGGACCAGGGGCTTGGCGCATTTCGGGCACTTCTGGTCGGTGACCTGCTCGGCGGGGGCGGCGATCGCCTTGCCGTCCGCGGGGTCGCGTTTGATTTGCCGGGTCGACTTGCACTCGGGGTAGTTGCGGCAGGCGAAGAACTCGCCGAAGCGGCCGCTCTTCACCACCATCTCGCCGCCGCACTTGGGGCACGGCTCCGCGGCGACCTCCTCCTCCTTGACCTGCACGGTGCCGTTCTCGTCGCGGACGAAGGACTTCGGGTTCTTGCACGTGGGGTAGTTGGTGCAGGCGAGGAACTGGCCGCGGCGGCTCGATTTCACCGCCATCGGCGCGCCGCACTTGTCGCACTTAATGGTGGTGACCTCGACGTCCTCTTGGATCTCGCGGATCACGTCAGGGGCGGCGGTGAGGCGCACCTGGAAGGGGGCGTAGAACGCCTCCAGCACTTGCACCCACTCCTCCGTTCCCTCGGCCACATGGTCGAGGTGGTCCTCCATGGCGGCGGTGAAGCCGACATCGATGATGTCCGGGAAGGCGGCGACCAAGACCTTGTTCACGTAGCGGCCGAGGTGGGTGGGCTGGAACCGCCCCTTGTCCTTCTCCACGTATTCACGGTCGACGATGGTGGACAGGGTCGCGGCGTAGGTGGAGGGGCGGCCGATCCCCTTCTCCTCCAGCGCCTTCACCAAGGTGGCCTCGGTGTAGCGCGGCGGTGGCTGGGTGAAGTGTTGCTGCGGGTCGACCTTGCGAAGGGTGACGGCGTCGCCTTCGCTGAGCTCCGGCAGGGGCCGGTCGCCCTCCTTCGTCCCCTCCGCGGCCGCCGCCCGCTCGCTCGGTCCCTCTCCTGTGGCGTCATCGCGCCCCTCGCGGTAGAGGCGGCTGAAGCCGTCGAAGACCAGGACTTGGCCGGTGGCGCGCAGGGTGAGCGGGGTGGCATCGAGGTGCGCGCCGGTGATATCGACGGTGGTGGCGTCGAACTGCGCCGGGGTCATCTGCGAGCTCACCGCCCGCTTCCAGATCAGCTCGTAGAGGCGGGCGAGATCACGCTCCAGGTAGGGAGCGACCTGCTCGGGCAGGTGGCTGACGTCGCTTGGGCGGATCGCCTCGTGGGCGTCTTGTGCCCCCTTCGCCTTGCCGTAGACGTTGGGTTTTTCCGGCAGGTACGGCTTGCCGTAGGCGGTGGTGATGTGGCCGCGGATCGCCGCCAGCGCCTCGTTGGAGAGGCGGGTCGAGTCGGTTCGCATGTAGGTGATCAGGCCGGTGCGCCCTAAGGGGCCGAGGTCGACGCCTTCGTAGAGGTGCTGCGCCAAGGCCATGGTCCGCTTGGCGGAGTAGCCGAGCTTGCGCGACGCCTCCATCTGCAGGGTGGAGGTGATGAAGGGGGGCGTGGCGTGGCGCTGGCGGCGTTTGCGTACCACCTCCGCCACCGTCAGCCGCGCCTGCTGGATCGCCACGGCGAGGGCGCGCGCCTCCGCCTCGTTGTGGACCTCCGCCTTTTTCGTGCCGATCTTGTGGAGCTGCGCCTCGAAGGGGGGCGGCTTCGGCCCCTCCACCGTGCACAGGAGGGACCAGTACTCCTCGGCGGTGAACGCCTCGATCTCCGCCTCGCGCTCGCACACCAGGCGCACCGCCACCGACTGGACGCGCCCGGCCGAGAGGCGGCCGCCGATCTTCTTCCACAGGATCGGGCTGATCTTGTAGCCGACGATCCGGTCGAGGACCCGGCGCGCCTGCTGGGCGTTGTACTTGTTGCGGTCGAGGCTGCCCGGGTGGGCAAGGGCCTCCTGGATGGCCCGCTTGGTGATCTCGTGGATCTCCACCCGCGCCATGGAGGGGTGGTCGCCGATGTAGTCGGCGATGTGACAGGCGATCGCCTCGCCCTCCCGATCGGGGTCGGCGGCGAGGTAGACATGGTCCGCCTTTTTCGCCTCCCGCTTGATCTCGTCGAGGACCTTCTTCTTACCGTGGATTACCTGGTAAGCGGGTTGGAAGCCGTGCTCCACATCGACCCCCAGCTCCTTGTTCGGGAGGTCGATCACGTGGCCCACGGAGGCGAGGATTTTGTAGCCGCGCCCGAGATATTTCTCGATGGTCCGCGCCTTGGCGGGAGACTCGACCACCACCAGTGAGGTTGCCATCGGAGCTATTTCCCTCCAGCGATCTGGGTAGCGATGTAGCCCCCCCCCTGGGTGCGGCGAATCGCACCGGCGAGCTCCAGCTCGGTGAGGTGGGCGAGGAGTACGGGGGCGGCAGTGTGGGTGAGGGTGGCCAACTCGTCCACCCGCCGTTCGCAGAGGTAGAGCGCCGCGAGCAGCGGATCGACCTCGCGCGGTTGCCCGCCATTGTCCTCCTCGCGCGTGGCCGGTGGGGTGAGATACACCTGGACCGCCGGCGGCAGGGTGGCGATCACGTCCGCCACCGACGCCACCAGATGGGCGCCATCGCGGATCAGCCGGTTCGCCCCCACCGACCGCGAGCTGGTGATGTTGCCGGGCACCGCGCCCACCTCGCGTCCCAGCTCCAGCGCCAAGCGGGCGGTAATCATCGCCCCGGAGTGCGCCTGCGCCTCCACTACCACCGTGGCCATCGCCAGGGCGGCGATCAGCCGGTTGCGGCGCGGGAAGAAGGCACCGCGCGGGCGGGTCCCCATGGGGTGCTCGGAGAGGAGGGCGCCATGCGCGCGGATGGCGGCCATCCGCCGTTCGCTGCCGGCCGGGTAGGGGACATCGACGCCGCAACCGAGGACCGCGACGGTGCGCCCGCCCGCGGCCAGGGCGCCGTCGTGGGCGGCCGCGTCGATGCCGGTGGCCATGCCGGAGACCACCGTCGCCCCGTGACGCGCCAGGCCGCGGGAGAGCTCGGCGGCGACGTGCAGGCCGTAGGCGGTGGCGGCGCGTGAGCCGACGATCGCCACTGCCACCCCATCGGCGCGGGTCAAGGTTCCGGCCAGGTAAAGGATGGGGGGCGGATCGGGCAGCGCCGCAAGGGGGGCGGGAAAGTCGGGTTGGGCAAGCAGGGTGACCCCCGCCGCCTCGGCCAGGCGCGCGTCCGCCTCGGCCGCCTGTTCGTAATCGCCGTGGCGCAAGGCGTCGATCGCCTCGGCCCGCAACCGCTCCCCGCGCAGGCGGCCGGCGCGACCCGCGGCGAGGATCGACTTGGGATCGCCGTGGGCCTCCAAGAGGGCCGCGATCCCGCGCGGCCCGAGCCCCGGGACGTGGTTCAGGCAGAGCCAGGCAAACACCGCACGAGTAGGCCGGAGCAGGGCGGTGGCTGGCAACACCCAAGGCGGGGCGCGGATCGCCGGTACCCACGGAGTCCATCCCGGGTGGGAGGTCGCGGCGTGGTCTCGGAAGCCGTAGGGACCCTCGCGATCGATCGAAAAGGCGATTGATCGCGAGCGCGATCGGGCAGCCATCGGACTGGAACGATGTCGACCCCGATTTCGAGGGCGAGCCCACGGGGCCGTGCCCGCAGCCCCAGGCGGCCGGTGGCCGCCGGCGCGGGCCTTGTTGGCCGCAGCACGTCCAGCTCTTCCGAACCCGCCCCGGCGGGAGCTGAAAGCACATGTGGGGGGGTGCATGATGGCCTGCCATGGACGCCCCGATCACCAGCCCCGCGAACCCGCAGATCAAGGCGGCGCGGCGGTTGCGCGAGCGGCGCGCGCGGGAGGAGTCCGGACGCTTCCTGATCGAGGGGGAGCGGGAGGTGGCGCGCGCCCAGTACGCCGGGGTCGCCATCGACCTCCTCTTCTATTGCGCTCCGAACCTGGCGGAGGGCGTGGACCTCACGGCGGGGGTGGAGGTGGCGCCGCGGGTGATGGAGCGGCTGGCGGTGCGCGACCGGGGGGTGGTGGCGGTGGCGCAGATTCCGGAAAGGCCCCTCGCTGCCTTGCCGCGCCCGCCGCGGCCGGTCTACCTGGTGGCGGACGGGGTGGAAAAGCCAGGCAACCTCGGGGCGCTGCTCCGCTCCGCCGATGGCGCCGGGGTCGATGGGGTGATCGTCTGCGGCGCCACCGATCCGTGGAACCCGAACGCGGTGCGCGCCTCCCTCGGGACCTGCTTCACCGTCGCCATGGCGATCGCCACCACGGCGGAGGCGATCGTCTGGCTCGGCGAGCTACCCATCGTCGTCGCCACCCCGGAGGCGGCGCAGCTCTACACCGAGGTCCCCCTGTGGGGGGCGATCGTGGTCGGGCGGGAGGACGTGGGGGTAAGTAGCGCGTGGCGGCAGGCGGCGACGGTGGCGGTGCGCATCCCCATGCGCGGCGTGGCGGACTCCCTGAACGTGGCGCAGACCGCGACCCTGCTCGCCTACGCCGCCCGCTGACCCCAAGCCGATCCTTCTGTGGAAGAGGTTTTGTAGAGCGGGCCGCGAATGGCCGCGAATCGTGGAGGGGAGCAGAGGACCGGCGCGCCGGTGCGCGGGCCGGTCTCGACCGGCGGGGTGGCAGGGGCGGGAGGTCCGCGCCCCGGGCTCACGATTGACTCGCCGCCACGATCGTTTCTACCGTCGCCCTCCCCTGATTTCCCGCGCGGAGCGCTGTCCATGCTCGATCCCACCCCGTCCGACGCCATGCAGATGATCCCCCTCGGGGGGTGCGGTGAGGTGGGGATGAACATGACCATCTACCGCCACAGCCGGGATGCGATCCTGGTGGACGTGGGGATCATGTTCCCCGACGAGGAGATGCTCGGCGTTGACGTGGTCCTGCCGGACATCACCTTCCTGCGCGAGCAGGGGCAGGAGCTCAAGGGGATCTTCCTCACCCATGGCCACGAGGACCACATCGGTGGCCTGGTCTACCTCCTCCCGGATTTGCCCAAGGTGCCGATCTACGGCACCGCCATGACCCTGGGCATGGTGAAGGCGAAGCTCAAGGAGATGGGGTTACAGAAGCGTGCCGACCTGCGCGAGGTGGAGCCGCGCGACGTCGTGCGGGCGGGCAGGTTTGAGGTCGAGTTTCTCCAGATCACCCACTCGATCATCGGCGGCTGTGCCCTGGCGATCACCTGTCCGGCGGGGACCGTCATCCACACCGGCGATTTCAAAATCGATCCCCACCCGGTGGACGGCAAGCTCCTCGACGAGGAGCGCTTCCGCGCGCACGGCGATTCTGGGGTCCTCGCCCTCTTCTCCGATTCCACCAACGCCGAGAACCCGGGCCGGACCCTCTCCGAGCGCGAGGTGGGCAAGGGGCTTGACGACGCCTTCGCTGGCGCCGGTGCGGGGATGATCATCGTCGCCACCTTCTCCTCCCACATCCAGCGGGTGCAGCAGATTGTCGAGGTGGCCGACGCCCACCACCGCAAGGTGGTGGTGATGGGTCGCTCCATGGAGCGCAACGTGGAGATCGCCCTGGAGCTCGGCCTGCTGCACATCCCCGAGGGGCTGCGGGTGATGCCGGCGCGCATGGCCGAGTTCCATCGCGAGCGGCTGGTGGTGGTGACTACCGGCTCCCAGGGCGAGCCGCTGTCGGCCCTGTCGCGCCTGGCGGTGGGCGACCACCGCTCGTTGTCGGTAGAGCCGGGCGACACGGTCATCCTGTCGTCGAAAGCGATCCCGGGCAACGAGCGGCCGGTGTCGCGGGTGATCAACCACCTCCTGCGCCGCGGTGCGCGGGTGGTCCACGGCAAGGTCTCCGAGGTCCACGTCTCCGGCCACGCCGCGCAGGGCGACTTAGTGCAGATGTACGAAATGGTACGGCCGCGCTACTTCGTCCCGATCCACGGCGAGCTGCGCCACCTGATGGCCCACCGCGAGCTGATCTGTGGCGTCGGCCATCCCCAGCGCGACACTGCGGTGGTAGAGGACGGCGCGGTGGTCGAGCTCTCGCCCGCCGGGATCCGCCTCGGTGACGAGGTGGAGAGCGGCCGCCGCTTCGTCGACGGCAAGGGGGTGGAGGACGTGGGCGAGGTGGTCCTGCGCGACCGCCGGCTGCTCGCCGAGGACGGCACCCTCTTCCTCGTCGTCGGCGTCGACCACGCCACCGGCGAGGTGACCTACGGGCCGGAGATCATCTCCCGCGGCTTCGTCCACGAGGAGGAGTCGCAGGTGCTGCTCGACGAGATCAAACAGCTCGTGATCGACCTCTTGCCGACCATCGACAAGGAGATCCTCTCCGAGCGCGCCCTCCTCGGGGTGCGGTTGCGCAACCGGGTACGCCGCTTCCTCGACCACAAGATGGGGCGGCGGCCGATGGTCCTGCCCCTGATCCTCGAGTAAGCGCCCGCTCCCGCCGGTAGCCCGGAAGGGGCGGGCGCGTTCGTGCGAACAGGATCGCGGAACTCAACGAGGCAAGTTGCGCGATCAACGGGTGCAACGCGCTTGACGCCGAGCGAACAGCAGATCGTCGAAGGGTGTGAAGCGAAGCAGAACCGGTAGACGAACACGCGCTCGCCCAGTGGCTGAGCCAGAGCGCATTTCTTCCCCCGGTCAGTCCGCGCGGTGATCGCGTGCAAGCAAGCATCGCCGTGCCAAGCGTTCACCCAGGGCGGGTCCGGGGCCGACGATGATGCACGATCACGCAGAGCACCATGTACGCCCCCGTGTCCGCATAACGCTGCTGGTAACCGGCCTGCCGAAGGCAGGTCCGGTGGAATGATTGGTTGGGCGTCACAGGCTGACCACCTGTTCATCCGATCTGAAACAAGCGATCCTTCGCCCGGGACAACACCCATATTCCTTGGCTGAATGGGTTCTTCGTAAGATCGAGTCGACTGCGGATCGTCGGAATTACGTCGTCCCAGTCCCAATCCACCCCTGACGTATCCCGAACGACGAGGGCTGCGTTCGATCCGTAGTCGTTCATCATCTTGCTTTGGAGTCTCCCGACAAGCTGGTCACTCACCTCGTCCGAGAGACTGCTGAACTGCGGTTGCTCCTCGCCGCGCGCAACTCGCTCCTTGTCCTTGTGAGCGCGAAGAGCCTCGAGACTCCGACTGTTTGAGCGGCCCAGGACGGCTTTGATGTCCCCCGGACGATCTTCAGTTGTGGTGATTTCAAGATTCAGGGTCTTGCCGAGCGAGTCCCTGCAGCGAACATCGGGTGCGTCAGACATTTCCACGATCCGAAAATCCGTGCCCTGGAGCTGGTTGTACAGGACAAGGAAACCCTCTGCGGTCGCCTTCTCGATTGCTTGTTTCTCACTCATACGCGTGACGCCCAACGTTCCAAAGAAGGAAAACCTCGGGGTCAAAGAAAAACCTCGGGGTCAGGTCTTGAACCTCGGGGTCATGAACCTCGGAGACCTCGGGGTCAGGTCTTGAAAGAGACCTCGGGGTCAGGTCTTGAAACATCAGGTGTTGGGGTTGGCTACCTTACTCACGGTGGTGTAGTGCAGGCGGAGGTGGTCGGCGATCTCCT
>Ga0210004_1000060_pt1 | contig 58208 bp, 51 predicted proteins | sample CryGey13umfilter_FD_185450 | JGI IMG/M metagenome (GOLD analysis project Ga0210004, IMG submission 185450) | Groundwater microbial communities from aquifer in Utah, USA - Crystal Geyser 4/8/14 3 um filter (SPAdes) (version 3) | ecosystem: Environmental > Aquatic > Deep subsurface > Groundwater...
GGGCGGTGGTCGCCGCCGGGGCGGGCGGCTCCCCGGCCGCCGCGGCCGCATAGGCGAGGCCGGTGGCGACCACGAGAAGGAGGGGGATGGCGGTACGCAGAGACATGGCAGGACTCCGGGGGGGGGGAGAGAGAAAACGAACAGGGCGCGGCGTTACCCCGCCTTGGCGAGGAGCTGTTTCGCCTCCGCCACGGTCGGGACCCGGCCGGAGAGCACCACCTTGCCGTCGACCACCAGGGCCGGGGTCATCATCACCCCGTGGGCGAGGATCTCCTGGATGTCGGTGACCTTGGTGAGGGTGTAGTCGAGGGCCAGCTCCGTCGCCGCCGCCTGGGTGGCGGCGGTGAGGGCCTTGCACTTGGGGCAGCCGGTTCCGAGGATTTCGAGCTTCATGGGAGAGCTCCTTGCCGCACGGGGCGGCGGGGTGGAACAGGGGTTCACGCCCCCACCAGGGCGCCGTAGATCTCGCCGGCGAGGGTCGCCATGACCACCACCAAGGCGACGTAGGCGGCGGTCTTTTTGGTGCCGAGGACCGAGCGGATCACCAGCATGTTGGGGAGCGACAGGGCGGGACCGGCCAGCAGCAGGGCGAGCGCCGGCCCCTGGCCCATGCCGTTGCGCAGCAGCCCCTCGAGGATCGGCACCTCGGTGAGGGTGGCGAAGTACATGAAGGCGCCGGCCACCGACGCAAAGGTGTTGGCGGCCAGCGAGTTGCCACCCACCGCGGAGCTCACCCAGGCGCTCGGGATCAGCCCCTCGTGGCCGGGACGGCCGAGGAGCAGGCCGGCGATCACCACCCCGATGAGGAGCAGCGGCAGGATCTGCTTGGCAAACTCCCAGGTGGCGCCGAACCAGTCGCCCCCCGCGCCCCGATCGGTGGCGGTGAGCAGCGACAGGCCGGCCACCGCCACCACGAAGGGGGCGAGGGGGTGGCCGGGGTAGAGGAGGGCCACCCCGGCGGTGGCCGCGGTGATCGCCGCCACCCGCCCCCACGGGAGGCCCATCCACACCACCAGGGCGAGGGCGAAGAAGAGGCCAAACAGGGCGGTGATCCCCCACTTCGCCTCATAGAGGGCGGCCCAGATCCCGCTGGGCTCGGCCGGCGCCCCCCAGTTGGCGAAGACCAGCACCCCCACCATGGCCAGGAAGGAGAGGCTGGTCTGCCACAGGGGGCGGCCGCCGTCTCCCTCGGCCACCGCCGCCGCGGCCAGCCGCTCCCCCTCCTCGCGGCGGAAGAGGAGGGCCATCGCCAGCCCCACCACCACCGAGAACAGGACCGCCCCCACCGCCCGCGCCACCCCGAGCTGCCAGCCCAGGACCCGCGCCGTGAGGACGATGGCCAGGACGTTGATCGCCGGCCCGGAGTAGAGAAAGGCGGTGGCCGGCCCCAGCCCCGCCCCCATCCGGTAGATGCCCGCAAACAGCGGCAGGACCGTGCACGAGCAGACCGCCAGGAGGGTCCCGGAGACCGACGCCACCGAGTACGCCACGACCTTGTGTGCCCCAACGCCGAGGTAGCGCATCACCGCCTCCTGGCGGATGAAGACCGCGATCGCCCCGGCGATGAAGAAGGCGGGGATCAGGCACAGGAGGACATGCTCGCGGGCGTACCAGCGCACCAAAGCGAGGGCCTCCACCACCGCGTGGTCGAACCGCGCCCACCCCACCGGCAGGAAATAGCAGAGGAAAAAGCCCGCGACGATCCACCCCAGGGGTCGCCATTCGGTCTGCCAGCGCATGGTTGCTCCTCGAGGATGAATCGTTATTTGGCCAGAAGGCCAACATTGCGGCCAAAAAAAAGGGTCACCCGCAGGCGGCGAGCTGCTCCTTGGCGGTCGCCTCCACCACCGCCTCCACACAGCCAAAGAAGTTGAGGAGGCACGGCACCTTCAGGGAGTAGAAGACCTGGGTGGAGCGGCGCTCGTCGGCGACGATCCCGGCGTTCTTCAGGACCGACAGGTGCTTGGAGACCGTGGAGATGTCGGCCCCCACCATTTTCGTGAGCTCACACACGCAGCGCTCGCCGCGGGCGAGCTCGTCGACGATGAACAGGCGGCTCGGGTGGGCCAGGGCCTTGATGATCCGCGCCCGGAGCTGGTACCGCGCCCGCTGTTTCGCATCCATGGATTGCCTTCCGGGTTCAATCTGAGGTCTTGCCTAGTTGGCGATATGGCCAAAGAGCCAAGTTAGGCGCGGGCGGTTCAGCGCCGCTGAGGGGGGGGCGGGCCGGCGGCGCAGGCGGCGGTGGCCGGTCCGCGGTGGCCTCGTCTCCTCCCCGGCCGCCGCCTCCTCCCCCCCGTGGTGCGGGCGGTGCGGCCGTCGACCGCGGCGGTGGGGCGTGTTGGCTTGCGCCCCGCTGCCGGGTCCGGTGTAGGGTGGATGTGCGCTCGCCGTGACGGGACGGTGCCAGGTAGTTTGGGCGCCGCGGGTCGTTTGGGAGACGGGCCGCGATCGCGGGAGGATACGGGGGATGACGGTGGGTCTCGGGATGATGGCCGGGTGTTACGGGGTCGGGGCGCTTGGGGCGCTGTTGGCGCCCCTCTCCGGTCGCCTTGCCCTGCGCGTCGGCCACCTGGCGGGTCTCGGGGGGGCGGTGGCGGGGATCGGCGTGGCCCTCTCCGTCCTTGGTGGTGCGCCCGGGATGGTGCTCCGCCAGCCGCTTCCGGACCTCTTCCCATTTGCGCGCATGTCCCTGGCGGTGGATGGCCTCTCCGCCTTCTTCCTGCTCGTCGTCTCCCTGGTGGCGGTGGCGGCGACGATCTACGGCCCGGCCTACCTCCAGGCCCACGCGCCGGATGCGGGCGCAACACGCGCGGGCGTGCAGGTGGTCAGCCTCAATCTCTTTTTGGGCGGCATGGCCTTGCTGTGCTGCGCCGGCGACGCGCTGACCTTCCTGCTCGCCTGGGAGGGGATGACCCTCGCCAGCTACGTGCTGGTGGTCTCCGAGGATGAAGACGGCACGAACGCCCAGGCGGGGCTTTTGTACATGGTGATGGCCCATGGCGGCACGGCCCTGCTCTTCGTGGCCTTCCTGACCCTGACCGAGCGCGCCGGCGCCTTCGACTTCGACGCCCTGCGCGCGGCCGCGGCGGGGCTCGATCCTGCGGGCCGCAACACCCTCTTCTTCCTGGTCCTGTTGGGCTTCGGTACCAAGGCGGGGGTGGTGCCCCTGCACGTCTGGTTGCCGCGTGCCCACCCCGCCGCCCCGAGCCACGTCTCGGCGCTCATGTCGGGGGTGATGCTCAAGGTGGCGATCTACGGCCTCCTGCGTTTTGCCTTCGACCTCCTCGCCCCGGTCGCGGCGCCGCTGCCTGTGGGCTGGGGCTGGACGGTGCTCGTTGCCGGCACGGTCTCGGCGGTCCTCGGAGTCCTCTACGCCCTCCAGCAGCACGACCTCAAACGGTTGCTCGCCTTCCACAGCGTGGAGAACATCGGGATCATCCTGATGGGGGCGGGGCTGGCGATGATCCTGTGGCGCCGCGAGGCGGGGGGCGGAGTCCTCGCGACCGTCGCCCTTACCGCCGCCCTCCTCCACACGGTGAACCACGCGGCGTTCAAGGGGCTGTTGTTCCTCGCCGCGGGCAGCGTCTTGTGCCGCACCCACGTCCGCAACATGGAGGAGCTCGGCGGCCTGGCGCGGCGGATGCCGTGGACGGCGGGGTTGTTCCTCCTCGGCGCGGTCGCCATCTCGGCCCTGCCGCCCCTCAATGGCTTCGTCAGCGAGTGGCTCACCTTCCAGGCCTTGCTCGGCGCTGCCAGCCGCTCCCATGGCCCTGCCGGTCTGGGGATCGTGTTCGCGGCGGCGATGCTGGCCCTCACCGGGGGGCTGGCCGCCGCCTGTTTCGTGAAGGCGTTCGGGGTGACCTTCCTCGGCCGGCCGCGCTCGGCGCACGCGGAGCACGCCCGCGAGGCGCCGGTCTCGATGATCCTCGGGATGGTCTGGCTCGGCGCCCTGTGCGTCTTCTTAGGCGTCGCGCCGGGGTATGCCATGCGTTTCCTCGATCGACCGACCGCCTCGCTGCTCCACGGTCCTGGGGCGAGCGCGGTGGTAACCGCACACGGCCCGCTGGTGTTGGCGACCGGCCTGACCGGAGCCGGGACGGAGGCGACGACGATCTCGATGACCGCGATCTCCGTGCTGCTCGTCGTGCTCATCGCCCTGGCGTGGCTCCTGCGCCGGGGCCTCGGCCACGCGCCGCGCCGGTGTGCGCCCACCTGGACCTGCGGGATGAGCCCGAGCGCGCGCTTCGACTACACGGCGACCGCGTTTGCCAAGCCCCTGCGGATGGTCTTCGCCGCGCTGTATCGGCCGCGCCGCTCGGTGATCGTGGAGAGCGCCGGGACGCCGTACGTGGTGCGTCGCATCCGCTACGCGGGCGAGGTGGTGGACCTGGCGGAGACCCAGATCTACCGCCGGGTCGAGGTGGGGGTGACGCGGCTGGCACAATCGATCCGCCGGCGCAGCTCCGGCCGCATCCACGTCTACATCGGCTTTGTCCTCGGGACCCTGTTTGTGGCCCTGCTTTTCTTCGGGGTGCGCAGGTGATCCACGTCGCACGCCCGCTTTTTTTGGTCGCGGCCGAGATGGCCTTCCTAGTCCTCCTTGGGCCGCTGGTCACCGGTGCCATTCAGAAGCTCAAGGCGCGGCTCCAGTCGCGGACCGGGGCGAGCGTGCTGCAGCCGTACCGTGACCTCACCAAGTTGTTGCGCAAGGGGACGGTGGAGGCGGACACCGCCTCCGGCCTCTTCCGAATGATCCCGGTTCTGGTGCTGGCGGCGACGGTGGCGGCGACCGCCCTGGTGCCGGTGGTGCGCGCCGGCTCGCCGACCTTCCCGCTCGGCGACGCCCTGCTGCTCTTGGGGCTGCTCGCCCTCGCCCGTTTCCTCATGGCGGTAGGTGCCCTGGATGCCGGCGGCGCCTTCGGCGGCATGGGGGCGTCGCGGGAGATGACCATTGCACCGCTGGTCGAGCCGGTCTTGATGATGGTGGTCTTCTCCGCCGCCCTCGCTGCTGGCACCACCGAGCTCGGCACCCTGGCCGCGCACCGCGGCAGCTCGTGGCTCTTCGCCTGGGACGCCGCGGACTTCCTCGGCTTTGCGGCGATGATCGTCTTGCTGCCGGCGGAGACCGGCCGCATCCCAGTGGACAATCCGGATACCCACCTGGAGCTCACCATGCTCCACGAGGGGATGCTGCTGGAGCACTCGGGTCCGGGGCTCGCCTGCATGGTGCTCGCGTCGCACACCCGCCAGATCGTCACCCTCGGCCTGGTGTCCAGCCTCTTCTTTCCGGTCGGTCTAGCGGTGGGCGCGGGCGCCACGGCGCTGCTTTTTGGCGTCACCGCCTTCGTCGTGAAGGTCGCCCTCCTCGCCACCTACCTCGCCCTCGTCGAGTCGTCCTACGCCAAGCTGCGGCTGTTTCGGGTGCCGCAGTACCTCGGCGTCGGCTTCGTCTGCGCCCTCACCGCGCTGGCCCTGCGAATCCTATGAGTCCCTCCACCACCGCCGCGATCATCAACGACCTCGGTGCCCTGCTGCTGTTCACGATGCTGCTGATCCTCGCCGCGGGTCAGGTCTACCGCGCCATCTACGCGGTCGCCGCCCAGTCGCTGTTCATCGCGATTGCGGGTGCGGTGCTGGCCCTGGCCACCCACAACGCCGATTTGTGGCTGATCGCCGCCATCACCCTGGTGGTCAAGGCGATGGTCCTGCCGTGGGTGCTCCACCGGGTGTTGCAGCGGCTCAACGTGCGGCGCGAGGTGGAGCCGGTGGTGCCGATCGCGGTGACCCTGGTGCTGGCGGTGGCGGTGGTGGTGATGGCGTTCCACCTGAGCGGCTCGCTGGGTGCGGTGCAGCAGGCGATCACCGGCAATGCCCTGCCGGTCGGCATCGCCATCACCCTCCTCGGGGTGCTGGTGATGGCGACGCGCAAGAAGGCGCTCACCCAGATGGTCGGGCTGTTCGCCTCCGAGAACGGGATCTTCTTCGTTGCCATCGCCGCCACCCAGGGGATGCCGCTGATCATCGAGATCGGGGTGATCCTCGACGTCATCCTTGCCGCCTTGGTGATGGCGATCTTGGTGTTGCGGGTGCGCTCGACGGTGGCCGCCGACGTCGCCGACCTGAGCCGGCTGAGGGGCTGATCCGTGACTCCTGAGACCCTTCTCTGGCTCTTGCCCGTGGTCCCGGCGGTGACCGCCCTGGCGATGCTGGCGGTGCGCGATCGCCGCATCCTGTCGGCGATCGACGTCACCGGTTCCGCGACCCTCGCCACCCTCGCCCTGCTCCTCGCCCGGGCGGTGGCCACCACCGGCCCGCACGCCCTTGGGGTCTTTCGCGCCGACGACCTCGGCCTCGTCTTTCTCCTCCTCCTCGCCACCCTCACCCTCGCCGTCTCGATCTACACCGTGGGCTGGCTGCGCGAGGCGGTGGCGAGCGGCGAGATGCAGGCGGACTCCCTGCGCTACTACTTCGCTCTGGTGCACGGCTTCGTGGCGACCATGGTGGTGACGATCCTCGCCGACAACCTGGGGGTCCTGTGGATCGCGATGGAGGGGACGACGATCACCTCGGCGGTGCTGGTCGGCTTCCACGGCCATCGCTACGGTCTGGAGGCGGCGTGGAAGTACATCATCGTGACCACCATCGGGATCTCCTTCGGCCTCTTTGGCACGGTGCTCATCTACGCCGCCGCCTCGACCCACGTGGGCGCGGGGGCCAGCGCGATGAGTTGGGCGGCGGTCATGGCAGTGGCACCGCAGCTCGACCCGGGGATCGTCCAGATCGGCTTCGTCTTCGCCATGGTCGGCTACGGCACCAAGGCGGGGTTGGCGCCCATGCACCTCTGGCTGCCCGACGCCCACAGCCAGGCGCCGACGCCGGTCTCGGCGCTGCTTTCGGGGGTGCTGATCAAGTGCGCCCTGCTCGGGATCATTCGCTTTCAGACCATCGCCGCCGCCGCCTGCGGGGTGGGCCTGCCGGCCCAGGTGCTGATGGTCTTCGGCCTGATCTCGATCGTCGTCGCCACCCCCTTCATCCTCGCCCAGCACGATCTTAAGCGGCTGCTGGGCTACCACAGTGTCGAGCACATCGGGATTGTCGCCCTCGCCCTCGGCTTCGGCGGCCCGATCGGCACCTACGGCGCGCTCTTGCACGTGATCAACCATGGAATCACCAAGGCGCTGGTCTTCTTCGCCGCCGGCACGGCGATCGCCCGCTACGGCACGCGCGACATGCGCGTCATCCGCGGCATGTTCGCGGTCGCCCCGATCGGCGCGACCCTGTTGATGCTTGCCGCCCTATCGCTTGCCGGGACGCCGCCGTTCTCGATCTTCATCAGCGAGCTCACCGTCCTACGCGCCGGCATCGGTCCGGGCCACTGGCTCGCCGTCGCGATCTTCCTGACGATGGTCGTGGTGATCTTTGCCGGCATCCTCCACCACGTGGGGGCGATGACCTTCGGCCGGCCGTCGACCGTCGCGAGTCGCGCGCCCGAGGCGTGGTCGCCGCTGTTGGCCATGGCGCTGCTGGCGGCGATCATGATCCTCCTCGGCCTCACCATCCCGCCGACCTTCGACACCCTGTTGCGGCGCGCCACGGAGGTGGTCCTTGGCTAAGGGGGCGCGGCGGGCGGAGGGGGCGCTGATCGACGCCTTGCGGGCGCGCGCCGCGGGGGGTGTGGAGGTGGCCGCCGGGCCGCGCGCAGCGGACCTCACCGTGCGCCTGGCGCGGGTCGACGACCTCCCGGCGGTGGCCGCCGAGCTTACCGGCCCGCGGGCGATGGCCCTGGCAACCCTGGTGGCGACCGACGAGACCGCGACCCCGGACGGCGCCTTTGCGGTGCGCTACCTCTTTGAGCCCACGGCGGCCGGCGTGGATCGGTTCGTGACCCTCCTCGTCGCCGTCGACCCCGCCCACCCGGAGGTTCCCTCCATCACCCGCACGATCCCGGCGGCGAACTGGCATGAGCGCGAGATGCGCGACCTGTTCGGGATCGTCCCGCTCGGCCACCCGGATCCCCGCCCCCTGGTGGTCCACGATGGCTGGCCGGCGGACTGCTTCCCCCTGCGCAAGTCCTTCGACCCCGCCCAGCGCCTGGCGCACCTGGAGGCGCCGGAGTTCCCGCACGTGGTCGCCGAGGGCGAGGGGCTGTTCGAGATCCCGGTCGGGCCGATCCACGCCGGGATCATCGAGCCGGGCCACTTCCGCTTCACCTCCGCGGGCGAGCGCGTCTTGCACCTCGATGCGCGCCTGTTCTTCACCCATCGCGGCATGGAGAAGCGGATGGAGGGGCTCACCGCCGCCGAGGGTCTGGTGGTCGCCGAGCGGATCTGCGGGATCTGCTCGGTCGCCCACGGTCTGGGCTATGCCGAGGCGGTGGAGCAGATCGGAGGCGTCGAGGTCGGGGAGCGCGCCCGCCTCATCCGCACCATCGCCCTCGAGCTGGAGCGGCTCTACAACCACATCGGTGACATCGGCAACGTCTGCGCCGGGGCCGCCTTTCACTACGGCACCGCCACCGGCGCGCGGTTGAAGGAGTCTCTCCAGCAGCTCAATGAGCGGCTCACCGGCCACCGTTTCCTGCGCAACCTCGTGGTCCTCGGCGGGGTTGCCTTCGATCTTCCCATGGCGCTGCAGGACGACCTTGCCGCCACCCTGGGGGAGACCCTCGCCGGCTTCGACAGCCTCGTGGCGCGAATGGAGGCGAACCCGTCGCTGGTCGATCGCCTCGACACCACCGGCCTCCTCTCCCACCGGGCGGCGCTGGATTTGGCGGTGGCGGGGGTGGCGGCGCGGGCGAGCGGCGTCGACCGTGACGCGCGCCGCGACCACCCGCACGCCGCCTTCGCCCTGCCCGAGCCCCTGGCGCTCAACGTCATCACCCGCACCGAGGGCGACACCATGGCGCGGGTGATGGTGCGGGTCGGTGAGGTACGCGAGTCGATCCGCCTGATCGGCGAGTGTGTCCGCCGGCTGGCGCCCGGGCCGCTGCGGGTCGACCTCCCGGAGGTGCTGCCCGGCGGCCGGATCGGCCTCGCCGCGATCGAGTCGCCGCGCGGCGCGGCGGTCCACTGGCTGCGCACCGACTCGGGCGGGCGGATCGAGCGCTACCACCTGCGCTCGCCGAGCTACGCCAACTGGCCCGCCGTGGCCCTGGCCGCGGAGAGCGCGATCGTCCCCGACTTCCCCCTGGTCAATAAGAGCTTCGAGCTTTGCTACTCGTGCACGGATCGCTGAGATGCTGCAAATCGTCCTCAACGCCCTGCGCGCCGGGGTGGTCACCACTCGCTACCCTGAGGCGGCGCGGCCCCTCCCGGAGCGGTTCCGCGGCCTGCCCCTCCTCACCCCGGGCGGCGACCTGCCGCCCCCCGAGGTCTGCCCCAGCGGGGCCTTGACCGAGCGGCAGGTGGACGGCCGCCGCCACGTCGCTTTGGACGCGGGCCGCTGTGTGGGCTGCGGTCGCTGCGCGGAGGGGGAGTGGGCGGGCGCGGTGACCTTCGGGCGGGAGTTCGAGTGCGCGGTACGCGGTCGGGCGGACCTGGTGGTCGAGGTGGTGGCGGACGGTGCTCGAGCTGGTCTGCCCCGCCAGGGTCTGACCCCCGTAGCCGCGGATCGCGACGGGGTGGTGGTGGCCGGCGCCGCGGGGGTTCCGCTCTCGCCCCGGGGGGCGGCGGATCGTGACGCGGCGGCGGCGGCGGTCGCGGCCCAGATCCACCGCCTGCTCGGCCGCTCGCTCCACCTGCGCCACCTCGACGCGGGGTCGTGCAACGCCTGCGACTGGGAGCTGACCCACCTGCTCAATCCGGTGTACGACGTCCGCCGCCTTGGCATCGACTTCGTCGCCTCGCCGCGCCACGCCGACGGCGTCGTGGTCACCGGCTCGGTGACCCGCAACCTCGAGACCGCGGTCCGCCGAACCGTGGAGGCGATCCCCGAGCCGCGCCTGGTGGTCGCGGTGGGCGCCTGCGCCGTCTCCGGCGGGATCGCCGGGGAAGGCTACGCCAGTGCCGGCGGCGTCGACCGCCTCCTCCCGGTCGACGTCTACATCCCCGGCTGCCCGCCCCGCCCGGAGGCGATCATCTTCGGCCTCCTCGTTGCCGTCGGCCGGCGTGCCGCCCGCCCCCTTGCAGCCGCGCCCGCCAAGGCGTGATCCACCCCTTGGGGTTTTGCTCGCCCGCGACGGGCAAGCGCTGGGGCTGGACCGAGCCGTCTGCCCGCCGGCGGACCTCCTTGGCAGAGGAGATCGCGCTTCCGGCGGCGGGCCGCGCCCGCGGGGCCGACGGAGGATTCACGCGGGCCAGCCACCTAAATAGCCATTGCGGTTCCCGCGGCGAGCCGGGCGGGCTGCGGTAGGGGGTTGACGGGAGGAGTCGCGGGCCGGCGGGCGGTTGGAGCCCTCCCTGCGGGCCGCCGGCCGTCTTCGATCCGCCCTCGGGGTCGCCCGCCCGCCCCTTTCCGAGCCAACGTTGGCCCGGCCGGCAACCGTTCAGGGTTCAATGCGCAAGGCCGATATGCCCAACGTACGGGTTTAGCTTCACGGTTCTTGGGAGCTCGGGAAAATGAACGTCATCGGCGGCATTATTTTCATGATGGGCTCCATCCTGGGTGGCTTCGTGCTCTCCAGCGGCCACATCGGCGCCTTGATTCAGCCGTACGAACTCATGGTGATTCTCGGTGCGGCACTGGGCGCATTTGTCATTTCCAATCCCGCCAAGGTCATCAAGGCTGCGCTCAAGGCGTTCGGTACCTTGATCAAGGGTTCCAGATACAAGAAGACGCTGTACATGGATGCACTGGGGCTCATGTACGAGCTCCTCACCAAGGCGCGTAAGGAGGGCATGCTGGCGCTCGAGGCTGACGTCGAGGAGCCAGAGAAGAGCGCGATCTTTGGTAAGTTTCCGACCGTACAACACGATCACCACGCCACCGACTTTATCACCGACTATCTGCGCATGATTGTGGGCGGCAACATGAACGCCATCGAGCTAGAAAATCTTATGGATGTCGAGCTGGAAACGCATCACGACGAGGCCCATCAGGTCCCCAGCGCGGTTTCGCGTATTGCCGATGGCCTGCCGGGCTTTGGGATTGTTGCCGCGGTACTCGGCATCGTCATCACCATGGGCCACCTCGGCGGGCCACCCGAGGAGCTTGGTCATCACGTCGCGACCGCCCTGGTCGGCACCTTGCTCGGTATCTTGTTTGCCTACGGATTCTTCGGCCCATTCTCAACCCTCATGGAACACGTCGGGCGCGACGAGTTGCAGTACTACAAGTGCCTGAAGACCACCATCGTCGCATCGTTGCAAGGCTATGCGCCGCAGGTCGCGGTGGAGTTCGGGCGCAAGGCCATCTTTTCGACCGAACGCCCAAGTTTCAAGGAGCTGGAAGCGCATGTGAAGCAGAAGAAGTAGCTCAGATCCTGGGGCCGGAAAGAGACGGGGGGACGCGATGGCGAACGACAATCAGACCATCATCATCAAGCGAATCAAGAGGGGCGATGGTGGCCATCATGGCGGCGCTTGGAAGGTGGCGTTCGCCGATTTCGTCACCGCCATGATGGCGTTTTTCATGCTCATGTGGTTGCTGGGTTCCACCACCCCGGAACAGAAGGCCGCGATTGCCGAGTACTTCAACAATCCGACGAGCATCGTGCCCGGGGAAAGTGGCGGGGGTTCAAGCATGATCCATAACGGCGGTGATAAGGAGGCGCCAACCGGCCAAGACCTGGACGTGAATCCGCCCAGTACCCCCGGCGAACTCCAGGTGGAAAGTGATGACGCGGTCGACGAGGACGAGGGAGAAGTCGCGCACAAGCGAGAGGTCGAGCGCATGGAGTCGATCATGGGGGATCTTCAAAAGAGCATCCAGTCAGGGCAGGCGCTGGCGCAGTTCAAGGATCAGCTCATATTCGATGTCACCGGTGAGGGTCTGCGCATCCAGATCATCGACGAGGAGAATCGGCCGATGTTCGACAGCGGTAGCGCGAACCTGAAGGGCTACACGGAAACGATCCTCCGGGAGGTCGGCAAGGCGATTAGTGATGCCCCGAATCGGATTAGTATTTCAGGACATACGGACAAGACACCATTCTCCAGTGGTAATGGTTACAGCAACTGGGAACTGTCCGCCGATCGGGCCAACGCGGCGCGCCGGGCGTTGTTGGCGGCAGGGGTGGCGGACGCCAAGATTGGTCGCGTTGTAGGTTTGAGCGACTCGGTCTTGTTTGACAAGAAGGATCCCTATAACCCGATCAATCGTCGCATCAGCATCGTCGTAATGAACAAGGAAACGGACAAGTCGTTGTCCGAGAGAGAGGGCGCCGCGGAAAAGAGTGGTGGTGACCGCCACGATGCCAAGAAATCCAATGTGGCCATGGCGATCGGCGAATAGCGACGATCCGCTGGGGTCGGCGAACGGTTAGGCGAGGAATACGTGGGCCTTCGTTGCCGCACGCGGCAAAAGGTCCACGGCTTGGCCGCGAACCCTCGTTCGGTCGGCGGGGCAACTCGCCGATCGCGTGTGCGCGGCTCGTTGAAGTGGAGGGGACAGTGGCGGCCGGCGGCGTCGCTCGCGTCCTGCCGGAGGACGTCCCCCTCCCCAGCGGTCCGCCCGGTCCGGAGGCAATGGTCTTTGGCCTCTTCGGCAGCCGGCGCGCCGCGCGCCCTGTTGTGGCCGCGCCCGCGAAGGCGTGACCCCCTGCTGGTTCCGCAATCGCGGGCGGGGTAAAAGAGGGGCGCGCCACCGTGCCCCCGCGCCCCGACGACCCTCTCTTTCTGCCCGCGTGCGTCTCGTCGCAGCCCCCCCGCCATGGACCTCTCCCTCCTGGATCGCCTCGCCGGTCGCCGCGTGCTCGTGGTGGGGGACGTGATGATGGACGAGTTTCTCTGGGGGGAGATCGAGCGGATCTCGCCCGAGGCGCCGGTGCCCGTGCTGGAGGAGCGGTCGCGCCACTCCACCCTCGGTGGTGCCGGCAACGTGGTGGCGAACCTTGTTGCCCTCGGCGCTACCGTGGGGATCGGCTCGGTGGTGGGGGACGATGGGCCTGGCCGGGCGTTGCGCGCCGCGCTCACCTCCCTGGGCGTGGACGATCGCGCCCTGGTGGCGGACCCGGAGCGGCCGACGCCGGTGAAGACTCGGGTGATCGCCCGCCGCCAGCAGCTCGTGCGCATCGACCGTGAGGTGCGCGAGCCCGTGCCCGCCTGGGCCGAGGCGCGGCTCCTGGCGGCGGTGCAGGGGTGTCTCTCGGGCTGCGGCGCGGTGGTCCTCTCCGACTACGGCAAGGGGGTGGTGACCGAGTCGTTGGTGGCCGGGATCACCGCCCTGGCGCGGCGCGCGAACGTCCCGGTGGTGGGCGACCCGAAGGGGCGTGACTATCAGCGCTACCGCGGCGTCACCCTCCTGACCCCGAACCGCAAAGAGGCGGCGGAGGCGACCGGCCTCTCTCTTGTGGGTGCGGCGGGGGTGGCGGCGGCGGGGGCGCGGTTGCTTTCGATCGTCGGGTCGGAGGCGATGCTCATCACCCTGAGCGAGGAGGGGATGGCCCTGTTTGTGCGCGACCAGCCGCCGCTGATGTTGCCCACTCGGGCGCGTGAGGTCTTCGACGTGACCGGCGCCGGCGACACGGTGGTCGCCACCCTCGCCGCGGCCCTCGCCGCGGGTGCGGATCTCGCGGCGGCAGCAGAGCTGGCCAACATGGCGGCTGGGGTGGTGGTGGCGAAGGTGGGGACGGCGACCGCGACGCCGGCGGAGATCCGCGCCTTTGCCGGCGCCGGGGTGGATCCGGCCGCCGCCAAGGTGTGCACGCGCGAGGAGGTCACCCGGATCGCCGGGGCGCTGCACGCCGCGGGCCGCCGGGTGGTCTTCACCAACGGTTGCTTCGACCTCTTGCACGTCGGCCACATCCGCTACCTCCAGCGGGCCCGCGCCTTCGGCGACTGCCTGATCCTCGGCCTGAACTCCGACGCCTCGGTGCGTCGCCTGAAGGGGGAGAAGCGGCCGCTGATCGGTGAGCTGGACCGCGCTCACGTCCTCGCCGCGTTGGCGTGCGTCGACCACGTGGTCGTGTTCGATGACGACACGCCCCTGGAGCTGATCCGGGCGGTGCACCCGGATGTGCTGGTGAAGGGCGGGGATTACACGCGCGAGGCGGTGGTGGGCCACGAGCTGGTCGAGCAGGCGGGTGGCCGGGTGGAGCTGGTTCCGGTGGTCGAGGGCGCCTCTACCAGCCGCATCGTCGAGCGCATCGCCGCACTCTACGGCGGCGCCGGGTCCGATTAGCCGCCAGCCGCGCATGAACGCCAAGGGAGGCGCCTGGGTGGGGTTGCGGTGGGGGGTCTCGTTGGCGACGGATTCGAGACTCGGCAAGGTGGCGACGGCTGGGGGCGCGCGGCGGCGTGGCGCTGCAGAGCACCCTTCGAGAGGCCACGGTGGCGGCGGGGAGGTCACCTCCCCCCGCGTGGTCAGGGGCCAGAAACGGGATCGGGCGGGGCTGGGGGGGGCGCCCTTTCGGCTTCCGGATCGGGCCTTGTTTGCGCACTGGCGGGGCGGGCCCGAGCCGCCGTTTCCGCACACTCCATGGGTGGCTGCGGACCGCGCACAACGCGCCGCCTTGGAGAAGCCAGTCGCGGCCAGGCGCTTGGTTTTGCGACTAACCCGAACGGTCGATCGCCATGGCCTCTGATCCCACCCTCTTCCTCTCCTGTGCGGAGGCGTCGGGCGATCTGCACGCGGGCAATCTGATCGCCGCGAGTCGGGAGCTCTTGCCGGCGGCGCGCTGGGTCGGGTGCGGCGGCGACCGGTGTGCGGCGGCGGGAATGGAGCTCACCCACCACGTCTCCGAGCTGTCGGTGATGGGGGCGACCGACGTCCTCCGCGCCCTGCCACGGATCCGCCGGATCTTTCACGACCTGGTGGAGCTGGCCCGGCGGCAGCGTCCGGCGGTGGCGGTTCTGGTGGACTCGCCCGACTTCCACCTGCGTCTCGCCCGCCCCCTGCGCCGCCTCGGGATCCCGATCATCCAGTACGTCTCGCCGCAGCTCTGGGCGTGGCGCCCGGGGCGGATCTGGCTGGTGGCCCGGCGGGTGGACCGGCTGTTGTGCATCCTCCCCTTCGAGCCGGCCCTGTACGCCGGCACGGGCTTGCGTGCCGACTACATTGGCCACCCCCTGGCGGACGAGGTCAGGGTGGAGCGCGACCGTGTTGCCACCCTGACGGCCCACCACCTCGACCCGGACCGCCCGACCGTGGCCCTGTTGCCGGGGAGCCGGATGGGGGAGGTGGAGCGGCTGTTGCCGGTCTACGTGGAGGCGGCACGCCGCCTCGGCGCGCGGGTGGCGGGGCTCCAGCTTCTCGTCTCCCGCGCCCCAACGATCCCCGCGGCGGCAATGGCCGAGGCCCTCGCCCTACCTCGCTGTGCGCCGATCACCGGCCGGCTGCACGACGCGATCGGAGCCGCCGACCTGGTTTGGGTTGCCTCGGGGACCGCCTCGGTGGAGGTGGCGCTCCTGCGCCGGCCGATGGTGATCCTCTACCGCGCCGCACCCCTCACCGCCTTCATCGCCCGGCGGGTGATCCGCATCCCCTACCTGGGGCTGGTGAACATCCTCGCCGGCGCGCGCGTGGTCCCCGAGCTCATCCAGGAGCAGGCGACGCCGGAGCGGCTGGTGGTGGACTCCCTGCCCCTGCTCACCGACCCGGCTTGCGCCGCAGCCCAAGTGGCGGCGATCGACCGGGCCATCGAGTGCCTCGACCGGTCCGGGGCGAGCCAGCGTGCCGCGGCGATCGTGGCCGAGGTGGTGGCGGCGGGGAGCCTCCGGGTGGGCGCTTGGCCAGGGGAGTAGCCACGGAATCCACCCAAGGGCAGGGCAAGGGCAGGGCAAGGGAAGCGGCAGGCGAGAGCTGAAGAGAGCCGCGCCTTTTGGTCTCGTTTTCGTGAATGATTTCTTGCTGGAGACGGGGGTCACTGGAGAGACCCTTGGCGCCGCCCCCTCCGCACCGGGGTGGTGCGTCTCGACCCCTCGGTACGCGGCCTGCCGTCCGGGCCACCTCCCCCGGCCCCTGTCTCCGCCGCCGGCCGGTCGTTACCCTGCGCCGCCCATGTTCGCCTTCCATCTCGAAACCACCGACCCGAGCGGCGCCCGGGCGGGCCGGTTGGTGACCGACCACGGCGCGGTGGCGACGCCGATCTTCATGCCGGTGGGGACCGCGGCGACGGTGAAGACGTTGACCCCGCGCGATCTTACGGAGGTGGGGACGCAGATCCTCCTCGCCAACACCTACCACCTCACCCTCCGCCCCGGCCACGAGCGGATCCGCGCCCTGGGGGGGCTGCACCGCTTCATGGGCTGGGCAGGGCCGATCCTCACCGACTCGGGGGGCTACCAGGTCTTCTCCCTCGCCGAGCGGCGCAAGCTCGACGCAGATGGGGTGACCTTTCGCTCGCACCTCGACGGCGCCGAGCTGCGCCTCACCCCCGAGTCGGCGGTCGCGATTCAAGAGGCCCTCGGCTCGGACATCCTGATGTGTCTCGACGAGTGTCCGCCCGCGGGTGCTCAAGCGACCGCGGCGCGCGCCGCCCTGGATCTGACCTACGCCTGGGCGGCGCGCTGCCAGGCGGCGCACGGCGATCGGCCCGGGGCGCTGTTTGGGATCATCCAGGGGGGGACGGACCTGGCCCTGCGGGAAGAGAGCGCCGCGGCCCTGGTTGGCCTCGACCTTCCCGGCTACGCGATTGGCGGGGTGTCGGTGGGGGAGGAGCCGGCGGAGATCGCGCGGGTGGCGGGGGCGACCTGCGCCTGGCTGCCGGTGGACCGGCCGCGCTACCTCATGGGGGTGGGGCGGCCGGAGGATCTGGTGGAGGGGGTGGCGCGCGGGGTGGATATGTTCGATTGCGTCTTGCCGACGAGAAACGGCCGCAACGGCATGCTCTTCACCCGCAGCGGGCCACTCGTGATCCGCAACGCCGAGTACGCCGACGATCCGCGGCCGGTGGATGCGGAGTGCGGCTGCTACGCCTGTCGCCAGTTCTCCCGCGCCTATCTGCGCCACCTCTTCAAGGCCCACGAGATCACCGGCTTGCACCTGAACACGGTGCACAACCTCCATTACTACCTCGCCTTGATGCGGGGGATGCGCGATGCCATAGTGCGCGGCCGTTTCGCGCGCTTTCGCGAGGGGTTTTACGCGGCACGCGGGGAGAGCCCACCGCCGCTACCGTCACCGTGGAAGGGGTAGGGATGTTCGAGTCGATCGCCAATGCCGCACCCGCTGGAGGGGGTACGCCCTCGGCCATGGTCTCCATGGTCCCCCTCGTGCTGATGTTCGTGATCTTTTATTTCCTCTTGATCCGCCCGCAACAACACCAGCAGAAGAGCCACAAGCAGATGCTCCAGACCCTGGCGAAGGGCGACCGGGTGGTCACCAGCGGCGGGATCCACGGCCAGGTGACGGAGGTGAAGGGGGAGACGCTGGTGGTGGCAATCACCGACTCGGTGCGCGTGAAGGTGGACCGTAGTGCCATCGCCCAGAAGCTCACGGAGTGATTTATGTCGAAGCTCCTCTATGTGAAGTACGCGACCATCCTCGCGATCATTGCCGCCGCCCTCTATTTTCTCGTGCCGCGGGATGACCAGGGGAAGCTGAAGAACCTCCACCTCGGTCTCGACCTTCAAGGCGGCGTCCACCTGCTGCTTGGGGTGGCGTCGGACGAGGCGGTGACCAACCACCTGGCGCGCCAGGTGGATGAGATCCTTGCCGAGGCGCGGGACAACAAGATCTACACCCTCGGCGCGCGCCAGAGCGGCCCGCGCCAGGAGATCACCTTCGCCGCGCCGCGCGAGCGGGAGAAGTTCAAGGAGTACATCGCCCGCGAGTATCCGGCGCTCCTCTATACCGACCTCGACGACCGCCACGGCGCCATCGCCCTCGACGTGAAGGAGGCGGCGCGGATCAAGGACAAGGCGGTGGATCAGGCCCTGGAGATCATCCGCAACCGGGTCGACGCCCTGGGCGTGGCGGAGCCGACCCTGCAGCGCCAGGGCAAGGAGCAGATCCTGATTCAGCTCCCCGGCATGGCGGATCCGGAGCGGGCGAAGAAGCTGATCGGGCGCACCGCGGTCCTCGAGTTCAAGATGGTGGACGAGTCGGTTTCGGTTGCCGACGCCCTCGCCGGCAAGCTGCCGCCCACGGATGAGGTGCTCTACGAGAAGGTGGTGGACAAGGTCACCGGCCGCATCCTCGACCGCAAGCCGTATGTCCTGATCCGGCGGGTGGTCCTCACCGGCGATCTGCTCACCGACGCGCAGGTGAACATCGACCAGCGGTACAACGAGCCGTACGTGTCGATGCAGTTTTCCACCCTCGGGGCGCGGAAGTTCGCGACCCTCACCACCGAGAACGTCGGCAAGCGGATGGCGATCATCCTCGACGGCAACGTCTACTCGGCGCCGGTGATCCGCGAGCGGATTGGCGGCGGGCGGGCGCAGATCACCGGCAGCTACACCATGGCGGAGGCGCAGGACCTGTCGATCGTCCTGCGCGCCGGCGCCTTGCCGGCGAAGGTGACGCCGCTGGAGGAGCGCACCGTGGGCCCGTCCATGGGGGCCGACTCGATCGCCGCGGGCGAGCTCTCCATGGCCGTGGGCTTTGGGTTGGTGGTCATCTTCATGGCGATCTACTACCGCTTTTTTGGGCTGGTGGCGGATCTCGCGGTCTTCCTCAACCTGGTCCTGGTCCTCGGGGGAATGGCGGCCTTTGGCGCCACCCTGACCATGCCCGGCATCGCCGGCATGGTCCTCACCGTCGGCATGGCGGTGGATGCGAACGTGCTGATCTACGAGCGCATCCGCGAGGAGCTGCGCCTTGGCAAGAGCGCCGCGAGCGCGCTGGAGGCGGGCTATGCGAAGGCCTTCACCGCCATCTTCGACTCCAACCTCACCACCCTCATTGCCGCCCTTGTCCTCTTCCAGTTCGGTACAGGGTCGGTGAAGGGGTTCGCGGTCACCCTCTCCCTCGGGACCGTGGCCTCCATGTTCACCGCGATCTTCTGCACCCGGGCCCTCTTTGAGGGGCTCCTCGGGGCGCGCGAGATGAAGACGCTCTCCATCTAATCAGCCATGTTTGAGATCATTCCTTCCGGTACCCATTTCAACTTTCTCGGGCGCACCCGCTTTTTCGTCGCCCTGTCGTTGATCCTTATCGGGATCGGGGTCGTGGCGATGGTGGTGCGCGGCCTGAACTTCGGGATCGACTTTCGGGGCGGCACCGTCGTGCAGATCAAGACCGCCCAGGCGGTGGCGATCCAGGAGGTCCGCGACGCCCTCGCCGAGGCTGGCCGTGGCGATGCGACCATCCAGGAGTTTGGCTCTCCCAACGACCTCTTGATCCGCCTCCAGGCGGGCGAGGGCGATGTGGTGAAGCAGGTGACCACGGTGCTCACCGACCGCTTCAAGGAGCATGGGATCGAGGTGGTGCGGCAGGAGGAGGTCGGGCCGCAGGTGGGCTCTCAACTGCGCGAAAAGGCGATGCTGGCGGTCCTCTACGCCATGGGGATGATCCTCATCTACATCACTATCCGTTTCGAGTTTCGCTACGCCCTCGGGGCAGTCCTCGCCCTCGTCCACGACGTCATGATTACCCTCGGCGCCTTCGCGGTGACCCAGATGGAGGTGGACCTGACGGTAGTGGCGGCGGTCCTCACCATCGTCGGCTACTCCCTGAATGACACCATCGTGGTCTTTGATCGGATCCGCGAGAACCACCGTGCCAACGCCCAGGAGCCGATCCTGGAGGTGATCAACCAGTCGGTGAACGAGACCCTGTCGCGCACCGTGCTCACCTCGGGCACCGTCCTCATCGTGGTCCTTGCCCTCTACTTCCTCGGGGGGGCGGTGATCCATGGCTTTGCCTTCGCCCTTTTGGTGGGGGTGGGGGTGGGGACCTATTCCTCCATCTTCGTCGCCTCGCCGATCGTGGTGCTGTGGGACCGCCTGGTGCGCAGGGAGGGGGATGAGGCGGATACGGCGGTCCGCTAGGGAGCTGTCGGACCGGGTCCCGACCGCCGGATCGAGCAACACGAGGCGCCGAAGGGGTTCGAGGTCCGGATCCTCCTCCTTCGTTGGGCCCTACGGAGCGCGACGAACGGCAGGGGATCCGGACTTGAGCCCGCCTCTTGTCGCCACCATCCACAACGTGAGACCGGGTCCGAGGCGGTCCGTGCGCTCCGCCAGAGTGTCCCAGGTGGCCGTGGCCGCGGGTCGATCTGCCCCAGGCGGCGGTGGTCGCGGGGCGGCGGGCGGACCACGGTTTTTGTGCGGGTGAGCTTAGAGGGGAGACCACCGATGACCGCTGCCAGCGTGATGACCAGTGACCACCTGCAGACCTTGAACGAGCATCTGGCGGTGGATGTGGCCGGAGAGATGATGGCGTGGCAGTCGATCCGCCACGTGCCGGTGGTGGACGACGCGGGCCGGGTGGTGGGGCTGATCACCCACCGCGACCTCCTGCGCCTGGCGGCGCGTGGCGAGACCGGGCGGCTGGCGGCGGAGGTGATGACCCCGGTGCGTCTCACCTTCCGCCCGGAGACCCCCCTGAAGGTGATCATCGAGGCGATGATCACCCGCAAGTGGGGGTGTGCGCTGATCACCGATGACGACCGCCACCTGCTCGGGATCCTCACCGAGGCCGACTTCCTCCACATCGTCTACGGGATGCTGTAGACCGTAGCTCTGCGGGCGGGCGCGCCCTCCCACGGCGGGAGAAGCGGGGAGGCGAGGGGAGGGAGCGCCGGCGCCTTGCAGGCCGCAGGCGGGCGTGGAGACGCGGGGGCGGCGGACCGCGCCGCGCGGCCACCAGTGCTCGCGGCTCACTGGCTACGCGGGTGGCGTGGTATCCGGGCGGGCGAGGAGCGTGGCCACGCGCTCCATCAGGGTGACCATGTTGAACGGCTTGATCAGGCAGTCGGTGGCGCCGCCGTTGCGCGCCGTGCGGCACAAATCCGGGCTGCCGAAGGCGGAGATGAAGAGGGTGGGGATCTCCGGGTGGCACTTCTGGAGGTGGTCGATCAGCTCCAAGCCGTTCATCTCCCCCGGCAGCATGTAGTCGACGATCACCAGGGAGGGGGCACTCTCCGCGATGGCGGTGAGGGCCGCCTCCGCGGTCACCGTGGTGGCGGTCGTGTAGCCACCCCGGCGGAGGAACCGTTCCATCAGGGCGAGCATCGCCTCGTCGTCTTCGACGATGAGGATGCAAGGGGGCGGGGGGGTGAACATGGAATAGGCGGGTGGCGGGTGGCGCCCCGCCCTGACGAAGCAACCGCCGTGCCAATCCCAACGGGGAGGTTCGTGGCGGCCGCCCGCCGCCAACCTCGGGGAGGCACGGGCTGCGCCCGCGGCGGTCGGACCCTTACCTTTCCGGCAAATCTACGGCGTGGCCACCTACTCGACCGACGGGCGCGCTGGCCACAGGGCGCCTTGGCCCCTGCAGGCGTTGCGCGTGGTCGGGTGGGGTGGGCGCGCCGGGGGCAGCGCGGAAGCTTGATCGGTGGTGCACCGTGGGTGGATGCAACGCCGGGGGTGCGGCGGGAGTGGATGGCGGTCAGCCGCTGCCTGTCGCTCCCCCTCAAGAGGGTTCGGGGTGTTGGGGGTGCGGCAGGAGATCACCCCCGCGGCGGCGCCTCGGCTCGGTGGTGCACATCGGCTACGGTCGGACGCGGGCGCGACTCTTCGCGGTGGAGATACGAGCTCACCACAGAGACACCGAGGGCGCAGAGACAGCAGAACAGGATTCCTCTCTGTGTGCTCCGTGTCTCTGTGGTGAATGTCACGTGGGGAGTGCACCGCGGTGTCGGTCGCGGTGTCGCGTCCCCCAGTGGTCGGCGAGGTTCGCGGCGTGGCGCGCCGGCGCCCGGAGGGAGCGCGGCGGGGGCGGTCGAGCCGTGGCCGCAGGGCGAGCCCCGGGGGCGCGTGGGCGCGGGCGGGGTGCGCCGCGGCAACCCGGCGGCGCCGGCCGTGGCGCTTGCCTCGGCGATCGGAGGGGGCGCCGCCGCCAGGAGTCGAGGGGGGTGGGCGCCGCCTACGGCCGGCGGCCGGCGAGGAAGGCGGCAAGCTTGCGCACCGCGGCGCCGCGGTGGGAGAGGGCCTGCTTCGCCGCCAGGGTCATCTCGGCGAAGGTGGTGGTGAGGCCGTGCGGCACGAAGTACGGGTCGTAGCCGAACCCCGCCTGGCCGCGCGGCGCAAGGATCAGGCTGCCCTCGCAGCTCCCCTCGAAGAGGTGGTCCTTTTGGTCACCGAGGCCGGTGAGGGCGATGACGCACCGGTAGCGGGCGGTGTACGGCGGCGGTTGATCGGCGAGCAGGCGCACCATCTGCGCGTTGTTCTCCGCGTCGGTCGCGGTCGGTCTGGCGAAGCGGGCGGAGTAGATCCCCGGGCGGCCATCGAGGCAGTCGATCTCGATCCCCGAGTCGTCCGCCAGCGCCGGCAGGCGGGTGTGGGCGTGGGCGGCGTGGGCCTTGATCAGGGCGTTCTCGGCGAAGGTGGCGCCGTCTTCCACCACCTCGGGCAGCGGCGCGAAGTCGCCCCAGGCGCGCAGGTGGATCCACTCCATCCGTAGGAGATCGTGGATCTCCCGCACCTTGTGGGCGTTGGCGGTGGCGACCACCACCTCCAGCCAGGGGGGGGAGGTCATCGCTGCCCCCGGGGAGCGTCGTGGGCCGCGCCGAGGGCGGTGGCCTGGGCGGCGAGGAGGGTCTCGATCCCCCCCTGCGCGAGGTCCACCAACCGGTCGAGCTGGGCGCGCGAGAAGGGCGCCTCCTCGGCGGTCCCTTGCACCTCGACGATCTCCTGGCGGTCGGTCCCGACCACGCACATGTCCACCGCGGCGGCGAAGTCTTCGGGATAGTCGAGGTCGAGGAGCGGCTCGCCGTCGACGATCCCGACACTCACCGCCGCCAGGGCCCCGTGGAGCGGCGCGCGGTGGAGCGCCCCCTCAGCCACCAGCCGGTCGAGGGCGAGGGAGAGGGCGACGAAGCTGCCGGTGATCGAGGCGGTGCGCGTTCCGCCATCGGCGTTGATCACGTCACAGTCGAGGTAGACGGTCCGCTCGCCGAGCTGCGCGAGGTCCACCGCCGCGCGCAGGGAGCGGCCGATGAGCCGTTGGATCTCGGCGGTGCGGCCACCCACCTTGCCGCGGTTCACCTCGCGCTGGGTGCGGGGGTGGGTGGCGGAGGGCAGCAGGGCGTACTCGGCGGTGAGCCAGCCGCGCCCCTTACCGTGCAGCCAGCGCGGCACCCCATCCTCGACCGTCGCCGCGCACAAAACGTGGGTCCCGCCCCAGCGGATGAGGCACGAGCCGGTGGGGTGGTCCAGGTAGTTGGGGAGGATCTCGACCGGGCGGAGCTGGTCGGGGTGGCGGCCGTCGTGGCGCATGGGGTCTCCGGTGGGAGGGGCGCGCAGTCTAACAGACGCCGGACTTTGTCTCGATCGACCGCGCAAGGCAGCTCGCCCCGCGGCGCGGAGGCTCGAGTGGGGAAGGGGTGACCAACAGGGTGGCGGCGCCACGCTGGGACCGCCGAGCAGGCCGGCATGAACGGGGGCAACACCCCCTCCATGGCCCCTCCGTGCAGGGCTTTTGCCGCGGCAACACGGGCAGGACGCATCCCGTCTCGGCGTGCAGCTCGACGAACGGGGCGCCATCGGCGCGACCGGGGTGGCGGTTGGCGGGCAATGCGGCCCGTGGCTCGGCGGCGGGTCGCCGCGGCCGAGGAGCGCCACCTCCACCTTGACCGGCGGGGAGCCCCTTCCTATGCTTCCGCCCCCTTTGCGTGAACGGTCCGCCCCTGGACGGCGCGGGCGTAGGAGTCCTGGCCATGGCGACGATGCAGGTCTTGTTGATGGATGAGATGGAACACCTCGGCGACATGGGCGAGGTGGTGACCGTGAAGCGTGGCTACGGTCGCAACTTTCTGCTGCCGCGGGGGATCGCGGTCCTGGCGACGCGCGGGAACCTGCACCAGATGGAGCACCACAAGCGGATCGTGGCGGAGAAGATGAAGCGGATCCGTCTCGCATCCGAGGATCTGGCGAAGAATCTCAGTGCCCAGGAGCTTGAGTTCGTCGAGCGCGCCGGTGAGTCCGGCACCCTGTACGGCGCGGTCACCTCGATCGACATCGCCCGGGAGCTGGCGGCGCGCGGCTTCGAGGTCGAGCGGCGCAAGATCTCCCTGGCTGCCCCGCTCAAGGAGGTGGGTACGACCACGGTGGAGATCCACCTGCCGCAGGGGGTGGTGGCGACGGTGAAGGTGGTCGTCCGCGCCGAGGCGGTGGCGGCCGAGGCGCCCGCCGAGGCGGCGGCGCCCGCCGAGGTGGCGGCCGAGTAGCCGCCAAGTAGCGGATCGGCCTGCTTCCGGCTTATCTTCGAGGCCCTCCGGCGGATCGCCGGGGGGCCTTTTTTTCTTTCCTGGGGTAAGTGGCATGGAGACCGCGGAGCAGAGCCCGGCGAAGGCGGCGGTTCCGCGTAGCCTGGAGGCGGAGCGGGCGGTCCTGGGCGCGGTCTTGTGGCACAACGAGGCGCTCAACGCGGCCCTGGAGGTGGTTCGTGCCGACCACTTCTCCAGCCGCGCCCACCGCCACATCTTCGAGGCGATGGGCCGCCTCGGGGTGAAGGGCGAGCCGATCGACGAGCTGACCCTCAGCGAGTCCCTCAGCCGTGAGGGGGTGCTCGGGGAGGTGGGCGGGGCCGCCTATCTGGCGGAGCTGACCAGCGCGGTTGCCTCGGCGGGCAACATCCGCCACCACGCGGAGATCGTCCGCGAGAAGCACCAGCTCCGCCGGATGCTCGCCTCCGCCCAGGAGATCTCCGCCGCCTGCTGCGAGGGGCGGCAGGAGCCGGCGGAGATCCTCGACGCCGCGCAGCAGCAGCTCTTCGCCCTCAGCGAGGAGGGGGCGACGAACGGCTTTCAGGGGATGAAGGCGCTGGTGAAGGATGCCTTCTCGACCCTGGAGGACCTTGGCCGGCGGGGGGTGGGGCTCACCGGTGTGCCGAGCGGTTTTGAAGGGCTCGACCAGAAGCTCCTCGGTTTCCAGCCGTCGGACCTGATCATCCTGGCGGCCCGCCCGTCGGTGGGGAAGACCGCCTTCGGCTTGAACATCGCGGCCAACGCCGCGGTGCGCCACGGCGCCAAGGTGGGCTTCTTCTCGCTGGAGATGTCGAGCCTCCAGCTCACCCTGCGCATGCTGTGCGCGGAGGCGCAGATCGACGCCCACCAGGTGCGGACCGGCTCGATTCCCAAGGAGGCGTGGGGGGCGGCGACCCAGGCGGCGTCCGTGCTCAGCCAGGCGCAGATCTTCATTGACGACTCTGCCACCCTGTCGCCCCTGGAGATGCGTGCCCGGGCGCGCCGGCTGAAGCAGGAGCACGGCTGCGACCTGATCATCGTCGACTACCTCCAGCTCATGCGCGGTAACCAGCGCGCCGAGCGGCGCGATCTGGAGATCGGCGAGATCTCCCGGTCGTTGAAGGCCCTGGCCAAGGAGCTCAACGTCCCGGTCCTCGCCCTCGCCCAGCTCAGCCGGCGGGTGGAGGAGTCGACCGGCGGGCCGAAGCTCTCCCACCTGCGCGAGTCGGGTGCGATCGAGCAAGACGCCGACGTGGTCCTCTTCCTCCATCGCGACGCGGAAAAGATGGAGGAGGACGCCGACGCCTGGCCCACCGACCTGATCATCGCCAAGCACCGCAACGGCCCGGTGGGCAAGGCGGAGCTTTGGTTCGTCCGCCGCTACGCGCGCTTCGTCTCGGAGGCGTTCGAGTACGGCCCAAGGGTGTAGGCGTACCGGCAGTTCAAACGATGTCTCTCTCCGACCCCACGTTGACCGCCATCCCTGTAGACGCAGGGCAGGGTGGGTTGCCCGCGACGCGCGCCGTGGTCGACTTGGCGGCGGTGGCGCGCAACCTGGGCCGCCTACGCGCGCGCCTGGCCCCCACCACCCGGGTGGTGGGGGTGGTGAAGGCGGGGGGCTACGGCCACGGCCTGGTGGCGGTGGCGCGGCGGCTGGAGGCGGCGGGTGTCGACGGCCTCGGCGTCGCGGTGGTTGAGGAGGCGGCCGCCCTGCGCGGGGCGGGGGTGACCACCCCCATCTTGGTGCTCAGCCCCGGCTACGAGGCGGCCGCGGCGGTGGTGGTGGAGCTCGCCTTAGAGGTGGTGGTGAGTGACCTGGCGGAGCTCGATCCCCTGGAGGCGGCGGCACGGCGCGCCGGCCGGCCGGTGGGGATCCACCTGAAGGTGGACACGGGGATGGGGCGGCTGGGGCTGGATGCGCCCCACTTGGAGACGGCGTTGGCGCGCCTGCACCACGCTCCGTATTTGCGCCTGGCGGGGGTGATGAGCCACCTGGCGTGCGCGGACGAGGAGGGTGCCTTCACCGGCGAGCAGATCGACGCCTTTGCCACCCTTCGGCCGCGGCTGGCGGCGGCGGGCTTCGGGGCGATCCCGTTGCACCTGGCGAACACCGCCGGCGTGGTCCATTTTCCCGCCGCCCATTTCGACATGGTGCGCCCGGGGCTCGGCCTGTACGGCTACGGCGCGGTAGATCTGGAGCCGGTCCTGACCCTGGAGACGCGAGTGGTGCGGGTGCGCCACCTGGCCGCGGGGGCGACGGTGGGCTACGGCCGGACCTTCCGCTGTGGCCGCCCCACCCGCATGGGGGTGGTCCGGATTGGCTACGGCGACGGCCTGCCGCGCGCCCTCTCCAACCGCGGCTGCCTGCTCGTTGCTGGCCGTCGCTGCCCAATTATCGGGCGGGTGAACATGGACCTCACCTGCATCGATTTGACCGACGCGCCCGCGGCCGCGGTGGGGAGCGTCGCGGTGGTGATCGGGCGCCAGGGGGGGGAGCGGATCACCGCTGACGAGGTGGCGGCGCAGACCGGGACCATCGCCTACGAGGTCCTCTGCTCCATCGGCCCGCGGGTGGCGCGGGTGTACGGAGGTGGGGAGTAGGGGAGCGGGGTGGTGGGGGTCTGGGGGGGCGACGACATTTTGCGTGGCCCCCCTTGCGCCCCGTCGCGTCCGGCCCGCAGGGCCGACCCCCCTCCCCCGATCCCAGTTCCTACTCGGGGGGGCTGGGCCCGGTTGTCCCTCTGCCACCGCGGCCTTACAGTCCGCGCCGAGTTTGCGCCGGAGGGCTACGCCATCGTCATTGTCGAACAGATCGGTCGCTTGAGCCTCGGCATGTTGGAGGCGGCGGGGGAGATGGGGGTGCTCCTCTTCGACCTCACCCGCTGGTTGCCCCGGCGGCCGTGGCGGTTTCGCAGCTTGTTGCGCCAGATCGAGGTGGTGGGGGTGAACTCCACCTTCGTCGTGCTCCTCACCGGGTTGTTCACCGGCATGGTCCTGGCGCTCCAGTCGTACAACGGCTTTGCCCGCTTCGGCGCCGAGAGTTTGGTCGGTACGGTGGTCGCCCTGTCGGTCCTGCGCGAGCTCGGGCCGGTACTCGCAGGCCTCATGGTGACCGCCCGCGCCGGCTCGCTGATGGCGGCGGAGCTCGGCACTATGCGGGTCACCGAGCAGATCGACGCGCTGTACACGATGGCGGTGAACCCGACCCACTACCTCCTGGTGCCGCGGGTGGTGGCGGCGGTCATCACCCTGCCAATGCTGGTGATCCTCTCCGATTTTATCGGTATCCTCGGCGGCTACCTGGTGGCGGTGAAGCTCTTGGGGATCAACTCGACCCTCTACATCAACAAGACGATCCAGTTCGTGGAGTTCAGCGACATGGCCAATGGCCTGATCAAGTCGGCGGTCTTCGGGCTGGTCTTGTCGGTGGTGAGCTGTAGCTTCGGCTTCCGTGCCAAAGGCGGCGCCGCCGGGGTGGGGCGGGCGACGACCCAGGCGGTGGTCTACTCCTCGGTCCTCATTCTGGTGGCGGACTACATCCTCACCTCGCTCCTCTTTGGTCGATGATTCGCCTGGAAAAGATCAGCAAGGCGTTTGGCTCGACGGTGGTCCTCCGGGAGCTGGATCTGACCATCGAGAGGGGCAAGACGACGGTGATCCTCGGGCCGAGCGGCACCGGCAAGTCAGTGCTGTTGAAGCACATCATCGGCCTGCTTCAGCCCGACGCCGGGCGGGTCTATCTCGATGGCGAGGACATCACCAATCTCCGCGGCCGGGCGCGCGAGCCGCTCATGCACCGGTTTGGTTTCGTCTTTCAGCACTCCGCCCTTTTTGACTCGATGAACGTCTTCGACAACCTCGCCTTCGGCCTGCGGGAGAACCACCTCTGTGCGACCGCGGAGATCCCGGCGCGGGTGGCGCGGGAGCTGCAACGGGTGGAGCTCTCCGGGATCGAGGAGAAGATGCCGGCGGAGCTCTCGGGCGGCATGCAAAAGCGGGTGGGGTTGGCCCGAGCGACGATCTTGGAGCCGGAGATCATCCTCTACGACGAGCCCACCACTGGCCTCGATCCCCAGACCACGGTCCACATCAACCGCCTGATCGTGCGCGCCAAGGAGGCCCTCGGCTCCACCGTGGTGATCGTCACCCACGACGTGCAAAGCGCCATGGAGATGGCAGACACCATCGCCTTCCTCGCCGACGGTGGGATCGTGGCGGCGGCTTCGCCCGCGGCGCTGTGTGGGAATCCGGAGCCGAGGCTGCAAGCCTTTCTCAATGCCCGGGGTGATGTGTGCGCCCATCTCCCACACAAGCTGGAGCACGTAGGGCCAGGGGCGCCGGCGGACCGCTGAGCCCATCGTTAGGGAGGAATGGAGTGAATCTCGAGACCAAGGTCGGCTTCTTCGTCATCCTTGTGGGGGCGGTCCTCTTCGCCCTCTCCACCCAGTTGGAGAGGGGCGAGGTGAAGGAGGGCTACACCTTGAAGGTGCGCTTCGAGACGGTGGACGGTCTGGAGGAGAAGGCGCCGGTGCGCATCGCCGGGGTGAAGGTGGGGCAGGTGGAGCGAATCGACCTGGAGGAGGGGCGGGCGCTCCTGGTTCTGCGGATGGAGTCAGGGGTGGAGGTCCCGGCGGACTCGCGCGCCGAGCTGCGTACCGAGGGGATGCTGGGCGAGAAGTATCTGGCGATCATCCCAGGCAAGGACTGGGCCCACCGTCTGGTGAACGATGAAGCGATCGGCCAGTCGGTGAGCCAACAGTCCCTCGACGAGCTCCTCATCTCGTTGGGCAAGCTGGCGACGGACTTCGGCAAGATCACCGGCGCGTTGTCGGACGCCTTCGGCAGCGAGGAGGGCAAGGTGAACCTCCAGGCCATCCTGGCGAACATGCGCGACCTAACCGCCAACATGAAGGAGATCGTGGCGCGCAACGACCAGCGGGTCGACTCCATCGTCACCCATCTCGACTCCCTGACCAGCCGGCTGGATCACCTCACCGCGGCCAATGCCGCCGGGGTAACCGAGACGGTCGACAACCTCCGCTCGGTCACCGGCTACACCCGTGACAACCTCCCCAAGTGGGGGGAGGACTTCGACCGGACGGTGAATGAGCTGCAGGCGGTGATCGCGGAGAACCGCTCTGGGGTGAAGACCACGATCGACACGGCGCAGAGCGCGGCGCAGAGCGCCGACACCACCTTCGCTGCCCTCGGCCGGGTCGCCCAGAAGATGGACGAGGGCCACGGCACGATCGGTCGTCTGGTGAACGACGAGGCGACGGTGGACAAACTCAACACGGCTCTGGACAAGATCGACAACTTTCTCGCCAAGCGCGACCGCTACCAGACCTACGTGACCTTCGAGGGGGAATCGCTGATGGATCGTGGCGACAGCCGCGGCATCTTCACCGTCAGCCTGGCGCCGAGTGCGACCAAGTCGTACCTCTTTGAGGTGGTCTCCCCGGCGACCGGCGACGAGACGATCCGGCGCACCACCGAGGTGCGGCGGATCACCAACACCGGCTCCGGGGCCGGCTCCGACTTCTACCCCACCGACGTCACCCAGACGGTGGTCACCGACGAGCATCGCGAGAAGAGCGGCAACGTCCAGTTCTCCGCCCAGATCGCCCAGCGGCGCAACCACGCGGGGCTGCGCATCGGCCTGAAGGAGAACAGCTTCGGGACCGGTGGGGACTACTACCTCGCCCACGATCGCATCCACCTCTCCCTAGACGCCTACGACTTTGCCGGCGACAACAGCGTGGGCTCCAGCCCGCATTTGAAGGCGAAGGCGCGCTGGGACCTCTTCACCCACCTCTTTCTCACCGCGGGCTACGACAACCCCCTCAACGACGAGGTCGCCTCGGCCTTCCTCGGGGGCGGCGTCACCTTCGAGGACGAAGACCTGAAGGACCTCCTCGCGATCGTGCCGGCGGGCCTCGTCAAGTAGACCGGTGGATCGGGGGGCGCGGTTCTGCCGCCCCCGCCGTCGCGTCCCACCCCCACGCAGTCCGGGGGTGTGGCTGAAGTGGTCGCCCCCGGCGGGCGATAAGTCACCGATGCATCATGTTGGCGGCGGCTGGGTCACCGTTCGGCGGTATATTTATCGGTAAGCATGGAGGTGGTTATGGACAGCTTTCGGTACGTCGTGGGTCTGTTCTGGGTGAGTGTGGCGATCCTTCTGTTCACCGCCTGTGGAGGCGGCGGCGGAGGCGGCGGCGGAGACACCTCGGCGGCCCTATCGCCGTTCACCAACGAGCCACCGCCAACCCTGACGGTGAGCGTCGGCAAAACCCCTTTCAGGGAGCGGCTGGGCGAGGGTGACGAGGAGGCGGCGGTGGCGAGCGTCGAACTGGTCACCGGCAGCGCCCGCTACTTCGCAGTCCTCCAGGAGGGGGACCATGCGGGGGCGGTGGGCGCCAGCTCGTTGGAGATCGACGTCGGCCAGTGGAAGCTCAACTACGACGAGAACAGCGACGCGGAGGGGCTCTTTGTGCAGGCCGGTGTGTGGATCGTCCAGGCCCAAAACTTTGGTCCCAATGACTTCCGCTTCTACGTCCAGTTCGAGAACCCGGACGGGACGATCACCAAGCACTTCGGCGATACCCGCACGGACAAGGTGCGCGTCGCTACCGCCAAGGCGCGCCTCGGCTTCCTCGGTTACGACCTGATCACCGTGACCCACGCCCAGTGGACCCTCTCCACCCTGCGCGCCGCGGACGACATCATCACCCTCGACGGCGAGGGGACCGTGGAGCTCTCCTTCTTCCCCGATTTCTTCAAGCTGATCAAGGAGCCAAAGCTCGACTTCCGCTCAGTCAACCTGCGCATCGACCCCTCCACCTCCGAGTCCCTGCGGCGGCCCGAGGCGGGGACGCTGCGGCTGCGGGCGAACAACGTCGACCCCTTCGGCGACGACATCACCTTTGTGGTCCACTTTCCCGAGGCATCTAACGACGCCACGGTCACCATGGAGGGAGGGGTCTGCGACGTCGACTTCGACTGGTCCCTCTCCACCGGCCTGCCGGAGAGCTTCGAGCTGCGCCACTGCCTGGGGAGCTGAGGCGGCGGCCTGGGTAGCCGCGGGGCGCGACGGCGGCGTGGAGGTGTCGCGGTCCTCCCTTGGCTGACCCCGGGGTCGGCGGCGCCGTGTTGGTGGATCGGCCCGCCGGTCGGGTCCGGTCGGGGGCGGCGGAGGGTGGGTGAAAAGCTCACTCCTCCCGTGCTCACCCGCCTCGCCAGGGCGAGTGCAGCGCCTCGGCATCCCCGGTGGCGCAAGGGTTTTCCCGCCGCCGCCCTTGACCCCGGCGGCGGCGGCAGTTACGGTGCGCGCCCCGTACCCTCCGAGGAGTTACCGCCGTGCCCGCCAAGCCCTCTGCCGCCAAGCGCGCCCGTCAGGCGATCAAGCGCCGGACCAGGAATCGCGCCTACAAGTCCACCCTGCGCAACAGCCTGAAGCAGGTCACTACCGCCCTCGAAGCGGGTGACAAGGCGGCCGCCCAGGTGGCTCTCGAGGCGGCGGTTGTCCGTCTCGACAAGACCGTCTCCAAGGGGGTGATCCACCGCAACGTGGCGGCGCGGTGCAAGTCTCGCCTCACCCGGCGGGTCAACCGCCTCGCCTAGTCGCCGCGGCGCGCGCACACCCGGGCGTGGAGGGCCGATGGAGCGACTCAGGTCGGTCACGGTGCGGGAGATGATGACCCCGGATCCGTACGTGGTGACGGAGGGGGTCGAGTTGCTGGCCGCGATGGAGATGATGCGCGACCACGACATCCGCCAGATGCCGGTGGTGGATGAGGACGGTCGCCTGGTGGGAATCGTCACCGACCGTGACCTGCGCCAGGCCCTCTCGCCCCACCTGTACACCGAGCACGAGACCGGCCAGGACGTCCTCGACGCCTACGAGACGGTGGGCGAGGTGATGGTGGGCGAGCCGGTGACGGTGATGCCGGATGACGGTCTTGAGGAGGTGGTGGACATCCTCCTCTCCACCAAGGTGGGCGGTCTGCCGGTGGTGGACCTGGAGAACGCGCCGATCGGCATCGTCACCTATCTCGATGTCCTCGCGGTCCTCCAAGAGTCTTTTGAGTGAGACGGCTGGTCGCAACGCTTGCGCTCCTGCTGCTGGTACGGCCGGCGGCCGCGTATCAGAACGAAACGGTGGTCGACCCGGGGGCGATCGAGGGGCGAGTGGTCCTCGGTGGCGACCTTGAGGTGGACCGCCAGCAAATGAGCTACCCGAGCCCGGAGCTCTTCGGCCACCCGCGTGCGATCGAGCGCGACCTGCGGGTCGACAGCCAAGGTGGGGTGGCGAACGTGATCGTCACGGTGAGCGACGTGGCGCGGGGATTACCCGGGACCCCGCGCGAGCTGGAGCTGCTCAACGAGGGTGGCGAGTTTATCCCGCGGGTGCAGGTCGCTACCCAGAAGAGCCAGCTCACCCTCCGCAACCGCGACGAGGTGATGCACAACGTCCACGGCTTTCAGCACCGGCGCAACCTGTTCAACTTCGCCCTGCCGTCGGTGGACAGCGTGGTGCGTCAGGGGCTGCGGCGCACCGGCCTCATCGCCCTGCGTTGTGACATTGACCACCCGTGGATGACTGCCTTCATCTTTGTCGTCTCCCATCCGTACGCCACGGTGAGCGATGCGGCGGGCCACTTCCGCATCGCTGGTCTGCCGCCCGGCCGCTACACCCTCGACGTGTGGCACGAGCACCTCGGCGAGCTCCAGCTCCCGGTGGTGGCGGCCCACGGCGCCACCACCCGGGTGGAGCCGACCTACCACCCGGACAACCGCCTGAAGGCGCCGTCCGACTGGCTCCTCTACGGCCGGTAGTCCGGCGGGGGCGGGGGCGACCCCTTGCCCCGCCTTTCTTGCGGCCACGGCGGGAGCCCGCCACCCGGCGACGTGGTTACCGCGTCCGCACCGCCAGCCAGTGGCCGAGCTGGCGCAGGGGTTCGGCCGCGACGCCGAAGGGGGCGAGGGCGGCGAGGGCGGTCTGCTTTTGCCGCTCGACCTCGGCGCGGCTCGCCGCCAGCCCGACGAGGGCCGGGTAGGTGAGCTTGTTGTGCTGCGCGTCTTGGTGGGTCTCTTTGCCGAGCTGCGCGGCGGATTCGGTGACGTCGAGGATGTCGTCGACCACCTGGAACATCAGCCCCGCCGCCTCGGCGTAGGCGGTGATCGCGGCGAGCGCCGCGGGCGGCGCACCCCCGCAGATCGCCCCCATCCGGCAGGCGCAGCGGAGCAGGGCCCCGGTCTTGTGCCGGTGGATGGTCTCCAGGCGCGCCAGCGGCTCGGTCGCGGGAGGGAAGTCGGGGAGGGTGTCGTAGACCTGGCCGACGATCATGTCGTTGGTGGCGGTGGCGAGCTCGCCGCACAGCCGGCCGGTGAGGGGGCTCTCCGCGTGGCGGTCGGCGAGGAGCTCGAAGGCGAGGCCAAGCAGCGCGTCGCCGGCGAGGATCGCCATCGCCTCGCCGTCGCGCACGTGGAGGGTGGGGCGGCCGTGGCGCAGGGCAGCGTTGTCCATCGCCGGCAGGTCGTCGTGCACCAGGCTGAAGGTGTGGACCATCTCCAGCGCTGCCGCCGCCGGCAGCGCTGCATCGGGTTGCCCTCCCACCGCCGCGCAGGCGTGCAGGGTGAGGTAGGGGCGGACCCGCTTGCCGCCGCCGAAGAGGACGTGGGCGATCGCGGAGCGCAGGTTCACCGGCAAAGGACGGCCGTCGAGCCACGTCGCGAGGTACGCCTCGACGATTGCGGCGGTCGCGGCGAGATCGGCGGCGGGGGTGGTCGAGTCGTTCATGCCACCGCTCCGTCGCCCGCCCGGTCGTGAGGGATCGTGTCCGTCGCCATGGGGGGGCGAGGGTAGTGACGGCGGCCGGCCGCTGCCAAGCGGGGCGGGCCACCGGTCGACTCAGCCGGTAGTCGGGCCGGTGGTGGCCGCCTGTTCGCCCTTCCTCCGCGCCTCGTGGCTGGTTTCGGCCAGGGCGCGCCGCGCGTCGCGCCGTGGCCGGTCACGGAGGGGGTTGTCGAGGTCGAGCGGGCCCTCGCGGTGGAGAGGAGCGACGAGCGGGCGATCCCCCCGGCGGGGGAGGTGGCGAGGCCGTGAAAGATCGGGGCGTAGAGGAGGGGGATCCCCCCGTGGTGGTGGCCCCGGCGGTGCGGAGGATGGGGGGCGCGGATGGCGCCGCTGGCGAGACACGCCGCGCGGATCGCCCTCCCCGCCGCATTTTGGTTGCGGGCGAACTCCACCCCCCGGATCGAGTTGCGCACGCTCCTTTCGCCGCCAAGGATTCCAACCATCGAGGTGGCGGTGTACCCGGCGCGCGGCGCCAGGCGCGGCCGCCGACCTCGTTGGCCACCCTGCCCTGGATGGGCAAAAGACGACGCCGCGCGCGACGACCGCGCCACCGGGGTCCAGTGCCTGTGCATGGCGGCGCACGCCGTGCTGCCGGAGGTCCGTGGTGGGTGGCGATCCTGCCCCGACAAGGGGCGGCTACCGGCGCAGGAACCAAAAGAGCAGCGATGCCACCACGCTCACTAGGGCGCAGGTGGCGATCGGGAAATAGAAGCGGAGGTTGGACCTCTCCAGTAAGAGATCGCCCGGCAGGTGGCCGAGGGGGAGACGCGACAGCCACGGCAGGAGGAGGCCGGCTCCGACCAGCACGAGGCCGGCGGTGATGAGCAGGCGAGCGGTGGGGCTCACGCCTCTCCTTTCGGACCACCGCCCGCGGTGCGCCGGTCCACCTCCACCGCCAGTGCCCGTAGCCCCGGTGACACGGTGACCAGCACGAGGCCGGCGGTGATGAGCAGGCGAGCGGTGGGGCTCACGCCTCTCCTTTCGGACCACCGCCCGCGGTGCGCCGGTCCACCTCCACCGCCAGTGCCCGTAGCCCCGATGACACGGTGACCGGGTAGGGGGTGGTGGCGGCGAGTTGCTTGAGCGGCTCGGGCAGGGCGGCGATCTCGGCGGCGGCGTGGGCGCGCGCCGCGGCCAGATCCTCCAGCTCCGCCCGCCGCTGGCCGGAGCGGACGACCTCCACCAGCAGCGGCGTGCCCGCAATCGCCTCACCCTCCAGGGCGAGGGTGTCGCCGGCCAACTCGCCCGCCGCGTAGCGCCGCCACACCTGCTTGCGCCCGGGCCAGGTTTGCTTGCCCTCGGATCGTTTGCGCCGTGGCTGCCCAGCATACTCCTGGAGCTTGTAGGCGCAGTCGAGGTAGGGATGATCGGCGCAGGTGGTGAGACGGGTGCCGACACCGAAGCCGTCGATCGGGACTCTCTCGGCGCGGAAGCGGACGAGGTCGGTCTCGTCGAGGGAGGAGGAGGCGAAGATTCCCACCTCGGTGAGGCCACCGTCGTCGAGGATCGCGCGCACCCGCCGGGCGTGGCCGGCGAGGTCGCCCGAGTCGATGCGCACCGCCTTGATTCGGATCCCCGCCGCCGCCAGCCGGGGCGCCACCTCGACCACCCGCTGTGCGCCCTCCTCCGTGTCGTAGGTGTCGATAAGCAAGACCACGTTGTCCGGCTGGGCGCGGGCAAAGGACTCGAAGGCGCGCACCTCGCTCACGTGTGCCTGCACATACGAGTGGGCCATGGTGCCGAAGACCGGGATTGCGAAGCGCGGCGCGGCGAGGGTGGTGGCGCTGCCGTCGAAGCCGGCGAGGTAGCTGGCGCGCGCCGCGAACAGGGCTGCCTCACCGCCGTGGGCGCGGCGTAGGCCGAAGTCGACGAGCAGCTTGTCGGGTGCCGCGAGGCGCAGGCGCGCCGCCTTCGAGGCAATCAGGGTCTGGAAGTGGAGCAGGTTGATCAGCCGGCTCTCCACGAGCTGGGCCACCGGGAGCGGCGCGGTGATCCGCACGATCGGCTCGTCCGGAAAGCAGCAGCTCCCCTCGGGGAGTGCGTCCACGTCGCCAGTGAAACGCAGGTGGCCCAGGTACTCGACGACGGCGTGAGAGAATCGACCGGAGGCGGCGAGCCAGGCGAGGTCGGCCTCGTGGAAGCGGAGCTGTTCCAGATAGTCCACCGCCTGCGCCAGCCCCGCGGCGATGAAAAACGACCACCCCGGCGGTAGCCGGCGGACGAAGAACTCGAAGACCGCCGTCTCCGTCATCCCCGCCTCCAGGTAGCCCTGGAGCATGGTGAGTTGGTACAGGTCGGTGAGCAGGGCGTCGTGGCCGATCATCCGGTGACCCCCGCGCAATCGATCACCGCGCCTGCCTCCTCCATCTCCTCGATCGCCCGCCTGCCGTCGCCCAGCTTGTGTTCCACCGCGGCCATCGACTCGCTGAGGAGGACCACCGCGAAGCCGGCGGCCAGGCCGTCGAGGACCGTCGCCTTGACGCAGTAGTCGGTGGCCAGACCGCCGACGAAGAGGCGCACCACGCCGGCTTCGCGCAGCCGCTTCGCCAGGCCGGTCGCGTCGAATGCGGAGTAGGCGTCACGCGCGACGGTGGTCGCCTTGGAGATCACGACCGTGTCAGGGGGGAGGCAAAGTCCATCGGCGAAGTCGGCCCCGCGGCTTCCGGCCACGCAGTGGACCGGCCACGCGCCACCCGCGGACTGGAAGGAGCAATGGCCCGGCGGGTGCATGTCGCGGCTGGCGAAGATCGGTAGGCGGGCAGCACGGAAAGCGGCGATGGCGCGGTTGAGCGGTTCAATCACCCGGTCGCCGTTGGCCACGGGCAGACTACCGCCCGGAAGAAAGTCGTTTTGCACGTCGACCACCAGCAGGGCGTCACCCGCCTGGAGCTCGGTGAAAGGGGTGTCGGTTGCCATGCGTTCCTGCGCCTCGGCCTCGCCTCCCCGCTCAGAAGTATATCGTCGGCCCAATGGGTCGCCGCCCGCCGCGGGGTGGGGGGAGTGGCTTGCTACACTGGCTTTGCCAGCGATCCCCCACGGTGGTGGCGCGGCGACGGAGGAAAAACAGATGAGCATTTCATCGCTGGTTTCTCCGCAGGTGGTCAGCGTGACCGCTGGCATGTCGATCCAGCAGGCGGCACGGTGGATGAAGAGCCGCGGCGTGGGGTGCGTGGCGGTGGTCGACGGGGAGCAGCCCTTGGGGCTGGTCACCGATCGCGATATCGCCATCGCCTGTGGCGTCGACGGCGTCTCGCCCGACGGCCCGGTGCGGACCCTGGCGCGCCATCCACCGGTCACCGTGCTGGAATCGACTCCCCTGCCCGACGCCATCGCCGCCATGGCACGGGCGGGGGTGCGTCGCCTCATGGTCACCGATGGGGTGGGGCGGATCGTGGGCATCCTCAGCGCCGACGATCTCATCCCGCTGCTCGGCGAAGAGCTGGCCGCGCTCGGCGAGACCGTGCGCTTTCCCCACTCAGTCCCGGTTTAGTCTCCCACGAACGAGGAGCACGCCATGCCGATCACCGAGATTGCCAACGCCCCCGTGGTGGAGGTCGCCCCGTACGCCACTGCCGAGGACGCGGTCCGCCTCATGGCCCACCACCACGTGGGCGCCCTGGTCGTGACCCGTGAAAACGAGCTCGTCGGGATGGTTACCGACCGAGACATCACCACCGCGGTGGTTGCCGAGGGGCGCTCCCTTGCCACCACCGCGGTGGCGGAGATCATGTCGCCCGAGCCCGCGTTTGTGCGCGACCACAGCGGCATCATGGAGGTGATCCAGGCGATGCGCAGGAGCAAGGCGCGCCGCCTGCCGGTGGTAGATGAGCACCTCCATCCCATCGCCATCGTCGCCGCCGACGACCTACTCCTCTACCTCGCCAAGGAGATCGCCTACCTCGGCCGCGCCTTCAGTCGCGGCTGGGAGGTGGAGCGGGCGACCAAAGACGCCCCCGGGTGACTACGCCGGCTGGGCGGCCCGTCGCCCGGGTGCTGGGGATTGGCAACAAAAAGCCCCCCGCTCCGAATCCGATGGAGCGGGGGGCCTGCCGCGGCCGAGCTCAGGCGGCCTTGCGGTTCAGGTAGCTGGGGTCTTTGCCCAGGGTGCTCATCCGAGTCGGAAGGAAGAGCTCCATCGGACCACTGAGGCGGTCGTGGAGCAGGAGGTTCCAGTAGTACCAGCGGAAGAGGAGCTTCCCGAGGTGGTTCAGGTGGGTCTCCTTGAGGAGCGAGAAGGGGCCCACCATCGGCAGCGGCAGGGTGCCCGGGACCGGCTGTTGGGTGTAGTTGAAGTCGATCAGGTGCGCCTTGTTGAAGCCGGTTTCGATGAAGCAGTTGGAGTGGCCATCGAAGCCGTCGATCAGAGGCTCGCCGCGGATCGAGCGCAGCAGGTTCTCGGCGACGATCCCCGCCTCGAAGTGGGCGACGGAACCTGCCTTCGAGGTCGCCACATTGGTGCAGTCGCCGAGGACGAAGATGTCCTCCCCGCGCGTCGCCTGGAGGCTCTTCGGATGGGTCACACAGTAGCCGTTCCCATCGCCGAGACCCGACTCATCGAGAACCGCAGGGCCAACGTTCGGCGGAATGGCAACGAGCATGTCGAAGTGTTCCTGATGGCCATCGTAAGAGGAGATCGTTCCCTTGTCCGAGTCCACCTCAGCGAGGGAAAAGTTGGGGATCACCTCGATGTTCCGTTCGCGCAGGATGTCGCCCATGATTGTCGAGCAGATTGGCTTCGTGAAGACGCTCTCCATCGGGGTAATCATGGCGATCTGCACCCGATCGCGGATCCCCTTCATGGTGAAGTAGTAGTTGGCGAGGCAGGCGAACTCGATGGGCGCCACCGGGCACTTGATCGGCGTCTCGGCGATGTCGAGGACGAATCGGCCACCGTCGAAATCGTCCACCGCACGTTGCAGGTCGAGGGCCGAGGGGTAGGTGTAAAAGTAGAACACATTCTTTCCGTAACCGTCGGTGAGACCGGGGATGTCCTCCGGCTCGATATGGCAGCCGAGGGCGATCACCAGGCGGTCGTACTCGTGGCTCCCGGCGCTCGTCTCCACCCGGTGGTTGGCGTGGTCGATCCGCTGGATCTCCGCCTCCACAAAGCCGACCCCGGCAGGGATGAAGTCCGTGGTGTCGCGGACATTGCCTTTCTCATCGGTGTAGCCATAAAGCTTGAAGGGGAGAAAGATCAGACCCGGCTGGTAGTAGTGGTTGCGGCTCTTGTCGATGACCGTGATCTCCCACTCCGATGGAGGCAACTGTTTCCGCATCTTGTTGGCGATCATGCAACCGCCGGTTCCTGCCCCGAGGATGAGTAACCGTTTCATGACGTTTCTCCGTTCTGGGTTCAGACGCGCGCTCGCGTCTAGTGCACCCCTATGTCGGGAACATAGCCATGAATGTTTAGCGAAACGCGCCAGTGTATGAGGAGTTATTAGCCGCGTCGTTGTGTGTATTAATGGTGCCTTATGCTTCTGCTGGGACAGAGTAAGTGAAATAGATTCATGTGGTGTAGTGAATGATGAGGGAGTTGCATTATGAGCGTGCTTCTGGGTGACGCACGGCAGGCGCCAGGAGGGGGTGATGTCGTGGCCAGGGGAGGCGGCAGGATCGACTGCCGAAGGTGGCGGGACGAATCCCTCGCCTGGTGGAAGCGACCACCCTATGCTCGCGTCCACCGTGGCCGCGCCCAACCTGATCCGTCGCAATGTCTGGCGCGCCTCGGTGCGCGCGGAGCCGTTTCGCCTCCTCTTCCCGCTCGGCGTTGGATTTGGCCTTACCGGTGCGGGCCACTGGCTCCTCTTTGGCCTTGGCCTCACTGGCCACTATTCGGGGGTGGTCCACGCCTCCCTGCAGATTCAGGGGTTTTTGGCGAGCTTCACCCTCGGCTTCCTCCTCACCGCCCTGCCCAAGTTCAACGTCGGGCCGCCAGTGTCGCCGGCAGAGGCGGCGGGGATTCTCGGCGGTGCGGGTCTGGTGGCGGTGGGCTGCCTGGGCGAGCGTTGGACGGCGATCGAGGTGGGGAGCCTGGTGCAGCTCCTCACCGTGGGGCTGTTCGCCTGGCGCCGTTATTGGGGGCGGGCGACGACCCAGCCGCCGGTCTTGGTGATGCTCACGGTCGGCTGGCTGCACGCCGTGGCGGGGGCGGCGGCCTTGCTGTGGATCCGCCTCGGCGGCCCGCCAGGGTTGGAGCTCTTCGGCCGTCGCCTCCTGTGGCAGGGGGCGATGGTGGCGGTGGTGATCGGGATGGGCGGCCACCTGATCCCGCGCCTCCTCGGCTACCCGGAGGGGGTGGTCCCCAAGCATCCGGCGCGGCGCGGCTGGCGCGGCGTCGCCGCCACCTTTCGCGGCGAGGCGCTCGCCTGGTGGGGGACGGGGTTGCTCCTGTTCGCGGGCTTTGTCATCGAGGCGGTAGGCCATGAGCGCACGGGTCGCCTGTTGCGCGCGGTGGTGGTCACCATCGCGCTCCTCGCCGCCGGGCGGTTTTGGCGCCTGCCGCGGGTCCTCGCCCCCTTCGCCTGGGGGGTGTGGGGTTCGGTGTGGGCGGTGATCGGTGGCTCCTGGGCGGCGGCCCTCACCCATCCGTACCACGTTGCCGCCCTACACCTTGTCTTCATCGGTGGCTTCTCCTTGATGGTCTTGATGGTGGGGGCGCGGGTCACCCTCTCCCACGGCGGCTACATGGCCCTGGAGGCGCGCAACCGGCCGATTCGCTGGGTGGGTGGCGGGGTGGTCGCGGCGCTCGTGTTGCGCCTGGCGGTGGACGCGACCCCCGAGCACTACTTCCAGGTCGCGGCGGCGGCGGCCTCGGTGTGGATAGCGGCCGGCCTCCTCTGGCTCGTCTACCACCTGCCGAAGATGGTCTATCGCGAGTTCGCGGTGGTGGCGCCCATGCGGTCGTTTCGGGTGGTGCCGCCGAAGGGGTAGGGTGCGGCCGCGGCTGGGGAGCGGCCTGACGGTAGGTTCCGCGGGGCGGCGCTCCGCGGGGTGGCTTTTGATCTTGCGTTGCGGGTGGGGTGCGGCCGACACGGAGGTTTGCCTGACCCCCCGTCCCTTCCCGCCATCTGGCGGCTGCTGAACGCTGATCGCAAAACCCCCTCCGCTCCTGCCGATGGACACCCTCATCCCCCCCATGACGCGGCCGTGGATCATCGGCCATCGCGGGGTCACCGACTCCGCGCCGGAGAACACCCTCGCCGCCTTCGACGCGGCCCTCGCCCAGGGGGTGGACGGGATCGAGTTCGACGTCCAGCTCTCCCGCGACCACGTGCCCGTGGTCTACCACCACCGCACCCTCTACCACGTGGGGCTCCGCGGCCAGCGGCCGTTTGGCCTCGACCTCGCCGACCTGCGGCTCCTCGCGGTGCGCGGCGCCGCCGGCCAGGGTGGTCCCATCCCGACCCTGGAGGAGGTCCTGACCCGCTACGGCCGCCGGACCCATCTTTTTTTGGAGGTGAAGGCGCGGCCACGGCTGGACTGCGAGCGCCACCTCGAGTTGGCGCAGCGGGTGGCGGAGGCGGTGGTGCGTCACGGGGTGGTGGAGCGCCTCTGCCTCCTCTCCTTCAATCGTGCGGTCCTCGACGCCTGCGCCCAGGCACTCCCCGGCCTGCGCACCTGTCTCAACCTCGAAGAGCCCGTTGACCCGGCCGCGCCGGGTGCCACCGCCGGCCTCTTCGCCCTCTGTCTGGCGGTGCGCCACCTCACCCCTGCGTTCGTGAATGCGGTCCACCGCGGCGGCCTCGCCTGCTTCACTTTCACCTGCGACACGCCGCGCACGGCCCGGCGGGCGCTCGCCGCGCGCCCCGACGCGATCATCACCGGTCGCCCTGCCTGGCTCGCCACCACCCTCGCCCCTCACGGGGATGACCGATGAGGCGCGACTTCGACCGGTTGCGCGACTCCCCCTTCGACCTCCTGGTGGTGGGGGGCGGGATCTACGGCGCCTGGACCGCCCTGGACGGTGCCCTGCGCGGTCTCAAGGTCGCGTTGGTGGAACGCGACGACTGGGCCGCCGGCACCTCGTCGAGTTCGTCGAAGCTGATCCACGGCGGCCTCCGCTACCTCCAGCACTTTCATTTCAATCTGGTCCACAAGTCCCTTGCCGAGCGGCGACTGCTGTCGACCCTCGCGCCGCACCAGATCCGTCCCCTGCGCTTTCTCTTGCCGACCACGACCGGCTTCGTGGGACGTCGCTTCCTCGCCACCGGCCTTGCCCTCTACGACCTCCTCGCCGGCCCTGGCCAGCCGGTCCCCGGCCATGACCGCCTGGCGCCCATCGCGGTGGCGGCTCGCTACCCCTACCTCGACGGCGATCGGCTCACCGGCGCCTTCACCTATGGCGATTGCGGCACGGACGACGCCCGCCTCACCTGCGAGGTGGTGGACGGCGCCTGGCGCGCCGGGGCGGCGGTAGTGAACCGGGCGCGGGTGGAGGAGCTGCTGGTGGCCGGGGGCCGGGTGGTGGGGGCGCAGGTGACCGATGGCGAGAGCGGCGCCGCCGTCGAGGTGGCGGCGCGCCTCACCGTCCTCGCCGCCGGGCCGTGGGCCGAGGCGCTCCTGCCCGCGGGGGTTCGGGCGCGTACCCACGTCTGGTACACGAAGGGGGTCCACCTGGTCATGGGGGAGCTTCCCGGTAACGACGCCCTGTTGTTGGTGGCGCGCTCGGACGGAAGGGTCTTCTTCGTCATCCCGTGGTATGGCCGGGCGCTTGTGGGGACCACCGACACCGCTTACCACGGTGATCCCAGCGAGGTGGCGGTCGCGCCTGCGGACATCGACTACCTCCTCAGCGAGCTGCGCGCCCACGCGCCGGGGCTGGGCTGGGACGAGTCGTCGATCGCTGGTAGCTTCGCCGGCCTGCGTACCCTTCAGGGGGGTGACGGCCTCTCCCCCTCGGCGGTCTCCCGTGAGTGGCGCCTGGCGCGGCCCCTGGCGGGCCTGCTCATGCCGGTGGGCGGCAAGCTCACCGCCGCCCGCGCCGACGCGGCGAAGATCGTCCGCGTGGGCCTGCGCCTCCTCGGCCGTCCCGACGGCGTCTCACCTACCCGCCACCGGCCGCTCCCCTGGGCGCCGCCCGCCCCCTTCGCCTCCTGGCTCGCGGAACAGAGCGCCGCCAGCCGCGTTCTCGGCCTCGACCCGGAGACCGCCCACTGGGCGGCGCACCGCTTCGGCACCCGCATGGCCGACCTCCACGCCCTCGTGCGTGACGATCCGACCCTGGCCCGCCGCCTCACCCCCGCTGCCCCCTTCTGCCGCGCCGAGGTGGTCCTCGCTGCCCGCGACGAGATGGCCCGCGGACTGGAGGATGCCCTGCGCCGGCGCATGCCGGCGACGCTGCTCGCCACCCTCGACGCCGCCACCGCCGCCGACGCTGCCGCCCTCATGGGAGGCGAGCTCGGCTGGGCCGCCGCGCGTCAGGCGGCGGAGGTCGCCACCTTCCTCCGCCGAGGGTGACCAGTGAAGGGTGGACGCACGCGGAGACGCGGAGACCGAGAGAGCCCCCAGAGGCAGAGGGGGGGTGGCGGGGGTCTCGTAATCGCCGCTGACCCCTCTTTCGCCGCGCCTCGGTTTCGCACCGGTGCATCCGCGGGTGATCCGAAGGCCACGGCCTTCGTTGGCGCCACCGGACCTCGCGTGGTTCGCGGTCGCGGAGGGAGCGCCGCGCCTCGGTTTCGCACCGGTGCACCCGCGGGTGATCCGAAGGCCACGGCCTTCGTTGGCGCCACCGGACCTCGCGTGGTTCGCGGTCGCGGAGGGAGCGCCGCGCCTCGGTTTCGCACCGGTGCACCCGCGGGTGATTCGAAGGCCACGGCCTTCGTTGGCGCCACCGGACCTCGCGTGGTTCGCGGTCGCGGAGGGAGCGCCGCGCCTCGGTTTCGCACCGGTGCATCCGCGGGTGATCCGAAGGCCACGGCCTTCGTTGGCGCCACCGGACCTCGCGTGGTTCGCGGTCGCGGAGGCGCGTCGCACCGAGCTCTGCGCCGCGGTCCGCCTCTCGCTGTCGCCCCCCTGCGGAGGGCGTACACTGGTGCGCCGTGTCGCCCGTTGCCTACCAAGCCGCGCTGATCTTTGCCATTGCCCTGGCTGCCGGTTGGGCGCCGTTGTGGATCCACTGGCACGGCGAGGGGCTGCGCCTGGTGGTGAGCATGGCGGCGGGGATCTTCTTTGGCGCCGCCTTCCTCCACATGATCCCGGAGGCGACGGAGCTGGTGGGTCACGCGGTGGGGGCGTACCTGCTCGCCGGCTTTCTCCTCCTGTACCTGGCGGAGAACTTCGTCCTCGGCGGCGGCTGCGCCCATGGCGAGGGGTGCGACTACCACCAGCTCGGTCTGGTCTCCTTCTTCGGCCTCTCCATCCATAGCCTGGTGGAGGGGATCGCCCTCGGTACCAGTAGCGCCGTGGGGGGGTTGGGGATGGTGGTCTTTGTGGCCATCCTCGGCCACAAGGCGCCGGAAACCTTTACCCTCGCCTCGCTCCTTCTCCATGGCCACTACTCCCGCCGCCGGGTCGTGCTGTTGGTAGCCGGGATTTCCGCCACCGTCCCGGTGGGGGTGGCGATCGCCACCCTGTTGCAGCGGCAGATCCCGGCGACCGCCATGGGTGCTTTGGTGGCGCTGTCCGCCGGCACCTTCCTCCACATCGCCACCGACGACATGCTCCCCCACGTCCACGAACACAAAGAGGGGCGCGGCCGGGCCTTGGCCGCCTTGCTGGTGGGGATCGCGGTCATGGCGGTGGCAGCGCTCGGCGAGTGACGAATCGATCCTTTGGAACTCAAACGTTGAACTCCGGCGCGGCCGGGTCGGGGTGGAAAAAGGTGAAAACGATGCGAACGGTATGGGTTGGCCTCGTGGTTCTTGCGGTGTGTGGGTGTGGCGGCCGACACGTCACCGTGCGGGATGACACCAGCCTGGCACTGCATGGCTGTTCGCCGTTGCCGAACTGCGTGTCGTCCACCACCTGGATCCTCTACAACCGGACCTCGCCGTTTGTCCTGGCGCTCCCCGCGGCCGAGGCGTGGCCGCGGATCCAAGAGGTGGTGGCCCACCTCCCGCGGACGGCGATCGTCGAGGCCGACGATCGCTATCTCCATGCGAAGTGCACGAGCCGGCTCTTTCGTTTCGTGGACCACCTGGAGTTGGTGCTGTCGGCGGACCGGACGACGATTGCGGTGCGCTCGTCGTCGGCGATCGCGATCTTCGACTTCGGGGTCAATCGGCTGCGGATCTATCGCCTGCGCGAGCGGCTGGCGGAGATGGGGCTCATTCGCTGAGTCCCGCGTGCGGGTACACGGCCGCCGCGGGCGCGGCTCGCCCCCCCGCCGGGCGCTGCCCCCCGCGCCGGGTCGGCTCGCCTCCCGGCCACGGCGGAGTGACCGGTCGGAGATCCGCGGGGTGGCTGGCTTTCCGCGCTCGCTCGCCCCGTGTCCACGGCCTATTCGTGGCGCGCGGCTCGCCCCCTCGCGGGGCGGGGTCGTGTGGTCGTCGTCCTCCGAACCCCGGCGGCGGGGTCCGCACCGCGTGGCGCGCGCGTGGTGCTCGGCTTACGCCCGCCGCAGGTAGTCGGCGGCGGTCTCCGGGGTGGTGGGGTTGATGGCGATGCCGGTGGCCCACTCGAAGCCGGCAGGGCGGGTGAGGCGGGGAATGATTTCGAGGTGCCAGTGGTAGTCGAGCTCGATGGTCGCCCAGTCGTTGGGGCGGCCCGGGCGCGGGTTGGGCGACGGGGCGGTCTTCAGGGCAAAGTTGTAGGGCGGGTCGTCGAGGACCGCGTTCAGGCGCAGGAGGGCGTCTTTGAGGGCGGTGGCAAACAGCGTCAGGTCGCCGTCGGTGAGCAGGGCGAAGTCGTGCTGGTGGCGGCGCGGCATGATCCACACCTCAAACGGGTTGGGTGAGGCGAAGCGGCAGAAGGTGATGTAGGCGTCGTCGTCGCGCACCACCCGTTTCGAGTGGATCTCCTCTTGGTGGAGGACGTCGCAGAAGAGGCAGCGCTCTTTGTGGACGAAGTGGTCACGGGCGTGGGTCAGCTCCGCGCGCGGCAGGGTGGGGATGAAGGGGGTAGCGATGATCTGGGTGTGGGAGTGGGTCAGCAGCGCGCCGGCGTCGCTGCCATGGTTTTTGAAGATGGTGACGTAGCGCAGGCGCAGGTCGCGGCGCAGGTCCACGAGCCGCGCCCGGCAGGTGGCGAGGACCGCGCTGATCTCGGCCACCGACAGGGCGGCGAGGGGGCGGGCGTGGTCGCGCGTCTCGATCACCACCTCGTGGGCGCCGACGCCGTTCATCTTGTCGTAGAGGCCGACGCCGGTGGGTTGGAGATCGCCCTCGATGTGCAGCGCCGGGTAGCGGTTGGCGACCACCCGCGTTTGCCACTCGCCGTCGTGCGGGTGGCGATAAATGGTCTTGGCCGCCGCCTCCACGTTGTGCGGGCACAAGGGGCAGGAGGCGGGGTCTTCGGCGACGCGCACGTCGGGAGTGGTGGTGAGGAAGAGGCCGGCACGCTCCGGGGCGAAGATCACCCACTGCTGGTCGACCGGTCCCCAGCGCAGCTCAGACATGGGTGATCTCCACGGTGAGCGCGCCGTGCCAGGTGTTCGCCACCGGGACCAGGGGCCACGCCGCCATCACCCAGCTCTGCTGGTAGCAGATGTCGGCCCCCGCCTCCGACTGGGAGACGGTGCGCATGGGGGCGAGGGCGACGAGGGCCGGGTCGGCGAGGCGGATCTGCAGGCGGCGGCCGATGGTGGTGTCCACCAGGTCGACGCCGAAGGCGTTGTCGCGTTCCACCGCTTCGCCGAGGCCGCCCGCGGGCGCCGGATCGCCCGGCCAGGCGTAATAGGTCGCGGGCGAGTCGCAGCCGGGTAGCGCCAGGCAAATCTCCACCGCCACCCGCCCGGGGGGCAGCCCGCCACCGGCGTGCAGGTGATAGGTGAGGAGCAGGCGGGCACGGTGGTCGTCCAACTCGATCGCCACCGCCGCCTCCATGGAGGGGGCCAGCGGGTGGTGGATCAGGTTGCCGTCATAGGTGGCGGCGACGGTGGCGGGCGGCGCCGCGGGCGGGTGGCCGCCGGGGGCGACGCGCGGGGTCACCGGCTCGCCGGGGGCGAGGTAGACGAGGCGGCCGATCGCCGGCGGAAACAGGTCGTAGACCATCTCGGTGCGCGCCTGCGCCATGGCCGTGCCGCCGTTGTCGTGGATCGTGCGGACCACGCTGCGCTCGCCGTCGCTACCCGCGGTCGCCGCCTCGGGGGGGGGCGCGCTGGCCTCGGCGTCGGGGGCGAGGTGGTAGTGCTCGAAGCGGCGCGGCAGGGTGGCGCCGAAGTTGGTGGCGCTCTCCCGATCGGAGAGCTCGCTCACCACCCCGCCGCCGGCGAGGTCGACGGTGGCGTGCAGGGTGGTGGAGTTCAGGTGGAGCTCGGCGTGGCCGTCGCTGTCTTCGTCGCGTAGCTCGCGGGCGGGAAGTGGCGGCAACAGCGCCTCGCACTGGTTGAGGTGGCGCCACACGGTGTGGCGCAGGTGCGGCAGGTAGAGGCCGCCAAAGACGCCGTGCCAGTAGGCGTCGTTCGCCTGCGCCGCGTGCAGCTCGGCGACCGCCCCGTCGTCCACCTGCGGGCCGAGGGCCTCGATCCGCTGGGAGAGGGTGAGGCCGCGCTTGTGCATCCGGTTCGACTCCGGGTACTTCACCAAGAACCCCTTCCAGATGCCGCCGGAGAGGAAGGGCTTGACCGCATCGAGGCGGCCACGCCGCTCCTCCTCGGTGACCAGCCGTACCATTTGCGCCGCTTGGATGGCGGGCAACGACCACTCGCTCATCTCGAAATAGGAGGTGTTCGGCAGGTAGGCGAGCCCCTGCGGGTCATGGGTGGCGCGGTACTCGCTGAAGGTGGAGGCGCGGATCTCCGGACAGGCGCCCACCTGCTCCATGAAGCGGGCGAGCCACCGCTCCTTGTAGGCCAGGGCGTGGGTCCCCGGCCAAGTGCCGTACTTTTCGCCGTCGTCGGCGATGGTCGCGGAGCTCCACCCCCACCGTTTACGCGCCGCAAGCAGGTAGTCGATGGCCGCCTCGGGCGGGTGGAAGGGGGTGAGGTAGCGCAACTGCATGTCGATCGGGAAGACCGCCACCCGGCTGCCGGAGTCTTCGGTGAGGAAGCAGCCGGTGAGCTGGGCGCGGTCGAACCCCGCCGCCTGGAAGTGGTAGTCGTCGACGGTGACGTAGTCGATGTTGGCGCGCGCCAGATCGGAGACCAGCTCCGGCTCCCATACCCGCTCGGTGAGCCACAAGCCGCGGGCGCGCACCCCCACGTGGCTCTCCAAAAAAGCCTGGTGGCGCTCGATCTGGCTCGCCCGGTCCGGCCGCGGGATGGCGGAAAGGATCGGCTCGTAGAAGCCGCCGGTCATCACCTCCACCTGGCCGCGTGCCACCAGCCGCGCCAGGCGATCCAGCACCGCCGGGTAGTGGTCGCCGATCCACGCCAACAGCCAGCCCGAGTAGTGGGCGGAGAAGTGGAAGTCGGGGAACGCCTCCGCCACCTCTAGGAAGGGGGCGTAGGCGCGTCCCACCTCGCGTTCCAGCACCGAGTCGAAGTTGCCCACCGGCTGGTGGCAGTGGATCCCGAAGAGGAGGTGGATGGGCATGGGCGGCGCGGCGGGCTAGATGGCGGGGGTCGAGGGGAGCAGACGAAGAGGGGTGCGGAGCCTCTCTGCGTACCCCACTTCTTTGGGGGATGTCTACGGGCGCGCGGCGGAGGGTACGCTACCGCTGCGGTGGAGAAGAGGGGCGGTCCGGGGCGTGCCGTCTACACCCTGCGGAGCGGCGGATCGGTGAGGCCAGCACAGCCATGCGTAGCAGACCCATCCAACTCCCGCTCCTCCCCTCTGCCAGGCGCCGGGCGGAGGCGGGCGAGCGGGGGGTGCCGCCGCGACTTGGGGGGGCGAGTCGTACCCCCCGCCACGTGGGGCTCGACCACGCCCAACCGACCACGCTCCGGGTCGCGCGCCGCGCCGCTACGGGCGATCGAGCCCCAGGCCGGCGGGCTTTGATGGCGCCGGGGCTTGATGCGCCGGCGCGATTCCGTGGCGTGCTCGATCGGGGAGAGCGAGGCGGTTGGACCAGCCGCCGGCGAGGGAATGCGCCGGCGCGATGGTGCGGCGCGCCCGATCGGGAGGCGGCCCGCCGCGCCCCGCGGGGCGGCCGCCACTCCACGGTCGGGCGGGGCGGGGCGGACGGCCCATGAAGGGGTGGCGCGGCTGGCTCATCGCGACCCGGCCGGCGGACTGGCTGCTCATCGGCCTGCTCCTCGGCGCGGCGATCGCAGGCGAGCTCTATCTCGCCACCCACGCCCGGCGCGGGAGCCTCGCCGAGGTGCAGGTGGATGGCCGGGTGGTCCTCCGTCTCCCCCTCGACCGGCCCACCGAGACCACGGTGGAGGGCCGTCTCGGGCCGCTTACCATCGCGGTGGCCGGCGGCAAGGTCCGGGTGGTGGAGGCCCCGTGTCGCCACCAGGTGTGTGTCCGCATGGGCGCCCGCGGGCGGGCCGGGGAGACCCTCGTCTGCGTCCCCTCGCGGGTGGTGATTTGCATCCTCGGCCCGCGGAGCGTGGAGGGCGTGGACGCGGTGGCGCGATGAGGGCGGTGCGCGGTCCGCGCGCAGCTCTCGGCATTCAGCTTTCAGCGCTGGGTGATCGGTGCGCAGTGACCGCGGCCTGCGGGCTGGTTGCGGCCGGGTAGCGGATGGCGCGCGGGCTTCGGCCCGGCGCTGGCGGTGTCAGCCCACCGCGCCGGATTGACCGGGCGATGCGGTCGCCAAGCTGACCTCGACGCTCCGTGGCGCTGGCGGTGTCAGCCCACCGCGCCGGATTGACCGGGTGGCGGGCGGATTGCTGCCGGTAAAGGGCTGCACGCCGATCGCCGCAGGCGTCTCTTTGCCGCCTGCCCGCTGGAGGCCGACCGGCTACACTCCGCCCCCCATGGGCAGCGACGCCATCCACATCCGCGGGGCGCGGGAGCACAACCTCAAGGGGATTGACCTCACCATCCCCCGTGACCGGCTGGTGGTGGTCACCGGGTTGTCGGGGTCGGGCAAGTCGTCGCTCGCCTTCGACACCCTCTATGCGGAGGGGCAGCGGCGCTACGTGGAGTCGCTCTCTGCCTACGCTCGGCAGTTTCTCGAACGGATGGAGAAGCCGGAGGTGGAGGCGATCGACGGGCTCTCCCCCGCGATCTCCATCGAGCAGAAGACCACCTCGCGCAACCCGCGCTCCACCGTCGGCACGGTGACCGAGATCTACGACTACCTGCGCCTGCTCTTCGCCCGGATCGGCGAACCCCACTGCCCGAGCTGCGGCCGGCCGATCACCGCCCAGACCGCCACCCAGATCGTCGACGCGATCCTTGGCCTGGCCGACGGCAGCCGGCTGCTGGTCCTTGCGTCGTTAGTGCGCGACCGCAAGGGGGAGTACCGGGCGGAGTTCGAGGCGATGGTCCGCCAGGGGTATGTGCGCGCGCGGGTGGACGGGACCGTGGTGGAGCTGGTGGATCGCGAGTTGCCGGTGCTCGATCGCAAGCGGCGCCACACCATCGAGGTGGTGGTCGACCGGCTGGTGGTGAAACCGGCGGCGCGCGGGCGAATTGCCGACTCGGTGGAGACCGCCCTGAAGCTCGGCGAGGGGGTGGTGGTGATCCACGACCTCACCCGGGCGGAAGACCGCACCTTCTCCGAGCGTCTCGCCTGCCTCGCCTGCGGGGTGTCGTTCGCCGAGCTCACCCCGCGCGCCTTCTCCTTCAACGCCCCGCAGGGGGCGTGTCCGAGCTGCTCGGGGCTTGGTTTCCTCCTCCAGATCGACGCCGAGCGGGTGGTGCCGGATCCGTCCCTGAGCCTGCGCGCGGGGGCGATCGCCCCGTGGTCGGGGCGCCACACCCGCTTCTTCCAGCCGTGGCTGGTGGCCCTCGCCGATCGTTACGACTTCTCCCTCGATCGCCCCTTCCAAGAGCTCCCCGAGGAGATCCGCCACCTGCTCCTTTACGGCGGCGGTGTCGAGGTGGTGGCGGTGCGGAGCGCGCTCACCGGGCGCAAACGCCACCGGTCATTTTCCGGGGTGATCCCGCAGCTCGAGATGCGTTACCGCGAGGCGGAGTCGGAGCGGCTGCGCGAGGAGATCGAGGCGTACATGGGGAGCCACCCGTGTACGGCCTGCAACGGCCGGCGCCTGCGGCCGGAGGCGCTGGCGGTGCGGATCGCCGGGCGCAACATCGACGACGTGGTGCGGTTGTCGATCACCGGCGCCGTCGCCCTCTTTCAGGGGCTGGATCTGGCGCCGCGGGCGGCACAGATCGCCGAGAAGATCCTCAAGGAGATCAACGCCCGCCTGGGTTTTCTGGAGGCGGTGGGGCTCGGCTACCTCACCCTTGACCGCACCGCCGCCACCCTTTCCGGCGGCGAGGGGCAGCGGATCCGCCTCGCCACCCAGATCGGCGCCGCCCTGGTGGGGGTGATGTACGTCCTCGACGAGCCCTCCATCGGCCTCCACCAGCGCGACAACGACCGGCTCCTGGCAACCCTCCGCCGCCTGCGCGACCTCGGCAACACGGTGGTGGTGGTGGAGCACGACGAGGAGACGATCCGCGCCGCCGATTTCATCGTCGACATGGGGCCGGGTGCCGGGGTCCACGGCGGCGAGGTGGTGGCGGCGGGCGACCTGGCCACGATCCTCACCGCCGAGCGGTCGCTCACCGGCGCCTTCCTCACCGGCCGGCGCGCCATCGCCGTCCCCGCTAGCCGGCGCACCGGGAGCGGCGCGGCGATTACCGTGCGCGGCGCGCGCGAGCACAACCTCAAGCGCATCGACGCCCGCTTTCCCCTCGGCTGCTTCATCTGTGTCACCGGTGTCTCCGGCTCCGGCAAGTCGTCGCTGGTGAACGACTGCCTGTGGCGCGGCCTCGCCCACCACCTGCACCACGCGAGCGAGCCGGTGGGGGCGTGCGACAAGATCGACGGCCTGGCGCACGTGGATAAGGTGATCGCCATCGACCAGACGCCCATCGGCCGGACCCCGCGCTCCAACCCCGCCACCTACACCGGCCTGTTCACCGACATCCGGGCCTTGCTCGCGGAGGTCCCGGAGGCGCGCATCCGCGGCTACCAGCCCGGCCGCTTCTCGTTCAACGTCAAGGGCGGCCGGTGCGAGGCGTGCGGCGGCGACGGGGTCACCCGCATCGAGATGCACTTCCTCCCCGACGTCTTCGTCACCTGCGACCAGTGCCAGGGGTTGCGCTACAACCGCGAGACCCTGGAGGTTCGCTACAAAGGCAAGGACATCGGCGAGATCCTGGCGATGACCGTGGAGGAGGGGCTCGACTTTTTCGCCGCGGTGCCCGCCCTGCGCCGCCGCCTCCAGACCCTGATGGACGTGGGGTTGGGCTACGTCCAGCTCGGCCAGCGCGCCACCACCCTGTCGGGCGGCGAGGCGCAGCGGGTGAAGCTGTCGCGCGAGCTCGCCAAGCGCGCCACCGGCCGCACCCTCTACATCCTCGACGAGCCCACCACCGGCCTGCACTTCGCCGACGTGGCCCAGCTCCTCGCGGTCCTCGACCGGCTGGTCGCGGAGGGCAACACGGTGGTGGTGATCGAGCACAACCTCGACGTGATCAAGAGCGCCGACTTCATTCTCGACCTCGGCCCCGAGGGCGGTGACGGCGGCGGCGAGATTGTTGCCACCGGCACCCCAGAGGAGATCGCCGCCCACCCCACGTCGTACACCGGCCACTACCTGGCGCCGCTGCTGAAGCGCACGACGGCGCAGCCGGCGGCAAGCGGCGCCTCCTCTCTGCCTTGAACGCCGCCGCGCCGTTGGCCTCGCCGGCGACAACTTGCAGGTTTGCAGGACTGACCCCAAGCCTGGGTTCAACTGGCTACGCCTCCATCGCTACGGTAAAGCGCATCTCGCCGAGGGCGTCGATGCGCGCCACGAGTTGGTCGCCGGGGTGGATGGGGCCAACGCCCGCGGGGGTGCCGGTGAACAGGAGGTCGCCCGGTTCTAGGGTCATGTAGGCGGAGAGGTAGGCGACTACCTCAGGGATCGCGAGCTGCATCTCCGCGGTGGATCCCTCTTGGCGCAGGTCGCCGTTCACCCACAGGCGCAGGGCGGTCGCGGTGATCTCGCCTTGGACCTCGGCGGGGCGGTAGAGGCGAGAGACCGGGGCGGCGGTGTCGAACCCCTTGCCAAGGGCCCAGGGCCAGCCGTGGCGCTTCGCCTCTTGCTGGAGGTCGCGGGCGGTGAGATCCAGCCCGACGCGAAAGCCGCGGATTACCTCCGATGCCGCCGCCGCCGCTACCTTCTTGCACCGCTGGCCGATCTCGATGACCAGCTCGATCTCGTGGTGGACGTTGGTTGAGTAGTCCGGCAGGCGGATCGGCGCGGGTTCGAAAAGCAGCGCGCTGGGCGGTTTGAGGAAGACCACCGGCTTGGTGATGTCGCCGAGGAGCTCGCGCATCTCCTGGGCGTGGGCCTGGTAGTTCTTGCCGAGGCAGACGATCTTCATGGCGTTTTGGGGGGGGCCGGGTCTGGGTTCGGAAGGCGATGGGTTGGGGCCACGGGGCGAAGCATGGCGCGGGGGAGAGGGCGTCACCAGCCACGACCGGCTCTCGCCGCACGATGCGATGACCAGCGGATCGGGAGCCAGATCGGGAACCCTTCTTCGTTCCAGCCGTAGCGCCTCGAACGGGTCGCCCTCCGGGTTCGAGCCCGCCTCTCCTCGTCACCCTCGCCAGAGTCCGCCAGACTCTGTGCCGCTACCCTCAAGCCCGCGCCGGCGCGCGGCGATCTCCCCTACGGACTCCCCCTGCCTCTACCGTGGTGACAAGCCGTCCCCCCGCCACGATCGCCGCGGCGATCGCACCTGTTGACTCTCTGCCTCCATCCCCCGGAACCCGCCCATGGCTACCTCTTCCCACTCCCACTCCCGAGCTGCACGCGGTGATCATGGCCGGCGGCCAGGGGACGCGCTTTTGGCCCCTGTCGCGCGATGGCCGGCCGAAGCAGTTTCTCCGCCTCACCGGCGAGCTGACCCTGTTGCAGCAGACCCTCGCCAACATCCGCCCGCTGATCGCGCCGGAGCGGGTGTGGGTGATCACTCGCCAGGACTACGTGGCGGAGGTCCGGCGCGAGCTGCCGGGGATCGACGCCGCCCACGTGGTGGGCGAGCCCGCGGGGCGCAACACCGCGCCGGCGGTGGCGTTAGCGGCGCGCCTGGTGGGGGCGGAGGAGCCGAGCCGGGTGATGGTCCTGCTGCCGGCCGACCACCGTATCGGGGTGCCGGCGAGGATGCGCGCGACCCTTGAAGAGGCGGCGCGGATCGCCGCCGCGCGCGGGGTGCTGGTGACCATCGGCATCCCGCCGACCCGGCCGGAGACCGGCTTCGGCTACATCCATCGCGGCACGCCGGTGGAGGGGGCCCCGGCCTTTTGGGTCGACCGCTTCGTCGAGAAGCCGGATCGTCCGACGGCCGAGGCGTACCTCGCCGATGGCGGCTACTACTGGAACTCGGGCTGCTTCATCTGGCGCTGCGACGCGATCCAGCAGGCCCTGGCGCGCCACATGCCGGGGCTCGCCCGGTCGATGGCCGACCTGCTGCTGGGGGCAGACGGCGCACCGGTGGCCGACTCCCTCGCCGCGGTCTACCGCTGCATCCCCTCCGAGTCGATCGACTACGGGGTGATGGAGCACGCCGAGGAGGTGGTGGTGGTGCCGGGCGAATACGACTGGTCCGACGTGGGGAGCTGGAACGCCCTGCCCGAGGTGATCGAGGCCGACAGCCACGCCAACGTCACCCTCGGCCACACCCTGCTCGTGGATTGCCAGGGGTGCATCGCGGTGAGCGACAAGCGGCTGATCGCCGGCGTGGGGTTGGAGGGGCTGGCGATCATCGAGACCGACGACGCGATCTTGGTGATCCCGGCCCAGCAGGTCCAACGGGTGCGCGAGGTGGTTGCGCGCCTCAAGGACGTCGCCCCGGAGCTCCTGTAACGGGGCGGCCCCGCCGGGGAGAGGAGAGCCCGGGCGATCAGGCCGATGGGCGGCGCGGGGGTGCGCCATTGCCGAGGGTGGTCGCCAGGGGAGGAGCCGACCACACCGCCGCGGTAGCCTCGCGACCCGCGGTGGACCCGCGCGGAAGGTCGCGGTCGCGGCCGTCTTGTCGCCCTCCGCGGCGCGGGGGAGACTGGCTGGCTAGCCGAGCATCGCCATGGGACTCATCCAAGAACTTGCCGGCATGGTGGGCCAGCTCAACTTCGTGGCCATCGTGCATGAGTACGAGCAGGGGCTCTATTTCCGCGGTGGGGTGGTGATCGAGCGGCGGGTCCGCGGGATCAAGGCGGGCGATCTCGCGGAGTTGGTGGCGGAGGAGCGGGAGGTGCAGACCAAGGTGGGACGCCTGCGCGGCGCGTTCCGGCGCCGCGCGCCGGGGCTTCCCGAGGGGTACCAGGTGACTTGGAGCGGTCGGGTCCGCCACCCGCACCGGTTCAGCAAGGTGTTGCGGCCGGGGGTCTACTTTCACCTGCCGTTCGTCGAGCATATCGTCACCGATTCACGCCAGGAGCGGGTCCTCAACCTCGGTTTCATCAGCGTCTTGACCACCGATCCGGGCCCCGACTGCCGCGCGGTGGTGATCAGCTGCAACCTCCGCTACGAGGTGATGAACCTGTACCGCGCCTACACCGCGGTTTACGACTACGAGGCCTCCTTGCGCTATCACACCCTCTCCATCCTGGCCCAGAAGAGCCTCGGCAAGCGCTACGGCGACTGGCAGGAGCCGCCGACGATCGCGGCGCTGGAGAGGGGTGTGATCGACGAGTTGCGCAAGATTGTCACCGACAAGTGGGGGCTGAAGATCCATCAGGTCTACATCACCGACGTGACCGATGCGCGGATCTTCAAGTTCGTGGGCGACCAGCCCATGGCGCCGAGCATGGGCGCGAATCTGGCGGTGAGCTCGACGCCGTTGGTGCCCTAACGCTGGGCTGATACGGCGGCCACGGTAGCAATTTTATGTCGAGATATAGCATCCTGATCACCGTCTCCCTCGCCCTGCTCACCCTGAGCCTGTGGGCGGTGGCGAATCGGCCGGAGGAGGAGCCGCCGTGGCCGGCGCGCATTCAGGGGTTCTCCTTCTCCCCCTACCGTGCCGGCCAGAGCCCCTTCGAGAGGACCCTGCCGAGCGCGGAGGAGATCGACGCCGACCTTGCCTTGCTCGCCGGCAAGAGCCACGCGGTCCGTACCTACGCGATGGAGGGGACCCTCGCCGAGGTGCCCCGTCTGGCGCGCAAGCACGGCATCAACGTCACCGTTGGGGCGTGGATCACCGGCAAGCCCGATGCTGACGAGACCGAGGTGACGCGCCTGATCGAGGTGGCGGAGGCGAACCGGCACAACGTGGTGCGGGCGATCGTGGGCAACGAGGCGTTGCTGCGCGGTGACCTCAACGAAGAGCAGCTCATCCCGTATTTGGAGCGGGTGCGGCAGGCGGTCGCCATTCCGGTGAGCACCGCCGAGCCGTGGCACGTGTGGCTCAAGCACCGGGCGCTCGCCGACCACGTGGATTTCATCGCGGTGCACATGCTGCCGTACTGGGAGGGCATCGATCTGGAGGTGGCGGTGGATTACGTGGTGCGGCGGGTGAAGGAGCTTGAGGTCGCCTTCCCCGGCAAGCCGATTGTGATCGCCGAGGTGGGCTGGCCGAGCAACGGCCGCACCCGCCACGCCGCGGTGGCGTCGGATGCGAACGAGGCGATCTTCCTGCGTCGCTTCCTCGCCCGCGCCGTCGAAGAGAAGTACATCTACTACGTGATGGAGGCGTTCGATCAGCCGTGGAAGCACGTCAGCGAAGGTGCGGTGGGGGCGTACTGGGGGGTCTATGACGTGCAGCGTCGCCCCAAGTTCGCCTTTACCGAGCCGGTGGTGGAGGTGCCCGAGTGGCGTATTCTCGCGGCCGTGTCGGTGGTGATCGCCGCGGTGGTCCTCGCGTTCCTGTTCACCGACAGCCGCACCCTGCGCCGCCGTGGTCGCAACTTTCTGGCGGTGGTCGCCTACGTTGCCGCCACCACCGCGGTGTGGGTGGTCTACCAGTACAGCCAGCAATACCTCACGGTGGCGTCGGTGACCGTGGGTTTCCTGCTCCTGGCAGGGATGGTGGGGGTGATGGTGCTGCTCTTCACCGAGGCCCACGAATGGGCCGAGGCCCTGTGGTTCACCGAGCGGCGCCGCGCCTTCCGGCCGGTGGTCTTGGCACAGTCCCGCGTGCCGCGGGTGTCGATCCATGTGCCGGCTTATAACGAGCCGCCGGAGATGCTCATCGAGACCCTCAATGCCCTCGCCCGCCTCGACTACCCGGACTACGAGGTCGTGGTGGTGGACAACAACACGGTGGACCCGGCGGTGTGGGAGCCGGTGCGCGACCACTGCGCCCGTCTTGGCGAGCGCTTTCGCTTTTTCCACGTGGCGCCGCTCGCCGGGTTCAAGGCGGGGGCGTTGAACTTTGCCCTCGCCCACACCGACCCGCACGCGGAGATCGTGGCGGTAATCGACAGCGACTACACGGTCCATCCACGCTGGCTGCGCGACCTCTGCCCGCAGTTCGAGAGGCTGAACGTCGCCATCGTCCAGGCGCCACAGAACTACCGCGACGTGCCGGACAACGCCTTCAAGGCGATGTGCTACGCCGAGTATCGCGGCTTCTTCTTCATCGGCATGGTCACCCGCAACGAGCGCAACGCGATCATCCAGCACGGCACCATGACCCTGGTGCGGCGTCGCACCCTGGAGGATGTGGGGGGGTGGGGCGAGTGGTGCATCACCGAGGACGCGGAGCTCGGTCTACGGGTCTTTGAAGCGGGCTACGAGGCGACCTACATCCCATGTAGCTACGGCCGCGGCCTCATGCCCGACACCTTCATCGACTTCCAGAAGCAGCG
>Ga0210004_1000062_pt1 | contig 57409 bp, 61 predicted proteins | sample CryGey13umfilter_FD_185450 | JGI IMG/M metagenome (GOLD analysis project Ga0210004, IMG submission 185450) | Groundwater microbial communities from aquifer in Utah, USA - Crystal Geyser 4/8/14 3 um filter (SPAdes) (version 3) | ecosystem: Environmental > Aquatic > Deep subsurface > Groundwater...
TATTCACGCGCCAGCTCTCCACCATGGTCAAGGCCGGCGTGCCGTTGTTGCAAGCCTTCGATATCACGGCGCGCAGCCACTCCAACCCGGCACTGCAACGACTATTGGGCATTATCAAGGCCGATGTGGAATCGGGCAGCGCCTTGAATCAGGCCTTCCGGCGGCACCCGAAATATTTCGATGCACTGTACTGCAACCTGGTGGAAGCCGGTGAACAGGCCGGTATCCTGGAGACCGTGCTGGACCGGATCGCCAGCTACAAGGAAAAGATTCTGGCTATCAAGGGCAAGATCAAGTCTGCCCTGATGTATCCGGCCATCGTGATCGTCATCGCCTTTATCATCACGGCGGGCATCATGCTGTTCGTGATCCCGACCTTCAAGCAACTGTATGAGAGCAGCGGCGCCGAGTTGCCGGCCCTGACGGCCATGGTGATCTATATCTCCGACCTGTTCGTTAAGTGGTGGTGGGCCTTGGTCGGGTTGTTGATCGCCACCGTGCTGCTGTTTGGCCAGGCATTCAGGCGCTCAAAGGTATTGCGGGATCGAATCGACGCCTTGTCATTGAAGATTCCAGTGTTCGGCCCGCTGATCGAAAAGGCTACCGTAGCGCGCTGGTCGCGGACCTTCTCATCGCTGTTCGCCGCCGGCGTGCCGATGGTCGATGCCTTGGCGTCGGTGGCCGGCGCCTCCGGCAATGCGGTGTTCGAAGCGGCGACCATGAAACTGCGCACCGATATTGCGACCGGCGCCAGCCTGACCTCCTCGCTGCAAGCCGCCAAGATATTCCCCAATATGTTGATCCAGATGGTGTCCATCGGCGAGGAATCCGGCTCACTGGATTCCATGGTGGAAAAGGTGGCGGATTACTATGAACGCGAGGTCGATGACGCAGTGGCCGGCATCTCCAGTTTGATGGAGCCGATCATCATGGTGGTGCTGGGCACCTTGATCGGCACCATCGTGATTGCCATGTACCTGCCTATTTTCAAGATGGGCTCAGCGTTTTGAGCGAATTGTTCGGCCAGCACGCCATGCTCTGGGTGGTATTGGCGGGCGTGCTTGGCCTGATGCTGGGCAGCTTCATCAATGTGGTGGTCTATCGCCTGCCGGTGATGATGCAGCGGGAATGGCAGCGCCAGTGCGCCGAGCTGCATGGCGAGGAGCCGCCGGCGCAAACGCCTTATAGCCTGGCGGCGCCGCGCTCGGCCTGCCCGAGTTGCGGTCATGGCATCGTCTGGTATGAAAACATCCCGATTCTGAGTTGGCTAGTCCTGCGCGGTCGCTGCTCCGCCTGCGGGACGGCGATTTCACTGCGCTACCCGATGCTGGAGGCGCTGACCGGCGTCCTTACCGCCTATGCTGCCTGGCACTTCGGGGTTTCCTGGCAGGCGGGCGCGGCATTTTTACTGATCTGGGCCTTGGTGGCCTTGACCTTCATCGATCTGGATACCTATTACCTGCCGGATAGCATTACCCAGCCGCTGATTTGGTTGGGTCTTCTAATCAATTTGAATGGCCTGTTTACCCCACTGGATTCGGCGCTGATCGGTGCGACGGCGGGCTATCTAGCGCTTTGGGCGGTGTATCACCTGTTCCGTCTGATCACCGGCAAGGAGGGCATGGGGTTCGGCGATTTCAAACTGCTCGCCGCTCTGGGCGCCTGGCTGGGCTGGGCCATGTTGCCGTTGATTATCCTGCTGTCTAGTCTGATCGGCGCACTGATCGGCATCGGCCTGATCGTGTTCGCCGGACATAATCGCGCCAAACCTATCCCATTCGGCCCTTACCTGGCCCTGGCCGGCATTGTCGCCTTGTTCTGGGGCAAGGCCCTGATCGCGCTTTACCTGGGGCAATGAAGCGGCCCTACTGCGTGGCCCTGACCGGCGGTATTGGCAGCGGCAAGAGCGTCGTCGCTACGGCCTTCGCCGGTCTGGGCGTGGCGGTGATCGACACCGACCTTATCGCCCGCGAGTTGACCGCGCCCGGGGGTGCGGCGCTGGCGCCGATACTGAGCGCTTTCGGGGCCGAATACCGGCTGGCCGATGGCGGCCTGGATCGGCGGCGTATGCGGGCTACGATATTTAGCCAGCCTGACCTGCGCGCCCGTCTGGAAGGTATCTTGCACCCCTTGATCCGAGCTTGCGCGGCCCAGCGACTGAACGATACGACCGCGCTTTATGCGCTGCTGGTTGTGCCGCTGCTGGTTGAGAGCGGCGCCTATCGCGAACTGACGGATCGGGTATTGGTGGTGGACTGTGACCCCGACCGGCAAATCGAACGCATCATGCGCCGCGATGGCATCGACCTGGCCCTGGCCAAGGCAATGCTGACGGCCCAGGCGAGCCGGGAACAACGTCTGGCCCTGGCCGACGATGTCATAGATAACCGTGGCGTCAAGGCCGATGTTGAGGCTGAGGTTCGGCGTTTGCACCAGGTTTATCTGCGGCTGGCCGGGAAACGGGGCAAAATGCAAAACCTGTCATTGCAAAAGTAGGCTGTATTGCTGCAAAATCGCCCGAATCTCTAAATGCGACAGTGAGTTAGCGCTGCGATTTGCCGCAATGCTGACCTATCCAAGAACCGATTTATTGTAGAAAGCCACCCATTGCATAGGCGCCATCGGTGATCGTTTACGAATATCCACTGAACGAACGCATACGCACCTGGTTGCGTCTGGAAGATTTGTTCGAGAAGGTGGCTTTCTTCATCAAGGCAGGCGACCAGCGTTCCCACCACGCCGCCTTGCTGGCCATTTTTGAGCTGGCCGACGTGATGACCCGGTCCGAGTTGCGCAGCGAGTTGATCCAGGAGTTGGAACGGCAGAAGGCATCGTTCGAGCCGTTAAGGGGTAATCCGGAGGTGGATGGCGAGCGTCTGGAGGCGGTTCTGACGAGTCTGTCCAACACACTAGCGGAGCTGCACGATCAGGTCGGCAAACTGAGCCAGCATGTCCGGGATAACGACTGGTTAGCCGGCATCAAGAGCCGCACCGGGATACCGGGTGGGGTCTGCGCTTTCGATCTGCCCGGATACCACTTCTGGCTCAATCAATCTGTAGCGCGACGACGGGAAGACCTGCGGGCCTGGCTGGGCCCGATGTTGCCGGTCAAGAATGGCGTGGCAGTCGTGTTGAAGCTGCTGCGGAAGGGTGGAATTGGCGGCCGCTATGTAGCCGAGGGTGGGTTGTTTCAGTTAATGCTGGGCGGCCGCGTGGCCCAGTTGCTTCAGGTCAGGGTAGCCAACGATATGCCTTGTGTGCCGGAAGTCAGCGCCAACAAGTATGCGGTCAATCTACGTTTCATGACGGTCGGAACCAACCAGAAGGCGAGAACCTGCGATCAAGAGACCCCCTTCGAGCTGGTTTTCTGTTCGTTGAGCGGTTGCGGAGTCTGATCTTTATAAGCGTTTGCCGGGAGTTCAGTCCAGCGAGGCCAGGTTGTGGCCGCTCAGTTGATTCAACTGAGCGGCGAGCGGCGCGGCCATGGTGGCGAACTGACGACGATAGCGGGCTTCCAGTGGGTAGGCGGCCGGCATCCGCACTAACAGCGGATCCCGCTGCACGTTATTGATCCTGAATTCGTAGTGCAGGTGCGGGCCGGTGGCCAAGCCGGTCGAACCGACATACCCGATGATTTCGCCCTGCTTGATATGGGCGCCGCGCCGGAGATTTTTGGCGAAACGGGATAGGTGACCATAGGCGGTGCTGTATGGCCCCTGATGCTTCAGGATGATGAGATTGCCATAGCCGCCCTGATGACCGGAGAACATGACCGCAGCATCGGAAACCGCGCGCACCGGGGTGCCGGTCGACGCGGCGTAGTCGATGCCCTTGTGGGCCCTCCATTTCTTCAGGACCGGATGGAGACGCGCGCCGGTGAAGCCTGAGGAAATACGACTGAACGGGATCGGCGATTTCAGGAAGGCGCGTTTCATGCTCTTGCCGTCTGGGGTGAAATAGCTTCCGCGTCCTTGCGGGTCGGCGAAAAATACCGCCCGGTGGCTCTGGCCCTGGTTGATGAATTCCGCTGCCAGCAAGCGCCCGGCGTTCAAAACGCGACCGCCATCGTATAGCGTTTCATAGACCACCGAGAAGTGATCCCCTTTGCGCAGGTCACGGTGAAAATCGATTGCGCCAGAGAATATATCGGCCATCTCCGAGGCGATGGAGTCCGGTACGTCGGCGGCGTCGGTGGCGCCGAACAATGAATGGCTGATCGTGCCCGAGCGCATGGTCAGGCGGGTCTCCGGCTTGATGGTTTCTTCCTTTACCAGGAATTTGTCGCCCGCGCGTTCGACCGATAGTAGTTGCCGTTCGCCGACCAGATAGCGCAATAAAATCAGGTTGCCGGTGGAAGTAACCCGTGCCATGACCGAATGCCCGGCAACAAAATGGGTAGCCGCGTTGTGTCCACGCGCGGCGCTAACGATACTGGTGGTCTGATCGGCATTGACGCCCAGCCGGGTCAGCAACGATGCCAGGGTGTCGCCGGACTGGATGCGTTCTTCGCGCCAGAAGTCGAAGGCGCCGCTATCAGTGGCGATGGGCGCTGGCAACACGACATCGGCAACGACGGTTTCCTGTTGAATATCACGGGTGATGGTGTCGGGTGACACGCCGAAGGCGGTCACGACTTCAAAGAGGGGAATGAGTGCGGCTAACAGCAACCACCGTTTGTGGCGGGCAAAGTAGGCGAGTAAGGGCTGGATATTCTGCATTGGCGGCATCTGATCCTGCTTAAAAGATGGGCGATTCTAACAGATAACGCCGATAAATGGGCCGAGATTAACCATTGCGTCGCTGGGCGGCTAGAATCGGGGGGAATTCCGGCTAGAATGCCAGCCTCTAATATCCGATCCGATCCAAGTTCCGAGCCATGATGCTTTTCGAGAGTCGCGAGCGCCAAGCGTACCAGCATATCCGCGCGGAGATTGAAGGCCGACTCGTCAGCACCGGCGCGCCGGTTGAGATCAGCGACTTCCTGCTCAATCACTGGGCCTATTTGCTGGTCGGAATCTATATTGGTCTTGGCGATCAGCATCCCGATTGGGAGGCGGGTTGGCAGACCGTCAATGCCTTGCTTTGGAGCCTGGCGCCAAAGCGGGATCGAGCCGAGACCGAGCAGTTCCTGCGTCTGTTGCCAACCCTGCTTGGCCGTCTCCAGGATGGCTGCGATGCCATGAAGCTGGACCCGGCCGAACGGGATGCATTGTTCTCTCAACTGGCCCTGTTGCATGCCGCCGTGGCCCGCGCCGGGCTTCAGGCCCAGCCGGGTGAGGCCGGTCCCGTCACCCATTTCGGCCAGGATGCTGATATGGTAATGGGCGACGAAGAATTGGCTGGCCTTAGCCAGAGAACGCCGGCTATCACCAAGACCAAAGACAGCTTCGGACCATCCGATGAGTTGGGCCTCGACCGGCTCAAGGTGGGTGGCGGTATGTTGTTGAAGACGGCGGCGGGCGAAAAACGGCTCTATCTGCAATGGGTCAGCCCAATGGGCGGCATGTATCTGTTCGCCAATGCCGATGGCTTTGATGCCGTTTCCTTGACTCGGGCACGGTTGATCGAACGCTTGGCCAAGGGCGACGCCCACCTGGTCTAGTGCAGTGTTGCACGTTGTTTGGCACATAAGCGAACAAGGAAAGACCAATGCGTCGGACGTAGGCCGGGATTCATCCCGACAACCCGGCCCATGGAACCCGCGTCGTCGGGATGAATCCCGACCTACAAAACCCCGCTGACATGCCCGGTTGGTCGGGTTGAATCCCGACAAGGGCTTGCATAGAAGCATTCCAAAGAATGCAACACTGCCCTAGGAGTCTGCCGGACTTAAAGGAAATTGGCTACAAAACCGTCGGAACGGTCCATATTCCGCCGCTTTGCGGCTTGCCTGCTTGACTCGCTTCGCTTCGATCCCCATAAGTCCGACAGGCTCCTGGCCTTTATGGAAATGTTTGCGTGGTCAGACCGATTCGCTCGATACGTTCGGCCAGTTGTGTCAGCCAAGCAGCCGGCAACCGTCTCAGACGCGGGGCCTCGGGTTGGGTCGATGCCCGCGCCAGGCCATAGAGCAGCACACCTTTGAGCGGCGCCTTCGCCGCTAGTGCCTGGCCTAGAAATGCCAGATAGTCTGCTAACTCGGCCTCGTCGGGCGGCTGGCCATCCAGGGTGAAGACACAGGTTTGAATCCAGGTCGGGCACAGTTTCGCGCACCTGACCAGATTGCCCATGACCTTGTCCGGGGCGCTTTCGGTCTGGTTGATTCGTTTGATCCCTTCACGAGTGGCACGGTCCAGCTTGAACCAGACCTCACCGCCCAGTGCGCTCAATTGCACCAGCCCGGCTTGCACATAGGGCCGATGGATCAGGCTGCCGTTGGTAATCAGCAGCACCTTGATTCGGCCGATCAGGTCGAACTCGGCCAGCAGCCGGGCGATGATCGCCACCACGGCCGGAAACTCGGACGCCGAGGTGGGTTCGCCATTGCCGGACAGGGCGATGTCGTTGAGCCGGCGCATGGCCTCGGGAACCGATTCCACCATGAAGTCGCCGTGGATGATGGTGGTCAACATCCGGCGCAGTTCGTCTTCCAGCCGCGCCAGGTCGACCGGCGGTGGGCCGCCGCGCTTGAGTTCGGGTACCTGGCAATAGATGCAGCGCCAGTTACAGGCGTTGTTGATGTTCAGGTTGATACCGACCGAAACGCCGCCGGAACGGCGTGACAGTACCGGATAGACATAGGTCATGCCAACCGCATCGCGGTCGTGATGAGTGGTGTCGAGCTGGAGCGTCATCCGGCCTTTCCCAGTGCGGCGGCGATGGCCGTCAGCCGGGCCGCGCGAATGGCCGCCGGAATCTTGCCGGCCGGCGCGCTGCGGGCGATGGCGCCGGCAGCGACGCCTTGCGCGGCGGCCAATGCCGTCGCCAGGTAGCCAGGTTGCGGATAGGCGCGGGTTTCGAAATCGGCACGGCCATGAAAATCGGCCGCGCAGGCCAGCAGAAACTCGGCGAAACGTTCTGGCCGGCGGAAGGCGTCGGTGCGCTCCAGCATCTCCAGCACCGTGGCCGGGCGTAACGCCTCGGCCCGGTGGACATTACCGTGGTCGCGCGCCACCAACAGCGCCAGGTCGCGGCAGTCGGCCGGGATGCGCAGGCGTTCGCAGACGGTCTTGACCAGGTCGACGCCACGGCCTTCGTGACCGTGATGGCGCGGCCAGAACTCGGCCGGGGTCGTACCCTTGCCCAGGTCGTGCAGCAAGGCCGCCAGTCGAACCGGCAGCGGCCAGCCTTGTCCGGCGGCCCAGTCGAGCGCCATCAGGCTGTGGATGCCGGTGTCCATCTCCGGGTGATATAGGGCCGGCTGCGGCACGCCAAACAGGCGCTCCAGCTCGGGCATCAGCCGGGCCAGGGCGCCGCATTCGCGCAGCACCATGAACATCCGGGACGGTTTATTTTCCATCAGGCCACGGGCCAGTTCCTGCCAGACCCGTTCTGGCACCAGGGCATCGACCTCGCCGGCGGCCACCATGGCTTGCATCAAAGTCATGGTCTCCGGCGCGATGCTGAACTCGGCAAACCGGGCCGAGAAGCGGGCGACCCTCAGGATGCGCACCGGGTCTTCGGCAAAGGCCGGGCTGACGTGGCGTAGCAGCTTGGCGGCCAGATCGGCCTGGCCGCCATAGGGATCGACGATCTGGCCGTCCTCGCCGATGGCCATGGCGTTGACGGTCAGGTCGCGGCGAATGAGATCCTCTTCCAGGGTGACGTCGGGGCTGCTGAAGACTTGGAACCCCTTGTAGCCGCGCGCGGTTTTTCGTTCGGTGCGGGCCAGTGCATATTCGTCATGGCTTTCTGGGTGCAAAAAGACCGGGAAGTCCTTGCCTACCGGCTGGAAACCCAGCCGAACCATCGCCTCCGGGGTGGCGCCGACCACGACGTAATCGCGATCTTGCACCGGCAGGCCGAGCAGGCCGTCGCGCACCGCGCCGCCCACCGTGTAGACCTGGATAGGCGGGGGAAACGTCGTCAACGTCCGGCCGCCTCGCGAAACTGGTCGTAGCGCGCCTTGTTGCCAGCGTCGACCAGATAACCCAGGTTGGCCGCCAAGCTTGCCGGCTGGCCGAAACGGGCGGGAAAGCCGTCCGGGCAGACGTTGTCGACCTGCATTGCATAGTGATTGTCGCGGGTCATCAGCTTCTTGCCTGGCTTCAGCTCCATCAGCCGGGCGAACAGGTAGGAGAGCGATGGGTTCAGGGCAATGACAGTGCGTTTCAGACCCAGCGTGGCGGCCACGATCCGGACCAGTTCCTGCAAGCTGTAGGCCTGCGGCCCGCACAGGTTGTAGGCCTGGCCAAAGGTAGCCGAATCATCGACGGCCAGGGCAAAGGCGCGCGCCACATCGGTAACGTGCACCGGCTGGAAGCGGGCGCGGCCATTGGCCAAGGGCACGATTGGAGCGAGTTGCAGCAGATCGGCGAACAGATTGAGAAAACTATCGCCCGGACCAAAGATCACCGAAGGCCGGAACACCGTGACATCGAGGCCCTTGGCGGCCAGGACGCGCCGCTCGCCCTCGCCCTTGGTTTGTTGATAGATGCTTTTGGAGCCGGTATCGGCGCCCAGCGCACTCATGTGCAGTAAACGCCCCACGCCGCTGGCGCGGCAGGCGGCCATGAGCTTGTCCGGCAATTCGCAATGGGCGCGCTCGAACGCCTGGCGGCTGCCGTTCAGGATACCGACCAGGTTGACCGCCGCGTCCTGACCGGCCAAGAGCCGCTCCAGGCTGGCTGGGTCGTGGATGTTGGTCTCCACTATCTCGATGCCGGGCAGAACCAGTAAGTCCTTGATGCGCTGCCGTTGCCGGGTCGGTACGGTGATGTGGTGGCCGGACCGCGCCAATTGGCTGGCCAGATTCTGGCCGACAAAACCGCCACCGCCGAGTATGCAGATGTTGGTCATGGGATGATTGCCTCTTTGAAAAGTATCTGATTCTAGAGGTATCTGGAACCATATTGAAATTGGCCTGCCTCTTCTGTACGGCGACCGGGATTTCGATCCGTTCGACCGCCAGGCTGGTATTCGTCGGAACACAGGGCAAGCGTTAACCGCACAGGCGACAGACCGTCATCAACATCAAGACCTTCGCCGCGCCGCCGGACAGCGCGCCCAGTTGTGCGATCAGCTTGAGCCAGTCAGCGGCGGTTATGGCGCATCTCCAAGTGGCATGAAACAGAACACAAAGCGGCCGCGGCCGAAGTTGACGATCAGGGTGCCGCCGTGATTCTTGGCGTAATCGACCCAGCCTGGCACGGCGCAGCCCTGGTGGCATTCGCTGACCCCGCCAGGCGATTCCAGATTGCGGTCGCGATCATAGAAAGTGAGCAGCATGGCCGTGCCGAGCAGGTGTTGGGCAATGGCCTCGGCCAGTTTCAGGCAGGCGTTAAAATCAAGCGCGAGTTCGTCGGCGTCGAGGTGCAGTGTTTTCATGGTTGGGCAGTGGCGCTCTGAAAAGGGTTGGCCGGATTGTGCCACCAAGCCAGGGTTGGGTGATGATGTCGGCATGCACAGTGGTTTGGATATATGCTTGAAACGGGTTGCCAATGGCAATCTTATTAAGGAGTCGGGTAAAGATGCCGCGAAGACCATACAACTCATGCTGGTCAGCCGCGAGCAAGGAGACGCAGCGATGATGGAGACCCGGATGCGGACTCGCCGGCGTTGGCGTTATATATTGCTGACCCTCCTGTCGGTAGTGCTTCTAGGGGTGCTGGCGACCTTTATGCTCAGCACGCTTTATCGACAATATCGGACGACCCAGCAAGAGCTCACCGGTGCGCAATGCATCCTCCACTTGCAGGACGTTGCCATCCTGGTGCAGGGTATGCGCGGCCTGCGCCTGATCCAGAACCATGCCCAGGGCGACCAGATCGACGCCAGCCTACACGAGTTGTCGGCACAATTGCTGACCGAGGTCGGTCGTCTGGAGCCCCGTGTCTACCCTGACTTGAATTGCCTGCGCCCTGAGCAGGTCGAGCAGGTGCGTCACTACGCCCGTAGTCAGTTGGCCCCGGATCGAGGCGCCTCGATCGACGAGGCTACCCGGTTGGTCAGTGCGCTGCATGACCTGATGCAGGATGCGGCTTATACCTCTGGCCTCGTGCTCGACTTGCAGCCGGGGTCATATTTCCTGGCCAATCTGCTGGCCCTGCGTCTGCCCGCGCTGATCGAGTCTGTCGGTCGCCTGCGCGGCCAGGCCGCCGCGCTGGTGGCGGCTGACACCTGGTCAAAAGAAGATAGTCGGCAGATGCCTAGCCGGATGGAAGGGGTGCGCATCGCGCTCGACCAAGTCGAAATGGAACTGCGGGCCTTCACCGCCGTGCTGCCTAGCATGGCGAAGCGCCTGGATGACATTCGCGACGAGGTTCGGCGAAACCTGACCGGTTTCCTGGGCGTCACTGGTCGCGTGGAGCGGGATAAGCTTGCGGGGGGCGATGCCCTCACCCTGTTTGACCAAGGCAGCCAGGCCATCGGTAGCGTCCGCATCCTGCACGGGCTGGTTCAGGAAGAGCTGGATCGCCTGCTCCAGGCGCGGATCAATGCCTTGCGCGGCCAGATCACGGCCGCCTGGCTGGCCATGCTGGGCCTGCTGGCGGCGGTGCTTTACCTGCATACCAGCTTTTACCGTCGCGAAAGACGGTTGATGGAAAGGCTGGAACTCATGGCCACCACCGACGTGTTGACTGGGGCCGGCAATCGCACCCGCTTCGAGGAGGACTTCACCCGTTATTTGATGGAGGCCGACCGTTATGACCGTCCACTATCCATTGTCATGTTGGATATTGACCACTTCAAACGCATCAACGACCGCTATGGCCACGCTGTCGGTGATTCGGTATTGCGCCAGGTGGCCAAGGTGGTCGAGACCCAGATACGGTCGGCTGACGCACTGTACCGCTGGGGCGGCGAGGAGTTTTGCGTACTGTCGCCCGAAACGATGCTGGAAGGGGCGCGCGAGTCGGCCGAACGGATTCGAATCGCGGTGGCTGGGGCCGACTTCGGTGCAGTGGCCGAGGTGACGGTCAGCCTGGGCGTCGCCCAGTGGCAGGCCGGGGAATTGGCGGATGCCTTATTGCGTCGGGTGGATGGGGCCATGTACGCCGCCAAGCAGGCGGGGCGCAACCGGGTCGAGTTGGCGCCGCCGTTCGATCCAGACTGACGGGGTTCAGGCGAGTCGCTTTAGCTCGTAGATGAGATCAAGCGCCTCGCGTGGCGTGAGGTGGTCCGGGTCAATGGCCGTCAGCCGGTCGAGGGCGGGCGAAGGTTCCGGTTCCGCCGCCGGGGGCGGCGCGGCGAACAGGTCGCCCTGGCCGGCGCTCGCGACCTGGGTGTTTTCCAGTTCGACCAGCTTGCGCCGGGCGGCATTGACCACGGCGCCCGGCACGCCGGCCAGTTTGGCGACCTGAATGCCATAGCTTTGCGAGGCCGGCCCGTCTGCCACACTGTGCAGGAAGATGAGGCGGCCACCGCTCTCCACGGCATCGAGGTGGACGTTGGCTACGCTGCGGTATTCCTGTGCCAGTTGGGTCAGCTCGAAATAGTGGGTGGCGAACAGGGTGTAAGCCCGCACCTTTTCCGCCAGGTGCCGGGCCACCGACCAGGCGATGGAGACGCCGTCGAAGGTGGAGGTGCCGCGGCCGATCTCGTCCATCAGCACCAGGCTTTGTTCGCTGGCGTGGTTGAGTATCTGTGCGGTCTCGGTCATTTCCACCATGAATGTCGAGCGGCCGCCGGCCAGGTCGTCGGAGGAACCGACCCGAGTAAATATCTGGTCCACCGGGCCGATTAGCGCGCGTTCGGCCGGCACAAAGAGGCCGCAGCAGGCCATCAACACAATCAGCGCGGCCTGGCGCATATAGGTCGACTTGCCGCCCATGTTGGGGCCGGTGACCACCAGCATTCGGCGGCTCGGGTCGAGATTCAGGTCATTGGCAATGAAGCTATCCACGCGCGGTTCTACGACGGGGTGGCGGCCGGCTTCGATGACGATGCCCCAGTCGTCGGAAAACTCAGGCCGGACATGGTTACGCAGCACCGCCAGGTCGGCCTGGCCGGCCAGCACATCGAGACTGGCCAGGGCCCCGGCGACGATCTGCAAGTCAGCGATGTGCGGTGCGAGATCATCGAGTAGTTGGTCGTACAACTGTTTCTCCCGCGCCAACGCCCGCTCGGCAGCGGATAAAAACTTGTTCTCGAATTCCTTGAGTTCCGGGGTCAGGTAGCGTTCGGTATTTTTTAGTGTCTGGCGCCGGTGGTAGTCGGCCGGCACCTTGTCGGCCTGGCCGCGGCCGACCTCGATGTAGAAGCCGCTGACCCGGTTGTATTCGACCCTGAGGTTGCCAATGCCAGTCCGTTCACGCTCCTGTGCCTCCATCTGGATCAGGAATGCGCCGCAATTCGCTTGCAAACCACGCAATTCGTCCAGTTCGGCATCGTAGCCGGCGGCAATGACGCCGCCTTCGCGGATCACGGCCGCCGGCTCGGCCTTGATAGCGGTGGCCAGTTGCGCACCAGGCGGGTCGGGGAAGGCCAGTTGCCGGCCGAGCTCCGCCAGGGGTTCCGTGCCGGCCAGGCCGTCGCGCAGGGCGGGTAGCCGGGCCAGGCTGTCGCGCAGGCCAGCGAGGTCGCGCGGCCGGGCGGTCCTGAGGGCGATGCGGGCGGCGATGCGTTCCAGGTCGGCCATGCCCTTCAGCTCGCGGCGGGCGGCGCGGGCGATGTTGGGCGCCTCAATCAGCGCCTGGACGGCATCGAGGCGACGGGTCAGCCGATTGCGGTCGCGCAGGGGATGATGCAGCCAGTGTTTCAGCAACCGGCTGCCCATGCCGGTGACACAGCGGTCCAGTTCCGAGAACAGGGTCGGTTCGGTCTCGCCGCGCAGGGTTTCGCTGATCTCCAGGGTGCGCCGGGCGGCGGCGTCCATCAGCACATACTCGCTGTCCTGCTCCAAAATCAAGCCGGAGACGTGGGGCAGGGCGCTTTGCTGGGTGTGGCGGGCGTAGTCCAGCAACAGGCCGGCGGCGGCCTGAATCGGTGGTTTATCCTGGATGCCGTAAGCCGACAGGTCGTGTACCCCGAAATGCTCGGTGAGCAGGCGCTCACCTCGTTCGGCGTCGAATTGCCAGGCGGGGCGGCGGACCATGGCGGTCTTCAGGGCGGCCAGGGCGGGGTGGTCGAATGCTTCCGGGAGCAGTATTTCGGACGGCATCAGTCGGGCTAGTTCGGACGCCAGACGGTCCGACCCGATCTCCTTGGCCGCCAGCCGGCCGGAAGAGAGTGTCAGCCAGGCCAGGGCGAGCCGGGTCTTTTGGACCGCCAGGGCCAGGATGAGCGCATCGCGCTTGTCGTCCAGCAGCACCTCATCGGTCAGGGTGCCGGGCGTGACGATGCGCATTACCCGGCGTTCCACCGGGCCTTTCGCGGCCTTCGGATCGCCGATCTGCTCGCAGATCGCCACCGATTCGCCCAACTTCACCAGCCGGGCCAGATAGGGTTCGCAGGCGTGGAAGGGCACGCCTGCCATCTTGATCGGCTCGCCGGCCGACTGGCCGCGCGTGGTCAGGGTGATGTCCAGCAGACGAGCCGCCCGCTCGGCGTCGCCGAAGAACAGTTCGTAGAAATCCCCCATGCGGTAAAACAACAGCATGTCGGGGTGCTCCGCCTTGATGCGTAGGTACTGCTGCATCATGGGTGTGTGTTTTTCTAGGTCGGCGGTCAAGATAGCGGCGGTAGTAAGACGAGCCGTATTTTACCCATGCGCCGCAAGTTTGAGTGACACAGCGTGTCTATCCCAGTGACAAGCGTTTGAATCCTATATATGCTTTGCCACTGTCATTGATGAAACGTGATGAGAAGGTGGCCGGATATGTCGTTCGTTTGGCGGGTTTGTGCTGGCTTGGCCTTGATATTGGGTACCTCGTTGGCCTGTGCTGAGGCGGTCAATCCCCGGATACAGCAGGTGATGTCCTCTCCCGACGCCTTGCAAAAGGCGCAACACGACGGCAAAAAGGCGGCCGCCTTTTGCGCCAACTGTCATGGCAATACTGGCAACAGCACATACGATTACATCCCCAACCTGGCCGGCCAGCATCCTGGCTATCTGTTTAATCAAATAAAAAAATTCGCCGACGGTCGCCGCCAGGATCGATTCATGAGTGGCCTGATTAAGGCCATGAAGGATGAGGATCGTTTCAATATGGCGATCTATTACGCCAACCAGCGGGTGCAGGCGGCCAGGCCTCCCGAGCCGGACTTGGTGGCCAGGGGACGGCAGCTATATAGCCAGGAGTGCAAGTCCTGCCATGGCGAAAAGGGTTATGGCGGCGAGAATATTGCCCGTCTTGCGGGGCAGCGTCCCGGCTATCTCGTCGGGGCCCTTGGCAAGTACCAGAATGGCATCAAGCGGCGCGCCGACCCGGTCATGAGTAGTGTCGCCAGGCGTCTGCAAGTTTCCGATATTGCCGCCCTGGCCAACTACATCGTTACCATGAAATGACGGCGCGATACACGGGCGTGACTCGTCACGCCTTAGCCCTTTAATGCCAGCGTCACGTGTGGCTGGATGATCTGCAATAGTTGTCCGAATACCTTGGGCGTGCCGGCCACGATGTGGCCGGATTTCAGATAGCCGTCGTCACCGCCAAAGTCGCTCACCAACCCGCCCGCTTCCTTGATTAGCAGACAACCTGCGGCGATATCCCAGGGGTTGAGGCCAATCTCGAAGAAGCCGTCGGTACGACCGGCGGCCAGCCAGGCCAGATCGAGCGCGGCAGAACCCGGTCGGCGCAGGCCGGAGGTCTTCTGCACCAGGTCGCGGAACATGCCCGTGTAGGCGTCCAGATGGGTAAAATCGCGGTACGGGAAGCCGGTGCCGATCAGCGAGTCCGCTAGCTTGATGCGTTTTGAGACGCGGATGCGCCGGTCGTTCAGAAAGGCGCCGGAGCCCTTGCTGGCGGTGAATAGCTCGTTGCGGGTCGGGTCGAAGACCACGGCCTGGTCGAGCACTCCTTTGTGTAGCAGGGCGATGGAAACGGCATACTGGGGAAAACCATGCAGGAAATTGGTGGTGCCATCCAAGGGGTCGATGATCCACTGGTATTCGGAATCGCCGGACGCGCCGGATTCCTCGGCCAGGATCGCATGTTTTGGATAGGCGGTAAGCAGGACGTCAATAATGGTCTTTTCGGCGGCTTGATCGACCTCGCTGACGAAATCGTTTTGCTGTTTGACGTGGATCGTCAGGGCGTCCAGATCGTTGGAGGCTCGGTTGATGATGGTACCGGCGCGACGGGCGGCCTTGACCGCCGTGTTGAGCATTGGGTGCATGGCTTTAAAGAACGAGTGACTGACTGAGACTGGATTTTACCTTGAAGCCGCTAACTCCACTCGACAATATCCGGGTCGTCCTGGTCGAAACCAGCCATCCTGGCAATCTGGGCGCCGCCGCGCGGGCCATGAAGGTGATGGGGCTGACCCATTTGTATCTGGTCAACCCAAGATGCGCTACCGACGACGAGGCGCGGGCGCGGGCCTCCGGCGCCGTCGATGTGTTGGGGCGGGCGACCCTCTGCGCCAGTCTGGATCAGGCGTTGAGCGGCGTGGTCTTATCGGCGGCCTGCACCTCCCGGCGGCGAGATTTGCCACATCCTGCCTATACCCCGCGTCAGGCCGCCCCGGCACTGCTTGGCCAGGCTCAGGCTGCGCCCGTGGCGCTGGTGTTCGGGTCGGAAACCTTCGGCTTGTCCAACGAGCAGTTGATGAAGTGCGACTGGCTGTTGAACATCCCCGCCAACCCCGATTACACCTCGCTCAACCTGGGCGCGGCGGTGCAGGTCGTGGCCTATGAACTGCGTTGCACGCTGGACGATACGCCGCTCGCCTTGCCGGTATTCCAACGGGCCGAGCACGAGGAGGTCGAGCGGCTGATGGTCGCACTGGAACAAAAACTGGTCGAAGTCGGTTTTCTCGATCCGATCCATCCCAAGCGACTGATACCGAGGCTGCGCCGCTTCTTTGCGCGTGCCGGGTTGGAAAAGGAAGAGGTGGCTATCTGGCGGGGCGTGATCGCGGCCCTGAACAAAATTTGACCAGCCTAGTCGGGAATTGCGACAATGAACTCCTTTAATTTCATTGTAACGGTCTGATGTTCCAGCGTTTGCGCGAAGATATCGGCGTGGTGTTCGATCGGGACCCGGCGGCGCGCACCTTTTTCGAGGTGCTGACCACCTATCCTGGGCTGCATGCCATTCTTTGGCATCGTCTTTCGCACGTACTGTGGGGTTGGGGCCTGAAGTGGCTGGCGCGATTATCCTCCAATGTCGCACGCTGGCTGACCGGCATCGAGATCCACCCCGGCGCCCGGATCGGCCGCCGGGTATTCATCGACCACGGCATGGGCGTGGTGATCGGCGAGACGGCCGAGATTGGCGACGATTGCACCCTCTACCACGGCGTCACCCTGGGCGGCACCTCCTGGCAGAAGGGTAAGCGCCACCCCACCCTGGAAGCGGGCGTCATCATCGGCGCCGGCGCCAAGGTGCTGGGGCCGATTACCCTGGGGGCCGGCGCCAAGGTCGGCTCCAACGCGGTCGTGGTCAAGGACGTGCCGGCCGGGGCGACGGCGGTGGGCATCCCGGCGCGCATACTCGATGACGAAAAGGCCAAGACGCGCGAGGCAACGGCCCAGAAGCTGGGGTTCTCAGCCTACGGCATCGGCGCCGACATGAACGACCCCATGGTCAAGGCCTTGCATGGTCTGATCGATCATTCCAATACCACCGACCGGCGGATCGAATGGATTATCGCCGAACTCAAGCGGGTAGGTTGCGCAATGGAAGTGAGCGGGGAGCCTCAGGATAAATTTGACCCCGTGTCCTTAAATAAAATGGTTGATTAGTTGACTAAATTTATCGGGAATCGTAGATTGTCGGCATTGTATCGAATGAAAGCGAGGCGAATAAAATGCGGCTGACCACTAAAGGGCGGTTTGCAGTGACGGCCATGATCGACCTGGGCACGCGCTATCAGCGCGGGCCGGTCACCCTGGCGGGTATCAGCGAGCGGCAGAAAATTTCCCTGTCTTACCTGGAACAACTGTTCGGCCGCCTGCGCCGGCAAGGTATCGTCGACAGCGTGCGCGGCCCGGGCGGTGGTTATTGCCTGGCCAGGCCTTTGGAGGAAATCAACGTGGCGCAGATCATTCGCGCCGTGGATGAGACCATAGACGCGACCCGCTGCGGCGGCATGGGCAATTGCGAGGATGGCGCGCCATGCATGACCCACGAGTTGTGGTCGGGCCTCAACGACCACATCTACAAATATTTGGAGGCGGTCAACCTGGCCCAGTTGGTGGCCGGTCAGATGGCCTGCAAGAACAAGAAGCCTGGTCGCCGGGTGACTGGCACAGCAGACCTGAAAGCGGCCGTGATCGGCTGATGGAGAGAAATATGGTCAAGACCCCGATTTATCTGGATTATTCCGCCACCACCCCAGTGGACCCGAGGGTGGCGGCAAAGATGATCCCCTATCTGACGGAAAAATTCGGCAACCCCGCGTCCCGTTCCCATTCCTTCGGCTGGGAGGCCGGCGAAGCGGTTGAGGTTGCCCGCGAACAAGTAGCTGGCTTGGTCAATGCCGACCCCAAGGAGATCGTCTGGACCTCCGGAGCGACCGAGTCGAACAACCTGGCGATCAAAGGTGCGGCCCATTTTTATGCTGGCAAGGGCAAGCACATCATCACCGTGCGGACTGAGCACAAGGCGGTGCTTGACACCTTCCGGGAACTGGAACGCCAGGGCTTCGAGGCGACTTATCTGAGCGTCATGGACAACGGCCTGATCGATCTCGATGTGTTCAAGGCCGCGATCCGGCCCGACACCATCCTGGCCTCGGTGATGTTCGTCAACAACGAGATCGGCGTTATCCAGGACATCGCCGCGCTGGGCGATATCTGCCGCGAGAAGGGTGTCATCCTGCACGTCGATTCGGCCCAGGCCGCCGGCAAGGTCGACATCGACCTGGGCAAGCTCAAGGTCGATCTGATGTCCTTCTCGGCACACAAGGTCTACGGTCCCAAGGGTATCGGTGCGCTGTATGTGCGGCGTAAGCCACGTATCCGTCTGGAGGCTCAGATGCACGGCGGTGGCCATGAACGCGGCTTGCGTTCAGGCACCCTGCCCACGCACCAGATCGTCGGCATGGGCGAGGCCTTTGCCCTCGCCAAAAAAGAGATGCATGTTGAGGGCGAGCGCATCCGGATGTTGCGCGACAAGCTCTACCAGGGTGTGTCCGACATCGAGGAAGTCCACGTCAACGGCGACATGGAGGCCCGTATTGCCGGCAACCTCAACGTCAGCTTCAACTTCGTCGAAGGCGAATCGCTCATCATGGCGATCAAGGATCTGGCGGTGTCTTCCGGATCCGCCTGCACCTCGGCCAGCCTGGAACCGTCCTACGTACTCAAGGCATTGGGGCGCAACGACGAACTGGCGCACAGCTCCATCCGCTTCACCATAGGTCGCTTCACCACTGAGGCGGAGATCGACTACGCCGTTAAGCTGTTGCACGAGAAGATCGGCAAGTTGCGCGAGATGTCGCCGCTGTGGGAGATGTACAAAGACGGCATCGATCTGAATTCGGTGCAGTGGGCGGCACACTGATTTTTTCAGCCGCTACTAGCTAAGGAGTTTGAAATGTCATACAGCGAAAAGGTCTTGGACCATTACGAGAACCCCCGCAACGTCGGGACCTTCAACAAGGATGAGGCGGGTGTCGGTACCGGCATGGTGGGCGCGCCGGCCTGCGGCGATGTGATGAAGCTGCAAATACGGGTCAACGACCAGGGCGTCATCGAGGATGCCCGGTTCAAGACCTACGGCTGCGGTTCCGCCATTGCTTCGTCGTCGTTGGTGACCGAGTGGGTCAAGGGCAAGACCCTGGACGAGGCCATGAACCTGAAGAATACCCAGATCGCCGAGGAACTGGCCTTGCCACCGGTGAAGATACACTGCTCGATCCTGGCTGAGGACGCCATCAAGGCAGCGGTGGCCGACTACAAGCAGAAACATGGCGGCGGTGGTGAGTACACAGCCTGCAATCCGCCCAAGGAGCACTGACTATGGCGGTCACCTTATCCGAACGTGCGGCCAACCATATACGCAACTTTATCGCCAAACGCGGCAAGGGCATCGGCATCAAGCTGGGAGTGCGCACGTCTGGTTGTTCCGGCATGGCCTACAAGCTGGAGTTTGCCGATGCCGCCGAAGCCGACGATATCCAGTTTGAGAGCCATGGCGTCGCGATCTATGTGGATCCGAAAAGTCTGGCCTATCTGGATGGCACCGAGCTGGACTTTGTCCGCGAGGGCCTGAACGAAGGTTTCAAGTTCAACAACCCGAACGTGAAAAATTCCTGTGGTTGCGGCGAAAGTTTTAACGTCTGAGTGGGCAGCGAGTCGAGCGCGGTTTTAGACTCCGACTCCATTATGGATTTCAACCAAGACCACTTCGCCTTACTCGGTCTCGCTCCGGCCTTCGCCATCGACGGCGAGCGTCTGGACCAGGCCTATCGGGCGCTTCAGACCGAGTTTCATCCCGACCGTTTCGCCCATGCCGGCGAGGCTGAACAGCGCCTTGCCATGCAGTGGTCGACCCGGATAAACGAGGCGTATCAGACCCTGAAAAGTCCCTTTTCCCGGGCGAAGTACCTGCTTGAGTTGCAGGGCATACAGGCCATGGACGCAAACAATACCGCCATGCCGGCTGAGTTTCTGGTGCAGCAAATGGAATGGCGCGAGTCGCTGATGTCGACCGTGGCGACAGCCGATTACCCTGGCCTGCAAGCGCTGGAGAAGGCCGCCAAGGCCGAAGCCGATCGGTTGCTGGGCGAATTAGCGGCCGATCTGGATGAGCGGCGGGATTACCTGGCGGCCAGCGAAACCTTGAGAAAATACCGCTTTCTGGAAAAATTACTGGCGGATATCGATAACGCATACGCGGAACTGGAATAGTCCTAAGCCATGGCTTTACTACAAATCTCCGAACCTGGTCTGTCTACGGCCCCGCACGAACACCGCCTGGCGGCGGGCATCGACCTGGGCACCACTAATTCCCTGGTCGCCACCGTGCGCAATGGTATCTCGGTCGTTCTCAACGACGAGCGCGGCCGGCCGCTGTTGCCTTCGGTGGTGCGTTACCTGAATGATGGCGTCACCGTGGTCGGCTATGACGCCCAAGCCAGACAGAGCGACGACCCCCACAACACCATCGTTTCGGTGAAGCGGTTCATGGGCCGCGGGCTGAAGGACCTGGTCGACCTATCGACCTTGCCCTACCACTTTGTCGATGCCCCCGGAATGGTGCAGTTGAAGACCGTGGTTGGTGCAAAAACCCCGGTCGAGGTGTCCGCCGAGATACTCAAGGCGCTGAAGATGCGCGCCGAAACCGCCCTGGGCGGCGAGCTGACCGGCGCGGTCATCACCGTGCCGGCTTATTTCGATGACGCCCAACGGCAGGCCACCAAGGACGCCGCCCGGTTGGCCGGCCTGAATGTCCTGCGCTTGCTCAACGAACCGACGGCGGCGGCCATTGCCTACGGCCTGGACAATTCGTCCGAGGGTATCTACGCCGTCTACGACCTGGGCGGCGGCACCTTCGACATCTCCGTCCTCAAGCTGACCAAGGGGGTGTTCGAGGTTCTCGCCACCAACGGCGACTCGGCGTTGGGCGGTGACGATTTCGACCGCCGGGTGTATTGCTGGATGCTGGAGCAATCGGGTCTATCGGTGTTGTCTGACCATGATAAATCCTTGCTCATGGCCAAGGCGCGGGAGGCCAAGGAGGCATTGACCGAGCACGCCGAGGCGCGTATCACGGCGGTTCTGACGACCGGCGAACTGATCGACCTGACCCTGACCGAGGGCCAGTTCAACGAGCTGACCGCCAGCCTGGTCGGCAAGACCCTGACGCCGACCCGCAAGGCGCTGCGCGATGCCGGCCTCTCGGCCGCCGATGTCAAGGGAGTGGTGATGGTCGGCGGTTCGACCCGTATCCCGCGCATCCAGGCGGCGGTAGGCGAGTTCTTTGGCCAGACACCGCTAACCAACCTGGATCCGGACAAGGTGGTCGCCCTGGGCGCCGCCATCCAGGCCAACGTGTTGGCCGGCAACAAGCGTGAGGACGATTGGCTGCTGCTGGACGTGGCGCCCCTGTCGCTGGGCCTGGAGACCATGGGCGGCCTGGTCGAGAAGATCATCCCGCGCAACAGCACCATACCCATCGCCCGTGCCCAGGACTTCACCACCTACAAGGACGGCCAGACCGCGATGAGCATCCATGTCCTCCAGGGCGAGCGCGAGCGGGTGTCCGACTGTCGGTCTCTGGCCCGTTTCGAGTTGCGTGGCATCCCGCCGATGGTGGCTGGGGCGGCTCGCATCCGGGTGACCTTCCAGGTCGATGCTGATGGCCTGCTTTCGGTGTCGGCGCGGGAGACGGCGACCGGCGTGGAGGCCCACATCGAGGTCAAGCCGTCCTATGGGCTGACCGACGACGAGATCGCCCGCATGTTGCGGGAATCCATCGACCATGCCATGGACGACGTCGATGCCCGCCAGTTGGCCGAGTTGCGGGTCGATGCCCAGCGCCTGGTCGATGCCACGCAGTCGGCCCTGGCGGAAAATGGCGCCGCGTTGTTGAGCCAGTCCGAGCGCACGGCGATTGACGCGTTGCTCGGCCAGATGAACGCTGCCCTGACGACTAGCGACCCCTCGGCGATCAAGCGCGCCACCGAGGCGCTCAACCAGGGTACCACTGAGTTTGCCGCCCGACGCATGGATGTCGGCATCAAGCGCGCCCTGGCCGGTCACAAGATTGAGGACATCGGAATCTGAGCCATGAAAAATAGCGCCCCCCTCTTCTATTTGCGCGGCGCAGCTACGGACTTGCGCGGCAAGGATTCGACTAAACTGAAGTACGTGAATATTGCCCGAGTGGGTTCCGTATCGGCGCTGTTGCCGAGTCGACAAGAAGGGCTGCATAAATGCCGAAACTGATCGTCTTACCCCACGTCGAATTGTGTCCGGACGGCGCCGTGATTGATGCGAGGGAGGGCGTCTCGATCTGCGACAACCTTTTGGATAACAGCATCGAGATCGAACACGCCTGCGAAAAATCCTGCGCCTGCACCACCTGTCATGTGGTGGTACGCGACGGCTATGACAGCCTGCCCGAGGCGACCGAGATGGAAGATGACCTGCTCGACAAGGCCTGGGGTCTGGAGCCCACCTCCAGACTCTCCTGCCAGGCGCTTATGGGTAAGCGGGACGTGGTGATCGAGATACCGAAATACTCCATCAACATGGTGAAGGAGGGACACTGAAATGAAATGGACCGATAGCCTGGATATCGCCATCGCCCTGGCCGAACATCATCCTGACGTGGACCCACGTTATGTTCGCTTCACCGACCTGCATGGCTGGGTCATGGCCCTGCCTGATTTCAGCGACGACCCCAACCGCTCTGGCGAAAAGATACTGGAGGCCATCCAGCAGGCCTGGATCGAGGAAGTCGATTGACAAGACACCCCTTTGGAAGTCGAAAACGGCGCCATTCGGCGCCGTTTTCTTATGAGCGGATCATCAGAATCCCGACCCAGGCGAAAGCGCTCAATGACTCGTTCAGGAACAACGTGCTCCACATCGCAATCAGGACAGGCGAGCTGCGTACCAGCGGATATACAAAAGCCACCGGCGCGTGTTCATAAGCCCGACGCAAGCCTATGAAATAGACCACGTTGGCGGTTGCAGAGATCAGCACCCACTTAATCAATGAAGTCGTCCACTGCATTTCGGTGATCAGTAAATAAGCACCCCACGGCCCCAACGTTACCAGATGGGCCAGCATCACCCACCACAACAGATACGCGTCCCGCGCTTGATGTCTGGCAATCAAGCTCCACGTGACGTGCATCACAACCGATGCTGCCACGGCAAGTGCCGCGCCATCGATTAGCATGGCACTGGGTTTTGGGCGCTTGCTGGCAAGTTGATCCGATCACCATCCATGGCGACATCAATCCGAGGCGATGACTCCTTGGTGTTCAACAGCCAAGCGTCAAAATTGTGGCTAATGTGAGTGAGCCAGGCACGTTGAGGGGACACAGAATTGATGATCTTCAATGCGGTGTGCCAATCATTGTGGTTTTTGGGTTCGACCTGCGGCGGATAAGTGCAATCGAGTGCCAACCCATGTGGCTTCCAGTCAGTCAGAAAAGTCTCTGTACGGGGTGGTAGTCCTAAGGTGTCTGTCAGGTAGGCAAAGCGGCTAGCGTTTGAAGACTCGATGGCATAGCCAAACGTGACTTTGGAATGAATCAGCGGCAGTGGCGTCAGCGTCAACTCGCCGAGAGAAAACGCTTCAAACTTGGCCAAAGCATGAAACTCCAGGATGCCTGGATGTTTGTAGAGGTCAGCACAACCTTCCGAGTCGGGCGGGCCATAGACTTGCATGCGCGTACCCGCACCCCAGCGCAGATGAAACAGGCCATGCACATGGTCAGGGTGGAAGTGCGTCAGCACAATGGCATCGAGTTCACCTGGTTTGAAACGCTCATGCAAATCGGTCAAACCAGCATCGAGCAAGATACGCGAGTGACCCGATTCGATCAAAACAGAACAGGGGCGACGTACATACGTCAGTTCATGGCGCGCCCGCTCACAAGCCTGACAGGTGCAGCCAAATAATGGGATGCCGCCCGCAGCGCCTGTGCCTAAAAAGGTCACGCGCATGGCATCACCTCGCTGCGCTCCATTTTTTGCCCATCATTTGGCATGGTACAGGTTGCGCCGTAACAACCCCGAATGAAGTCAATCAGTGCATCACCGGCCACCCGTAGTTCGCCATCGTTATGGATGACCTTGCCGCGGCGAACCGCTAACGCAGTTTGTGGCGCCCGTGCCAGACGTTGATCGATCTCAGTTGCACTTTCGCGGCCCCTTGCCAGTAAACGTGCCCGAAGTACATCGGGCATCACCTCAACCGACACAGGCAGCAGTTCGCAGTAGCGCTGTGCAGCAGTCTCAAGGTATTGCCTGGACCCATTCACCACAACTGTGATGCCTTTGGCAAGCCATTGGTTGATTTCAATACCGATGCCATAAGCGTAGCCGTGGCTTTGCCAGTGCATGGCCAGCAGCCCGGCCCTGCGCCGCGACTCGAATTCATCTGGCGTCAAGGCGACGTGGTTTTCACCACCTGCGTCGGCAGCTCGGGTGATGTAACGATGGGCAAACACCACTTGATCCTCATTAGCCAAGCTGTTTCTGGCATACGCCATCAGGGTGTCCTTGCCACTGCCTGAAGCACCTACCACATAAATAAGTCGGGCCTGCATGGTGACATCTTCACGCATGATCGAAGCGGGCCGACAGAGCCGCCACCCCTGCCACCCAAACGCGATCAGCTTGGGGCAAGCCACCCAGATGCTTCACGGCCACCAGATCCGCCCGTTTACCCACAGCAATCTCACCTCGATCGGTCAGCCTGGCAGCACGCGCCGGGTTGCGCGTGACCAGTGCAATGGCATTGGCCAGTCCGATGCCGGCCAGCTCTGGCAGCCTCAGTACGGAGGGCAGCAAGGCTGCTGCCGAATAGTCGCCGCAAAGACAGTCGGCCACGCCTTCGAGCACCGCATCAAGTGCCCGCATGTTGCCCGACTGTGACTTGCCGCGCAGGATGTTGGGTGCACCAAACAACGTGGCCATGCCCTGCGCGCGCGCGGCCTGAGCTGTGGCCAAGTTGGTTGGAAATTCAGAAATCACCGCCCCGAGGCTGGCCAACGCACCCACCTTTTCAATACTGTCGTCATCATGGCTGGCAATCGAGATACCTTGTTGTCTTGCCAGTGCCGCCAGTGTGTTCATGCGCCCCATGGTGCCAGCGGCAGCGGCCTGTTTGTCAGCCAGCAAAGTCTCAAACTCGGCATCCGACGTTTTGTAAGTGCTTGCCAGATAAGCGCGGTAAGCCGCCACCTCCTGAAACTGCCCTTGCCCTGGGCTGTGGTCCATGAAAGACAACAGACTTGCATGGCGCTGTTGCAAAAGTTCAGTCAGCAATGGGGGAGCCGTTTCATCGGTGACTTCATAGCGCACATGGACCCGGTTGTCCACCAGCGCGTGCGCCTGCCACGCGTGAACGGCACGCGCAATCTCGGCGGCAAAGGCGTTGTTGCGCACGCCTAACTCATGGTTGGCAAACGACAGCGCATGAAACACTGTGGTGATGCCTGCCACCGCATTGCGCTTGTCAGCCTGCGCACAGGCAAAATCCAACGGAAAGTGCACGCCTGGGCGGGGCTCAACTTCTTTTTCAAGCGCATCGCAATGCAGATCGATCAAACCGGGTACCAACAGATGTCCTGAAAGGTCGAGGGCACGGGTGTTGCCAACCGCTTGAGGGTCAATCGCAGCGATGATGCCGTTGTCGATCAGGACCGCCACGTCGTCGCGCACCTCGTTGGCAAATACGACACGGGCATGGGTTAAAAGAAGGCGACTCATGATGTGCAGGCTTCCAAAATTTCTGAAACAGCCAAGGGCAGTGTGAGTTCCACCACCTGGTCAGCCAGGCGTTGCACCAATTCAGGGTGGTGAAAAATGGCGAGCATGGCCACGCCTTCAGTTTTGATGTTGTTGATCAGCTCAATGACGCGTTCGGTGGTTGATGGGTCAAGGCTGGCCGTGGGCTCGTCGAGCAACAGCAAGCGGGGTCGCGCAATCAGACCGCGCGCCAGGTTGATGCGCTGTTTTTCACCGCCAGAAAAAGTAGCGGGCGGGACACCCCACAGACGCTCTGGCACATTGAGCAAACCCAGCAGTTCGCGGGCACGCTCACGTGACGCCTCATGCGCCACACCCTGCGCAACCAGCGGTTCACAGACAACGTCCAATGCACTGCGCCGGGGAAGGCAATGCAAAAACTGGGTGACAAAGCCAATGTCACGCTGGCGTAGTTCCAGCATACGGTGTTCGCTGGCCTGTGCCAGATCGGTACGATGGCCTTCGCCGTCGCGGTAGAGCATGCGCCCGCTAGATGGCAGATAGGTGCGGTAAACACACTTGAGCACCGATGACTTGCCCGCGCCCGTGGGGCCAATGAGCGCGGTCAGTCGTCCTGCGCTGGCTTGCAGCTGCACGTTGGCACAAGAAGGAATCAGCTTGTTTTGCTCGTGCAGCTGGAAGTGTTTGCTCAAGCCGTCGATTTCAAGAATAGGTTGCATGGCGGGGTTCCTTACAAAGCGGAGGCGACCAGTCGCTGGGTGTAGGCGTGTTGCGGATCTTCCAGAATTTGGTCTGTCAGACCGGACTCGATCACGCGCCCGTACTTCATGACCAGGGTGCGCCCCGCCAGCAGCCGGATCACACCCAGGTCATGGGTCACCACGATCATGGCGGTGTGCAACTCCTGCTGGATTTCCAGAATCAGGTCCAGGATGCGTGCTTGCACTGACAAGTCCAGACCGGTGGTCACTTCGTCGAGATACAGCAGCGGCGGCTTGGTTGCCAGGGCTTTGGCAATTTGAACGCGCTGCTGCATGCCCCCTGAAAATTTCTTGGGGGATTCGTCCATGCGGTCAACCAGCACCTCGGTGCGCGCCAGCAACTGACGGGCGCGTTCACGAATCTCACCGTAGTGGCTGATGTCGCTCATGAGCAGGCGTTCGGCAATGTTGCCACCCGCCGAGACGTTGAAGTTCAGACCGAGGTGCGGGTTTTGGTAGACCATGCCAAAGCGGTGGTTGCGCAGCCAGCGTTGACGCGCGGCATTGAGCGCAAACATGTCCCATTGCTGCTTGCTGTCGGAGCCGTCAGAATAAATGGCTTCACCGGCGCTGGGGGCTTCGTCAAAAAAAAGGTTTTTGACCACTGTGGACTTGCCACTGCCTGACTCGCCCATGATGCCGAGAATTTCGCCCTCGTGCAGGTCAAGGCTCACGTTGTGCGCTGCCACCACCGAGCCACAGTGTGGGCAGATGTTGGTATCCACTTCAGGGCCGGTACTATCAAAACACAGTGGACAACCGCGACCATAAATCTTGGACAGGCCTCGAACTTCAAGGATTTTTTTCATGCGTTCACCTTTGTCATTGCTTGGCGTTGGGCAAGCTGCTGGTTGCAGTAGTCCGAGTCTGAACACTGCCAGCGGGTGGGTGCATCACCTTGCTGAATGATTTCGTCCAGAAAAGAATCGGTTGCGCCGCAGCGTGCACAGGCACGACGCTTGCCGCTGGCATCGTCAAAGTCTTCGGTGCGAAACGGCACATCGTCAAACACCAAGGGCTCAGCGTTGGTGTAGGGTGGCACGGCGTAGATTTTCTTTTCGCGCCCGGCGCCCAGCAGCACCAACGCCTTGGACTGGTGCAGTAATGGCACGTCGTAGCGCGGTATCGGGCTGGGGTCGATCACATAGTGACCATTGATGCGCGTTGGGTAGCGGTGCGCGATGGTGATCTCGTCAAAGTGCACCAGGTCTTCGTACAGTTTGGTCAACAAACGGGAGTAGTCGCCTTCACCATGCATCACCTTGCGTCGTACCTCCGAGGGCTCCACCAGCACCAGCGGGTCAGGGTATGGCACCTGCAGCACCAGCACTTGTGCTTCGGTTAGTGGCGTCTCGGGAATGCGGTGGCGCGACTGGATCAGCGTGGCCTCCTCGGTGCGCTCTGTGGTGTCAATGCCAGGGCAAGTGAGTTCTACAAAGTGGCGCAGGCTGACGGCGTTGACCGAATCATCCGCACCTTGGTCAATGACTTTGAGCGTATCGTTGGAACCAATCAGGGACAAGGTCACCTGCAGGCCACCGGTGCCAAAACCGCGCCCCATCGGCATTTCGCGCGAGGCATAAGGTGTCTGGTAACCAGGGATGCTGATGGCCTTCAAGATGCAGCGGCGCACCTCGCGTTTGGCGTATTCATCCAGGAAGCCAAAGCTGTAAGCGGCTTCGTTAGTGGGAAGTTCGTAATCGGGGCTCATGCCCTGACTCCTTGTGTGCCAGTGGGTTCAGAAGATATCGCCTCACTTGATGTGGCTTTTTCCTGGGTGGTGCGCAGACGGTCCATATCGGACTGGAACGTCACGTAGTGCGGCATCTTGTAGTGGCTGGCAAAGCCCATGGAGTCGACGCCGTCCACGTGCAGCAGTACAAACTCAGGGTCTTCAGACGGGTTACTGGGACCGTCACGCATCCCTTTTTGCAGTGCCCGGTCGAGAATCGCCATGGCGATGGCTTTCACCTCGTTGTGCCCAAAGCAGGCACCGTAACCCAGGGTGAATACGGGCGGGCCATCGTTGTCGCTGCCCTCGTACATGGCCACCACTTCGCATTCGGTCATCAAAACTTCGCCCGCTTCGATCAATTCACCGGTGACCGGGTGCGGCAACATCACGGGCAAATAGCCCACACGCAGCTCGGCAATGGTGGGATGCACGTCACCATAGCCACGCATGTTGCTGTAGGCAATGGCCAGCAGTGAACCAGTTTCAGCCCGCGCCATGGTGGCCAGAGCGGCCGAGCGTGGCACCGGAAACACCAGTGGCTCGCGGGTGATGTCAAAGGCCTCCACAGCATGTTGTGTCAGGGGTGGCAGCAAGCCATCGGAGCGCAAGGCATCCAGCACTTTGGGAAAGCTGTTTGGCAAGTCGGCTTCGGGCTGCGCTTGCCGGAAACGTTTGGCCACGCTGCGAAACGCTTGCGGTGACTCATCGGCCAAATCCATGCGCATCAGGCGCAGCGCGTAGTCATAGGTAGGGCCCAGCATCTGACCCCCAGGAATGTCCTTGAAGGCCGACGAGATGCGCCGGACCAAGCGCATGTTGGCGGTGTCTTGCACGGGCATTTCCAGCAGTCGCGGCTTAGTGGAGCGGTAAGCACGCAAGGCAAACGCGGCCTCCAGCGTGTCGCCTTGCATCTGCTTGATGGCCAGTGCGGCAAGCCGTGGGTGGTACAGCCCGCCCTCGGACACCACGCGTGAAGTCAACAGGCGCAACTGATGCTCAATGGTTGACAGCGACAGCGGCGTGCCAGCCTCGCCTTCGGCGGTACGCAAGGCTTCTACCGCGGCGTGTGAGCCTTCAATGGCGCGACCGCCTCCTTTGATGGCTACATAGCCCATGATGTGTCTCCTTGTGTAGCCTCAGATGTATCGCATATGACCACTGTGGTTCTGGGCAGCGCAGCAATGTGCGCGGCATCCATCAGGATCATGTCCACACCCAGTGGAAAACCGTCATTCCAGACTTTCCTGTGTGTCAGCCATTCAGGGTGCAGCCCTGTAAGAGTCAACCGTTGGGTACCAGCGATACCGGGGCCGGTGAGCTGCAAGCTCGCGCCCTTGCCCAGGGATGTGACTTTCAGCAAAATCGTGGCGCCATGTTCAGGCGACTCCAGCGTCCACAGACAAGGCTCGAAGCTCGGTGGCTGGCAGCCATTGGCTACAACGAATTGCGCGTGCTCAGGTGCCGTCATACGGGCTTGCAGGCGTTGGTGCACCAAGGTGTCCATCAGGTTTTGCGGGTCGGCCAGCGTGGCTTCGCTGTCCACCAGTGTGGCCAGCGTTTGCGTGAGTGCGTCGCCACCAGCCAGTGTTTCAACCCGGCCGGGGTAGCTGAAGGCTCGCATCAACTGGCGGAAGACGGTTTGCTGTTGCGAGGCACTCCAGGCCAGCAAACCTTGGCTCAAGGGCTTATTCATCATCGTTCTCCACATCTGAAGAGCCAAGCAATGAGAAATCGACACGTGTGCTGGTCAGCAAGGCACGGCGTTGATCGGTCCGTTCGTCCAGACGAGACCGCCCGGCGGCCAGCAGGGCCCGCACCTCATCATGACCGGGAAGTTGACCTGCCAGCACGGCATCAATCACGGCAATGGCGCGCGCCAGGCTGGCACGGTCATCGAGCAACTGCGCTGCACCTTCAGAGGAACAGCCGTCCGAGGTAGTTACTCGCACACAGGCTAAAGACAATGGCACTTCACCCGGGTAATAGGCATCGCCCTGGGCGCTGTCACACAATTTGAGCAGTGCCAGGCCTGATTGGGGCAGTTGAACGTCTTGCACGTCGTGCTTTTCGCACCAGCGACGCGCCAAGCTGCGCACCGACTCTGCCGGGCAGGCCAGCAACAGGCGCGGCCATTGGCCACGCTCAGGCATGCCATTCATGGCATGTGAGAAATGTTCCAAGTGCAGACTCCTCGTTTCAAAATTTTGTTGGGTAGTCATCGTCAGTCCAGTCTTTTTCGCAACCAGGCTGAGGCGTAGTCAATGAGCAAAATGGTCGCTAGGATGACCAGAATCAACGCTGCTGATTGGCCATACTCAAACAGGCGCAAGGTGTCGTGCAGCGCCAACCCGATGCCACCCGCACCCACCAAGCCCAGCACGGAGGCCATGCGCACATTGCGATCCAGGATGTAGAGCACGTTGCCCAGTGCTTCGCGCAAAATCGATGGCCAACCTGCATACATGACCATCTGGGCGAAGTTGGCACCGGTGGATGCCACACCTTCGCAGACACCTTTGTCCACTCGCTCCAGGCTTTCGGCAAAAAACTTGCCCAAAAACCCTGCCGTGTGCACGCCTAAAGCCAATGCACCGGGTAAGGGACCCAAACCTAGCGCCGTCACAAAGATTAGTGCCAACAGCAGGTCTGGCATGGCTCGCATAAAGTTCAATAACTCGCGTGCGATGCGGTAAACCACCATATTCGGAGTGAAGTTGCGTGAGGCCAGCGGTGCCAGAAAAAAGGCGACGACTAGCGCAAACACCGTGCCCCAGAGCGCTGTCGCGAGGGTGATGCCCATGAGGTGTACATATCTAGATAAGTCTGTGAAATCGGGCTTTCCATAACGGCTGAAATACTCGCCCATGTCGGCTAGCCCGTAAGCTAGCGTTTCAAAGGAAAGCTCCAAGTCATACACGATCATCCACAGAAGTGCAAGTGTCAAAGCAAGCCACACGGGTACCGGGCTGCGCGGTTTGGGTGGCAGCGTTTTGGACAAAGATGCCACCAGATTGGACTTATTTAGCGTCATTGCTTTCTCCCATTCAGAATCCGACGGCGAAAGCTGTCGGACGCCCGATCCAGCGCGGTGACCACCAAGTAAATTGCCAGCGCGATCAGCAGCAGCCGCTCGTACTGAAACAGGCGCATCGACATCACCAGGTCATAGCCAATGCCGCCCGCGCCCACCAGTCCCAAAATTGCGGCGGCACGCAGGTTGTGGTCCAGGATGTACATCACAGTGCCAACAAAGTCGGGCAAGGCCTGAGGCAGCATGGCAAACAGGCGAACCTGTAGCCAACCCGCACCATGCGCCCGCACGCCCTCCACCGCCTTGTGATCCACCACCTCGATCGACTCGGCAAAAAACTTGCCCATGAATCCCACTGTGACAAACGCCAGTGCCATCACGCCCGGCAACGGGCCGAGTCCAACCGCCGAAACAAAGACCAGTGCCCAGACCAACTCGGGCAAGGCGCGCATCAGGCTTAACAAATCGCGCGAAAGCCGATAGACAACGACATGTGGCGTGGCATTGCGCGCCGCCAGCACGCCCAAGGGAATGCTGATAACGACCGCAATGGCGGTTGCCAGCACGGTCATTTCCATGGTTTCCAGCATTTTTGCCAGCAATTGCGGCACATAAGCCCAGTCTGGTGTCACAAACATTTGCCCAGCAAAGGCCAGCATCTTGCCGCCAGAGGCGAACAGGCGGACAAAGTCCACCTCGACGATCGGTGCCGTCAACCAGAGCGTGAGCAACAGTGCGAGCACGCTGCCAACCAATGGCAGCGGCAGCCGACCGCTAGGCGTAGGCCAGCGCCATGTCGAGACTATTGTCATTTTCTATACCTTCACGCTGGTAAATGGTGTGCAGTGCAGTTTGGGTCATTTGCTCAGGACTACCATCAAAAACGATCTTGCCGCTGTTCATGCCAATGATGCGGTCGGCAAAGCGCCGCGCCAACTCCACCTGATGCAGGTTGACAACCACAGTGATGCCATCACGGTCACAGATGTCGCGCAATAGCGTCATGATTTCTTCACTGGATACCGGGTCAAGACTGGCCACAGGCTCGTCGGCCAAGATGATTTTGGGACGCTGCGCCAAGGCGCGGGCGATACCAACCCGCTGTTGCTGTCCACCGGACAATTTGTCGGCACGATTCCATGCCTTGTCCGTCAGCGCGACGCGTGATAACGCTTCTTGCGCTATACCCATGTCCTCGTTTCGAAACAGGTAAAAGACGCTGCCAACCCAAGAACGATGTGCCAGACGACCCGTCAGAACATTGGTTACCACCGACAGGCGGTCGATCAAGTTGAACTGCTGAAAAACCATGGCGACCTTGGAACGAATTCGGCGCAATTGCCTGCCATTGACCACTTCGCCGCCAATGCGTACGGAACCACTGGTGGGTGTCTCCAGGCCGTTCATTAAACGAAGCAATGTGGATTTGCCCGCACCGCTGGGGCCGAGAATGATCGTGAAGCTACCCGGCTTGATCGCAACATGGATGCCTTTGAGTGCCTCAAAACCATTGGGAAACCGTTTGGTGACGGCCTGAATCGAAATATCGGACATGTGCTGACTCCTTGGTCAGTCAAGGCGTGCCAAGATGGCACACCATTGACCAAATGGCTTACTTGAGCTGTTCTTTTTTCAGGCCGAGTTCTTTAACCATGTCGCGCACGACCTGGTAATCTTTCGGCGTAACCGCGACGTAATGGCTCAAATTGCCGTAGCCGGTCACCTGAATATCTTTGTGCGCGTTCAACACGGCCTCACGTATCTTGGTCTTCATGTCAGCGGGCAAATCACCTCGGTAAACCAACGGCGAGCCAGGCAAGGGGTCAGACTCCTTGATGATGCAATTGCTCTCTTTTGTAATGAGTCCCTTGGCAATCATGGCGGGGTAGGTGATGTCGTTGTCTGCAGCTGCATCAACGGTTTTGTTTTTGACGGCTAATTCAGCTGCGTCATGCGAGCCAGCGTAGGTAAACTTGCCGAAATATTCTTGCGGCATCATCCCGGTTTCCTTTTTCACCATGTATGTTGGCATCAAGCCACCAGAGGTTGATGCGGGATCAACAAAAGCGACGTTCTTGCCCTTCAGATCCTTGATTGATTTGAAGCCCGAGTCACATGGGGCAACGATGATGCTTTTGTAGGTGCTGGTCGTGCCACCCTTGCGGATACCGACGGCAAAAGCTTCTGCACCGGCTTCCATCTCAGCCAGGTAATACGACAGGGGACCAAACCAGGCAACGTCCACACGTTTCTTCTTCATGGCCTCAATCACGCCGGTGTAGTCGGTCGCTGTAAACACCTTGACTTTTGCACCGATTTTCTTTTCCAGATAAAGCCGCATGGGCTCAAACTTTTGAATCATTTCTTCATTGTTTTCGGCCGGAATCAGGCCCATCACAATGTCACGTGCCTGTGCGGCACCAGCAGCGAAAGACAAGGCCAAAGTCAAGGCGCTTGCAGCGAGAGTAGGTTTCAAATACATTTGGAAGGTTCCTGTAGGGTTGATGGTCAAAAGATTGAATGACTGGTCAGTCACGGGTTAATGCGCAGTTGGATCCGGTCTGCACGGAACCGGGTTATGGCGTATTCGATTGGGGTTCCATCCCGCTTGTCTACGTTCACACTCTTTACCCGCAGCACCGGTCGGTTCTGCGGCATGCCCAGCAATTTCGCGTCATCTCCCTGCGGGAGCACCGCTGTCACCAGGCTTTCAGTTCGTTTGATCTTGCAGCCGTAGTGGGCTGCCAAAAATTGGTGCAGTGACTCACCTTTGTAAAGCGTATCCAAGTCAGCAAATCGGTCGGCAGGGATGAAGTGCGAGATCACACACAGTTGCCGCTCAGATGCGGTGCGCAGGGTTTCGATCCAGAAAACCCGGTCACCGATATTCAACTCCAGGCGTTGGGACACGCGTTCGGTGGCGGCCAGGGTTTGTAAGCACAAAACACGGTTTTCGGGTTGCAGTCCAAGTGCTGCAAGGTTTTCGGTAAACCGTGTGCCAATACCGATCTGGTAGTCAATCTGGCTATCAAGCACAAATACGCCTAGCCCATGTCGACGCTCCAGCAAGCCCGCTTCGACCAATTCATCAATGGCGCGGCGCAGTGTGTGCCGGTTGACCCCGAAGCGCACCGCCAGAAGCCCCTCTGCGGGAAGGCACTCGCCCGGTCCATAAGCTGTAGCAACCTCCTGCTCAAGCTGGCGTGCGATCTGTGTGTAAAGTGCTTCGCCGTTGTCGCGGCTGACTGCGTAAAGGCTCATGTGCGGTTATCTATACAAGTGATTTGCAGGTAGATTAATTAGCCCATGTGTCAGCTTCGTGACGAAGCAAAGTAAAGCTCTCGTCTATCTGATATGGCTGGGATGCCGCATGACCGGTTGCATATAAGCAGCCGGCTGCAAACAGACTATCAACAAATTGCATTTTGATTAAATTAATATATACTCATAAACTTATGTTTATATTGTGTAAGTGGTATTGGTTAGCAAATTTTTGGATCGTAGTTTCATCGATAAGTTGGTTGCTCTGCTCAGGAGAAAGAAATGTTAAAGACCGCACTTGGTTTTATCGTCGGTGTCTTGTTTGATTGAGTCCCTAAACTGCTGTAAATAATTTAGCGGGTAGCCACCGCTTCGATTCGGTAAATTAGCGTTGTGAAACGTTCAACAAACCGAAGGAGAAGAAGCGATGGCTGGATATGAGATTAACGTAGGAGGCGAACTGTTGCAGTGGCTGGCTATCTGTTGATGCCAAGCATGATGTTCAAAGAGACGCAAAGCCCGTTCGGCATGGAAGAAACCGTCGCCCGCATCCAGCAGAACATCCAGAAAGCGGGTAACGGCTGGTCGCTGATCGGCCTGCGCGACCCGGCCAAAGCGGTGCAGCACGATGGCGGCAACGTGCTGCCGGTGCTGATATCGAAGCCTGCAGCACGCGCTACTCCGGCCCTATCCTCAAGGACGACAACATCCGCTTTCTCTCCATCCTGATTCCCTGCAAGATATCCGTTTACAAGAAGAACGACGGCAAGACCTACATCGGCATGATGAACGCCGGTTTGTTCGGCAAGCTGTTCGGGGTGGGCGAAATCATGAGCCATGTCGCGGCGGATCAGGCCAGATTTGTCCAGTTCGACCCCAGCAAACCCGCGCCCGCGATGATCAAGGGCACGCCTGGCGGTGGCGCGAGCGGAGGTTCCGGCAGCGGGGCGGCGGGCGGCTGTTAACGTGAAAGCCTATTCCCCCGAGATCATCAAGGAGACATCATGTTGACCAGAACCAGAATCGCGTTGTCAGCACTGGCAGCCCTTGCCATGCTGCCAGCGTTGAGCGCGCTCGCCGTGCCGCTGCCAGCCAGTCCCGTTGCTGCGGCAGCCGCCCCGCAAGCCCCCGCCGGTGCCAGGAAGAAAAGCGCCTCCACGGCCGACCACAGCAAGTTCAAGGAACTCGACAGGGACTTCAAGAGCGGCCCGGAAGTGACCGAAGCCTGCCTGATCTGCCACAACGAAGCCGCCCGGCAGGTGCAGCACACCAAGCACTGGACCTGGGAGTCCGTCGATCCCAAGACCGGGCAGAAACGGGGTAAGAAGAACATCATCAACAACTACTGCACCTCCCCCATCTCCAATGAGAAGGATTGCATGGCCTGCCATGCAGGTTACGGATGGAAGGACAGCAGCTTCGACTTCACGGTCGAGAAAAACGTGGATTGCCTGGTATGCCACGACACCACCGGCACCTACCGCAAACTGCCTGGGGACGCCGGGCACCCGGTCTATGCGCGCAGGGAGTTTCCGCCCAGATCAGGCAAGTTCGTTGAGGCCGTTGACCTGAAGAAAGTGGCCCAGAACATCGGCAAGCCCAGCCGCACCAACTGCGGTTCCTGCCATTTCTTCGGTGCCGGCGCCAACGGCGCGAAGCACGGCGACCTCGACAGTTCGCTGCAACATCCGGGCAAGTATCTGGATGCGCACATGGACGAGAAGGGGCTCAACTTCAGTTGCGCCACCTGCCACTCCTCCTGCTCTGCCAGGTCGGTCGTACCAGCCTCGGTCGAAAGGCCCCAAGCGCCGCCGGGAGCGATGGCGAAGGCACGCGGGACCGGCGAGGCAAGAAATTGCTGGTAGCCCGCCTTGCCCCTGGCGTCGAGGTGGGGTACGGCATCAACATCGGTAGTCGCGGCAGCTTGGCCGTGGCCGCTGCTGGCAAGCAGCAGCGCCATAATTAGAGTGAGTCCGCGCGTCGACATGGCTAGAGTATAGGCGGTCTATTCGCGGCCCTCATCCGGCATCAGTTCCTGAATCTTGCGCGTCAGGGTGTTGCGGCCCCAGCCGAGCAGGTTGGCGGCCTCGATGCGGCGGCCGCCGGTGTGGATGAGGGCGACCTGGATCAGGGTGCGTTCGAACTCCGCCGTCAGGTCGTTCAGGATGCCGGCCTCGCCCCTGGCCAGCCTGGCCTGGGCGGTGCGGCCGAGGGCCTCGGCCCAGTCGAGTGCATCGGTAATGGGGTCTTGCAGTGCGTCTGGCGGCAGGTCCTTGGCCTCGATCACCTGGCCGGGGGCCATGACGGTCAGCCAGTGGCAGAGGTTTTCCAGTTGCCGGACGTTGCCTGGGTAGGGCAGTGAAGCGAGTGCCTTGATGGCCTCCTCGGAGACCTGCTTGGCCTCGACGCCCAGCTCGTGCGCGCTCTTTTGCAGGAAGTGACGAATCAACAGCGGGATGTCTTCGCGCCGTTCGCGCAGCGCCGGCAATTTGATGCGAATGACGTTCAAGCGGTGGAACAGGTCTTCCCGGAACTGACCATGACGGACGCGATTTTCCAGGTCCTGGTGGGTGGCGGCGATGACCCGGACGTTGACCCGTATCGGGCTGATGCCGCCGACCCGGTAGAACTCGCCGTCGGCCAGCACGCGCAATAGCCGGGTCTGTAGTTCGGAGGGCATATCGCCGATCTCGTCCAGAAACAGGGTACCGCCGTCGGCCTGCTCGAAGCGGCCGCGGCGTGAAGCCGCAGCGCCGGTGAAGGCGCCGCGTTCGTGGCCGAACAGTTCTGATTCCAGCAGGTCCTTGGGTATCGCGGCGGTGTTCAGGGCGATGAAGGGCGCCACCTTGCGCGGGCTGTGCCGGTGCAGGGCGTGGGCGACCAGTTCCTTGCCGGTGCCGGTCTCGCCGGTAATCAAGACGGTGGCGTGCGATTGGGCGAGCCGGCCGATGGCGCGGAACACGTCCTGCATGGCCGGGGCCTGGCCCAACATGCCTTGGCTGGCGGCGGCCTCCTGACCGTCGATGTTTTCCTCGCCGTGGCCACTCTCTTCCAGGGCGCGGTGGATCAGGGTCATGGCGTGGTTGATGTCGAACGGCTTGGGTAGGTATTCGAAGGCGCCGCCCTGAAAGGCCGAGACGGCGGAATCGAGGTCCGAATAGGCGGTCATGATGATGATTGGTGTCTTGGGTAGCCGTGCCTTGAGCTGGCTCATGAATTCCAGACCGTCCATACCCGGCATACGGATATCCGAGACGATCGCCCCGGCGCTTTCGGTTTCCAGTGCGGCCAGTGCGGACTCGGCCGATTCGAAGATGCGGTGGGGCAGGTTCTCGCGTTTCAGCGCCTTTTCGAAGACCCAGCGGATGGAACGGTCGTCGTCGACGATCCAGACAGGTTTCATGGTTGGCTCTCGCTAGATGGGCAGGCCGTCCCTTGGACGGGTAGATAGATCGAGAAACAGGTCAGGCCGGGTTCACTGACCACATGAATCACGCCCTCGTGGCGCTGGATCAGGCTTTGGGCCAGGGTCAGGCCGACGCCGGTGCCGTTCTCGCGACCGGACACCAGGGGAAAGAATATCTTGTCCTGCATATCGCTCGGAATACCCGGGCCATAGTCGACGATGTCGATGCGGGCCGCGAGTTTCCAGCGTTTCATGACCAGCGTCACCTGCCGGCTGATGCGCGTCGAAAATCGGATGCGCCCCTTGCCATCGTTGGCCTGGGCGGCGTTGCGGGCGACGTTGAGGATGGCCTGGATCAATTGCTCCTGGTCGCCCTGTATTTCCGGCAGGCTGATGTCATAGTCGCGCTCGATGGTCAGATCAGGAAACTCGGCCAGAACGAGGTTGCGGACCCGTTCCAGCACCTCGTGCAGGTTGACTGCCCGGATTTCCGGACGTTTGGCCGGGGTCAACCAGCGGTCGAGCAGACCTTGCAAACGGTTGGTTTCCTGGATGATGACCTGGGTGTATTCGGACAGGTCGGCGCCGTTCAACTCCGCTTCCAACAGCTGCGCCGCGCCGCGGATGCCGCCCAACGGGTTGCGAATCTCGTGCGCCAGTTGCTTGAGCAACATCTGGGCGGTCTGCGCCTGGGCCATGGCCTGCTCGTCACGAGCGATCCTGACGCTGCTGCCGGCATGGAATTCGAGGACCACCGCGCCGTCCGCATCTTCGATCGGGGTGATGGCCAGATTCAGGATCAGTGTTTCGTCGCCTATCTCGATCGGGATTTGATGCTCGGTAAAGCTGACGCCTTCCCGTAATGCGCTGTCCAATGCCCGCACCAGATCGGTGCGCTCTTTCATGATCGCCGACAGCGGCCGGCCCCGGCTATGGTAAGCGGAAATGCTGAATAGGTTTTCGGCCGCCGGGTTGATGTGCCGGACGATGCGCCGCTCATCGATGATGAGTACGGCGGTGGCGAGTATGTCCAGTCCGGGGCAGATGTCTTTCATGGCTCACTTGGTCGGTGTGTTCCTTGAGGATGAGCAATAAGCGGGCCATCGATGATGAAACGGCGCCTATTTGATCCGCGCCAGTTCCTTATCCAGCATCTCGATGTTTTTCTCATGCAGCCGGACGTTTTCGGCCAGCTTTTGTTGCTCGACTGTGGGTCGTTTGGCGGCCGTGGAGAGTGTCGCCCTTGCGCTGGCCAGGTTTCTTTGCTCATTGCGCCGCTCTTCTTCCAGCAGTGTTCGCCGGACATCGTCGCGCTTGTGCTGGGTCGCTGCATCCACCTTGGGAAAGTTGGCCGGGCTGGCCTTGTAGCTGGGCCTGCCGTGTTGCCGGGACAGGGTTATTGTCACTGGTCCGCCCGGTGCGGCGTCCGCGAACTTGATTGCGCCGGGGCGGTATTTATCCGTGTAGGTGACGTTGCCGTCACGGTCGACAATTTTGTAGAACGCGGCCTGGCAGGGCGTGGCCAGAATCGAGAGGATAAATGCGGCGGTGAGGGCGGCTCGGGATTTCAACATGGCCCGAGTTTAAGGAATGAATAGGCGACGGGCAACGGAAAAGGGCGGCCGCAGCCGCCCTTTTCCGTTTGACCGAGGCCGGTCAGACTGAGTAGTACATGTCGAACTCGATCGGATGGGTGGTCATGCGCATCCGCGTGACCTCTTCCATCTTCAGCGCGATATAGGCGTCGATGAAGTCGTTGCTGAACACGCCGCCCTTGGTCAGGAACTCGCGGTCCTTGTCCAGCGCGTCCAGGGCCATGTCCAGGCTGTGGCAGACGGTCGGAATCTTGGCCTCTTCCTCGGGCGGCAGGTCATAGAGGTTCTTGGTCGCCGGATCGCCGGGGTGAATTTTGTTCTGAATGCCGTCCAGGCCAGCCATCATCATGGCGGTGAAGGCCAGGTAGGGGTTGGCGATGGGGTCGGGGAACCGGACCTCGATGCGGCGGGCCTTGTCGGACGAGACATGCGGGATGCGGATGGAGGCGGAGCGGTTGCGCGCCGAGTAGGCCAGCATCACCGGGGCCTCGAAGCCAGGCACCAGGCGCTTGTAGGAGTTGGTGCCGGGGTTGGTGAGGGCGTTCAGGGCATGGGCGTGCTTGATGATGCCGCCGATGTAATACAGGGCGGTCTCGGATAGTCCCGCGTAGCCGTTGCCGGCGAACAGGTTCTTGCCATCCTTCCAGATCGACTGATGACAGTGCATCCCGGAGCCGTTGTCGCCGACGATGGGCTTGGGCATGAAGGTGGCGGTCTTGCCATAGGCGTGGGCGACGTTATGCACCACGTATTTCAGTATCTGGGTCCAGTCGGCGCGCTGGGTCAGGGGCGCGAACCGGGTGCCGATCTCGCATTGGCCGGCGGTGGCCACTTCGTGGTGGTGGACCTCGACCGGCACGCCCATATCTTCCATGGCCAGGCACATGGCCGAACGGATGTCCTGCAACGAGTCTATCGGGGGCACCGGGAAGTAGCCGCCCTTGACCTTGGGACGGTGGCCGATATTGCCGGATTCGGTCTGCTCGCCGGACGACCAGGCGGCCTCTTCGGAATGGATTTTGACGTGGCAGCCGGACATGTCGTCGGCCCAGGTCACCGAGTCGAAGATGAAGAATTCGGGCTCGGGCCCGAAGTAGACGGTGTCGCCGACGCCGGTGGACTTGAGGTAGGCCTCGGCGCGCTTGGCGATGGAACGTGGGTCGCGGTCATAGCCCTTGCCGGTATCCGGCTCGATGACGTCGCAGGTCAGGATGAGGGTGGGCTCATCCATAAACGGATCGATGTTGGCGGTGTCCGGGTCCGGCATCAGCAGCATGTCGGAGGCCTGAATACCCTTCCAGCCGGCGATGGACGAGCCGTCGAAGGCGTGGCCTTCGCTGAACTTGTCTTCATCGAAGGCCGAAACTGGCACGGAAACGTGCTGTTCCTTGCCGTGGGTGTCGGTAAAGCGGAAATCGACGAATTTGATGTCGTTTTCCTGGACCATTTTCATTACGTCGGCGGCCGCCATAATTCACTCCTAATCACAGATTGCACGGAAATTTAAGGTAACTACTCAGTAGGCTGTTAAAGCACATGCCATGCCAGCCAAAATCGTGAATCTCGCCATTGTGCCATAAGCGATATGGACGCAAAGCTGAATTTTGCTGCACCAAAATGATGCGTAAGGCACTTAATTAGTGCGTCAATCAGTGCGTCATAGGCTTGTATGGTCGCCGGTCGTACAATCGCGCCGGTTTATCCAGCTCAAAGATTGCCATGCCCGATCGCTACGCCGTATTCGGCAACCCTATCACCCACTCGAAATCGCCGCGCATCCAGGCCGAGTTCGCCCGCCAGACCGGCCAGGACTTGGTTTATGAGGCCATCGAGGCGCCGCTGGCCGGGTTTGCCGACGCGGTGATGGCATTCCGCGCGGCCGGCGGTCGAGGCTGCAATGTCACTGTGCCGTTCAAGGAACAGGCCTATGCCTTGGCGACCTGGCGCAGTGAGCGTGCGAAGGCCGCCGGGGCGGTCAATACCTTAAGTTTCGCCGACGACGAAATACGCGGCGACAACACCGATGGCATCGGTCTAGTACGTGATTTGACCGATAACCTGGGCCTTGATCTGGCCGGTAAACGTATTTTGTTGCTGGGCGCTGGCGGCGCCGCCCGCGGCGTCGGTTTGCCGGTGATGGAGTGCAAGCCGGCCGAGTTGTTTATTGCCAACCGCACCGCCGACAAGGCGCGCGAACTGGCAGCCCGGTTCAATTGTCATGGTGGCGGTTACGATGCCTTGCCAGGGCATTGTTTCGATCTCATTGTCAACGCCACCGCTGCCAGCCTGGCAGGAGATATGCCACCCTTGCCCAATGACATCTTCGCGCCGGGTGGCTTGGCTTACGACATGATGTACGGCCGCGACACGCCCTTTCTGGCCTTTGCTCGCGCACACGGGGCGCACTGCTCGGATGGCCTGGGCATGTTGGTCGAGCAGGCGGCCGAGGCCTTCTTCGTCTGGCGCGGGCTGCGACCCGATAGCGCGCCGGTCATCAAGTTATTGCGGGAGGCATGATGGGACGGTGGTTCTGGCGCGGCGGTCTGGTCGTCATGATCCTGGTTGCCTATATGCAGGTCGGTTTTTTTACTGCGGTGCTCTGGTGGAAGTACTTCAATCCATCTAACACGGCCTTCATGGCGGCCGGCCTCGACCGCTTGCAGGAAAAGAAAGGCCCGGATGCCGAGCTGCGTCACAAGTGGGTCGGTTATGACCGCATCGCCAACAATCTGAAGCGGGCGGTGGTGGCCGCTGAGGATAGCCGTTTCCTCGAACACGACGGCTTTGACTGGGAAGGCATGCAGAAGGCCATGGAAAAGGACCTGAAAAAGGGCCGCATCGTCGCCGGCGGCTCGACCATCAGCCAGCAACTGGCCAAGAACCTGTTCCTGTCGCCCTCTAAGAACCCGCTGCGCAAGGTTCAAGAGGCGGCAATCACGGTCATGATCGAGCAACTCTGGGGTAAGCGCCGCATCCTGGAGGTGTACATGAACGTGATCGAATGGGGTAACGGCATTTATGGCGCCGAGGCGGCGGCGCATCGCTACTTCAAGACCTCGGCCGCCGGCCTGGGGCCTGGCCAAGCAGCGCAGATGGCGGCCATGATTCCCAATCCGCGCTATTACGAGACCCACCGCGTGGCGCGCGGCCTGCTTTATCGGCAGGGCATCATCGCGGCGCGTATGTGGCAGGCCAGCGTACCGCGCTGATCGTTACGCCCACCACGCCGCCGAAGATCAACACTGTTTTTCCGTGCGGCATCCGACAGGCTCCTGGTGGGCATCCAAATCAAAAAGTGAGGTTCATGTCCGCCGGAATGACCACGTTCTGGTAGTAGCGGGCGGGGTCCGCGAGCTTCGCGCCATCGATCAGGTCGCGCTCGCTCATGCCGAACAGCGGGACATTGAGCGGACAGGCCAGCACCTCGCCCCCCTCGGCGATGAACATGAAGAACAGATCCTCCACCAGCGGCAAATCCATTTCATCCATTCGTTTCATCACCGCCGCGCCCACTTCCGGCATGTCTGGCAGGCAGGTGAGCGCAGCCACCTTGTCCCGGTGCAACGCGTTCACGCCACGCGAGCCGAAGAACACCGTCACCTTGGCGCCTTGTCTGAGCAGGCTCAAGGCCGTCATCATGGCGTTGAACACCTGGCAAAGTTCATCGTGAAAACACATGATCGAAACATTTTTAACCGGTTTGCCCATGGTCGCTTCTCCTCTGCAATCGGGTTGGAAAAGTGGCTGGTGTACTCAAGCCACGCGGGACATCTCGACCAGAAAATTGTCCCGGTCGTGTCCCCAAAAGAATGTTGACGAAGCAGCCCAAGCACGGCTAACATTCCAACACAGTTTAGATTGTTAGATAGTGGTGAGTGAAATGCAAGTAAAAGATATGCTCTATGCCCAAGTGGCACGTATTGGCAAAGCGGTCTCCAGTCCCAAGCGGCTGGAGCTGATCGAGTTGCTTGCGCAAGGCGAAAAGTCGGTCGAGCGGTTGGCTGCCGAGGCCGGGATTTCAGTCAAGCTGGCCAGCGCGCATCTCAAGGAACTGCGCCAGGTCCACTTGGCGGAGACGCGCAGGGAGGGCAAACACGTTTATTACCGGCTTACCGGCGAGGCCGTGGCGGATTTTTGGGTGGCGATTCGCTCCCTGGCCGAGGATCGCCTGCTGGAACTGCGCGCGGCATTGGCCAAGCTGTCCGATCATGTCCATGAATTGACCCCCATGAGCCGGGACGAAATTCTCGACCTGGCCAAGCGTGGCGATGTCGTGATACTGGACGTGCGACCCGAGACCGAGTTCGCCGCCGGACACCTGCCCTATGCTCAATCCATGCCGTTAGCGGAGGTACAAAAACGCTTGGCCGACCTGCCGCACGACAAGCCTGTGGTGGCCTATTGCCGAGGGCCGTTTTGCCTGATGGCGAAAGAGGCGGTGGAACTATTGAACAAGGAAGGTTTCAGGGCCATCCGTCTGGAAGACGGGGTGGCAGAGTGGCGGGCACACGGCCTGCCGGTGGAAATTAACCCGTAATAGGAGAAAATCATGCATACCCTTTTTGTCCTCAACGGCGCCCCTTATGGCGACGAACACACCTACAACGGTCTGAGGTTGGCCGGCGCGCTGGCGCGCGATGCCGCCCAGGAGGTTCGCGTCTTCCTGATGGGTGACGCGGCCATCGCCGCAAAAAACGGCCAGCAGGTGCCCAGTGGCTTTTACAACCTGCAGGTAATGCTCAACAAGCTCATTCGGCCGGGCCCCGGTCGGGTGGGTGTCTGCGGTACCTGCATGACCGCGCGCGGCATGACCGAGGCTGAACTGGTGCCAGGCGCGCATCGTGGCTCGATGGATGAACTGGCGGAATGGACGAACTGGGCCGACAAGGTCCTGGTTTTTTAACGAGGTGACTACCGTGGTTTTCAGGTGTGGCCCCACGAGGCGGAGAAACAGAACGTCAAGACCTACCTGGGAATCTGACTGACATGGGCAATTGCTGCAACGACAAGTCCTGCACCCTCGACCAGTTGCAATCTCGCCAGGGCGCGACACTTTGGCTCGTGCTGGTGCTCAATGCCGTGATGTTCATGGTCGAGCTGGCCGCAGGTCTGATGGCCGGCTCGGTTTCCCTGCTGGCGGACTCGCTGGATATGCTGGGCGACGCACTGGTCTATGCCTTCAGTCTCTGGGTGGTGGGCCGGGGCGCGCTCTGGAAGGCGCGGGCGGCCGTCAGCAAGGCGGCGGTAATGGCCGCTTTCGGGCTGTTCGTGGCGGGAGAGGTCGTATACAAACTGCTCGCGCCGCAGCCGCCGAGCTTCGAAACCATGGGAGAGATCGGTTCCCTGGCGCTGGCCGTCAACACGCTCTGTTTCGCCGTGCTGTGGCGGCACCGGGCCGAGGACATCAACATGCGTTCGGTCTGGCTGTGCTCGCGTAACGACCTGTTTGCCAACCTGGCCGTACTGCTGGCGGCGCTGGCGGTCTGGCGGACCGCATCGCCCTGGCCGGACATCGTCGTGGGCGCCTTCATCTGCGGGTTGTTTCTACATTCCGCCTGGGTCGTCGCCAAAGAGGCCCGGCGCGAATTGCGCACGGCGCATGACCCGCTCCGGACACGGCCATGAATCGCAAACTCACCCCGGGCATGATGCGCATCCTGGCGCTCGTCGCTGCCCTGTCCCTAGCCACTGCGGCCCAAGCGGCTGAAGACGCGGCAAATGCGCGCGAGGCCATCGTGGTCAAGGCCTTGTCCGATTATCTTGATTTTGCCGAATATGGCGACAGCCTCATACGGCCCGGGCAATTCACGGCAGATGAATGGAAGCGGGTTCTCATTGTCGATACGCGTGATGCCGCTCAGTACCAGCGGGGGCATATCCCCGGAGCGGTGAATATCGAATGGCGCCAGGTGGTGGCTCGCCGCAACGAACTGGCCAAGGACCGGCCCGTGGTGATGTACTGCAATAGCGGATCGCTTTCGGCCCAGGCGGTCTTTGCCCTGCGTCTGCTGGGTATGGAAAACGTGCAGGTATTGCAGGACGGCCTGGTTGGCTGGAAAGCGAAGGGAGGTTTCGCGGCCAGCGCCGTCGGCCGCGATTAGCCCCTTGCCAGCGCCTTCGCCAGGGCATCGGCCATGGAGCCACCGGCCGACTCAGTCTGGCGCGACCTTGCCAGCGCACGGGGCGGTATCCGTTCCTGACCGGTTTGCCGGGGTTGTACCTCGTCGCTCATCCGCATAGTCAGCGCAATGCGTTTGCGTGACAGGTCCACCTCCAACACCTTGACCCGGACGATGTCGCCGGCCTTGACCACCTCGCGCGGGTCTTTGACGAAGCGATTGGCCAGGGCGGAGACATGCACCAGGCCATCCTGGTGTACGCCGATGTCGACGAAGGCGCCGAAGTTGGCGACGTTGGTCACCACACCTTCCAGCATCATGCCGGGTTGCAGGTCTTTCAGGCTCTCAATGCCTTCCTTGAAGGTCGCGGTCTTGAATTCCGGGCGCGGGTCGCGGCCGGGTTTTTCCAGTTCCTGCAAAATATCCTGCACGGTTGGCAGGCCGAAGCGCGTGTCGGTGTATCGCCTGGCGTCCAGCCGGCGCAGCACATCGCTATTACCGATGAGGCCCTTCACCGTGGTCTTGGTCTCGGCCAGGATGCGCTCGATCACCGGGTAGGCTTCCGGATGAACCGACGAGGCGTCGAGCGGGTTGTCGCCGCCCTGGATACGCAAGAAGCCGGCGGCCTGCTCGAAGGTCTTGGCGCCCAGGCGCGGCACTGCTTTAAGCGTTTCGCGGTTGGGGAACGCGCCATGTTCGTCGCGCCAGGCGACAATATTGGCGGCCAGATTGGCATTGAGTCCGGATACCCGGGCCAGCAGCGGGGCCGAGGCGGTGTTGAGGTCGACCCCGACCGCGTTCACGCAGTCCTCGACCGTCGCGTCAAGTCCGTGTGCCAACCGGGTCTGCGAGACGTCGTGCTGGTACTGGCCAACGCCGATGGCCTTGGGCTCGATCTTGACCAGCTCGGCGAGCGGGTCCTGTAGCCGGCGGGCGATGGATACCGCGCCGCGCAGGCTGACGTCGAGTTGTGGGAACTCGCGGGCGGCGAAGGCGGAGGCGGAATAGACCGAGGCCCCGGCCTCGCTGACCACCACCTTGGCCAGTTTCGCTTCCGGCAAATGCTGGATCAGCTCCGCCGCCAACCGGTCGGTCTCCCGGCTGGCGGTGCCGTTGCCGATGGCGATCAGCTCGACGCCGTGCTTCTTCGCCAGTGCGGCCAGGGTATGCAGTGAGCCTTGCCAGTCGTTGCGCGGTTCGTGCGGGTAGATGGTGGCGGTGTCGAGCAGCTTGCCGGTGCGGTCCACCACCGCCACCTTGACCCCGGTGCGGATGCCCGGGTCCAGCCCGATCACCGCCTTGGGGCCGGCCGGCGCGGCCAGCAAGAGGTCCTTCAGATTGGCGCCGAAGACCCGGATGGCCTCCGCCTCGGCCTTCTCGAACAGAGCGTTGAATAGTTCCAGTTCCAGATGCAGCGATAGCTTGATCCGCCAGGTCCAGCGGATTGTGTCGGCCAGCCAGCGGTCAGCCGGGCGGCCGCTGTCGCGGATGCCCCAGTGGCTGGCGATCATGCCTTCGCAGGTATTGGCGGACTTGCCGGTGGCGGCATCCTGCAAATCCTCCGGCAGTTTCAGCTCCAGCCGCAGCACACCCTCGTTGCGGCCTCGGAACAGGGCCAGCGCCCGGTGCGACGGCAGCGCCTTGAGCGGCTCGGAATAGGCGAAATAGTCACGAAACTTCTGGCCTTCGTCCTCCTTGCCGTCCTGCACGGTCGAGACCATCACGCCATAGTCCTGCAGATGACCGCGCAGCCGGCCGAGCAATTCGGCCGCCTCGGCAAACTTTTCCATCAATATCTGACGGGCGCCGTCCAGGGCGGCCTTGGCGTCGGCTACGCCCAAGGCGTCCGCGACGTATTTATCGGCCTCGGTCTCCGGGGTCAGGCTTGGGTCGGCCAGCAAGGCCATGGCCAGCGGCTCCAGGCCGGCCTCGCGAGCAATCTGCGCCTTGGTGCGGCGCTTCTGCTTATACGGCAGATAAAGGTCTTCCAGCCGCTGCTTGGTGTCGGCATTGTCGATTTCTGTATGCAGCTCGGCGGTGAGTTTGCCCTGTTCGTCGATGCTGGCCAGCACGGCGGCGCGCCGCGTTTCCAGTTCTCGTAGATAGGTCAGCCGTTCCTCCAGGTTACGCAGTTGAGTGTCGTCGAGGCCCTGGGTCGCCTCCTTGCGGTAGCGGGCGATGAAAGGCACGGTGGCGCCTTCGTCGAGCAACTGGACGGCGGCGACGATTTGATCGAGATGGGCGCCCAGCTCCTGGGCAATGCGTTGTTCGATGCGCGGCAGCATGGGCGATGGTTCGGGTTGGCAAGGCCGGGCAGGATGGGCCAAGGGCAGCGAGGTGACAAGTCTTGACAAAGACCGCGTTTGATCGGCTGCCAGCCGCCGTTTGTCGCCAGCCGCAAAAAACGGTTCATTTGTCTCGGGATTTGTCGATAATATAACCATGCGTCTGAGTTTCGGACGCGTGACCTCACAAGGGCAAACCCGCCGAAAGGCGGGGACGCAAAGTCACCGGTCTAAAAGGCTAGCGCCTCACGACAGCGGGATTGCAAGGTGGTCCATTCGCCGGAGTTGGTTTCCGGCGCACTGTGCAATCCCCATTTCAGGAGGCTACGTCCTTGTGATGAGGCGCGAGCGCGCGCATCGGATCGAGGAGATAGTGCCATGGAAGCTGCTCGCAACAATGTAACGAACATCAGCCAGTTCAGCCGCGAACGCCAGGGCGGCGGTCAGCACACGCCCCTGGACGACTGCCGGGAAAGATCGGCGCTGGGCTTGAAGCGGGCCCTGGACCAAGCGCTGGAACAGGCCAAGCTCAAGCTGCTCGGGATGGCCGAGAAGGCCATGGGCCTGGACCTGTACCATTTGTACATGGACACCCTGGAACTGACCCGTGACCATCGCGCCGAGATCGGGGATGCCTTCCGGAAGCATTATCTGCAACGCTTCAATCGGGAATGCCGGCGCGATGCAGCTCATATCCGCAAGGATGCGAATTGCTCCGAACTCAGCCTACAGGCCCCAGATGATCTGGAGGAATCACTGGCAACCGACAGTCTTGCTAACGCCATCCGCAATGCCTGCATCGAGGAGTTGTTTGGCCTGGACCAGCGGATGGGGCTGCTGATCGACGACCCGGAACTGACGCGTGGCGTTAACCCATTAGGGCCGGAGGTGATCTCTGAGTCGCTCATGGCGGCACTGAACGACCAGGACGCCGCCTTGAAAACCCGGCTGCTCATGGCCACGCAATTGAGCAAGCACCTACCCGAACCAATCGGGGAAATATACCAGGACATCAATCGCCGACTGGCGCGACAAAACGTCCTGCCGACCATTCGGACTAGTGTGCGCCGCGCCGCTTCGGATCGGCAGCCGGGCCAGCAAATCGGCGCCGAAGGTAGCGACGTGTTCGCCATGCTGCGGCAACTGATGGCCATGGGCGGCGGTCTGTCAGCCGGGCCCATGGCCGGCGCATCCATACTTGGCCCGGCGCTGCCGGGCGAAGCCGCCACTGGCATGGCGGCCCTTCGGTCCGACCAGATCATGCCCACACTGAACCGGTTGCAGCGGGGCCGGGCGGCCGAGTTTGAGCAGGCAGGTCTGGACCATGCGGTTCTCGATGCCATCGACCAGGGCCGGGGCCAGGTCAATGTACTGCACGGCCTGCGCAATAGCCGCATGGCCGGCGCCATGACCGCCATGGATACCATGACCCTGGACATCGTGGCCATGGTGTTTGACTACGTCCTGGATGACACACGCATACCGGATGCCATCAAGGCCCTTATCGGTCGTTTGCAGATACCCGTCCTCAAGGTGGCGATGCTGGACAAGACCTTCTTCTCCCAGAAAAGCCACCCGGCTCGCAAGCTGCTCGACGCCTTGGCCGAAGCTGCTATCGGCTGGGATGCAGGGGAAGGTCACGAGGGCGGTCTGTACCGCAAGATTGAGGAGTTGGTCGCGGCGATACTGGACCAGTTCGATGACCGGATCGAGGTATTCGCCGAGGCCCTGGAACAGTTGAATGCCTTCCTGGCCGAGGAACGGCGGGCAGCGGCGGCGGCCATGGCGCCGAGCGTGCAAGCCGTCAAGAATATCGAGCAGGCGGCCGCCAGTCGCCGGGTGGCCCATGACGAGGTTCAGTCCAGTCTGTTGGGGCATCCAGTTCCCAGCGCGATCGGCGCCTTCCTGACCGGACCTTGGCAGCGCATGTTGGCCGACATCCACTACAAGGCGGGCGAGGATAGCGCCGCCTGGAAAGGCGCGCTGGAGACGATGGCTGACCTGATCTGGAGCGTGGCGGCCAAGGTCGATCGGGATGAGCGAAAAAGGCTGGTGACCATGTTGCCCAGCCTGCTCAGAAGGCTGGACGAGGCGGTCGGCTATTTGGGCCTGGACCAACAAGGGCGAGACGCATTCTTCACCAGCCTGGTGAAGTGTCACGCCGAGGCGGTGAAGGATGGGCGCTTGGAGGGTGAGGCGATACCGCTGTTTGACGTGCCGGCGGCGGTCGAAATGGACCTGCCGGAGCTGAACGATCCGGTCGGGTTCGAGCCGGTGGCGGCGGCCGTCGAAGCGGCGGCCGAGGTCCCGGCGCTGATCGAGGAACTGGCGGCCGCCACCGAGGAGAATATCGTTGGCGAAGCGCCGGATACGGCAGCGGAACTGGGCCGCCTGAAGCGCGGTTGTTGGATCGAATACCAGCAGGACGATGGCGCTAGCGTGCGCGCCAAGCTATCCTGGGTCAGCCCGCTCAAGGGCCTGTATCTATTTACCAATCGCCTTGGTCAGCGGGCCATTTCGATCAACGCCGAGGGCCTGGCGGCCAAGCTGCGCGCCGGCGAGGCGCGCATTCTGAACGCCGCGCCGCTGATGGATTGCGCGGTGGGCAGCTTGATGGAGCGGCTCCAGCGGCATGCCGCCTGACCAGCCTGGTGTAGCGTTGCACATTGTTTGGCACATATGCGAACAAGGAAAGACCAATGCATCGGACGTAGGTCGGGATTCATCCCGACAACCCGGCCCATGGAACCCGCGTCGTCGGGATGAATCCCGACCTACAAAACCCCGCTGACATGCCCGGTTTGTCGGGTTGAATCCCGACAAGGGCTTACATATAGGCATTCCAAAGAATGCAACGCTACACTGGTTTGCCCTACCTGGTCCGGCAACCGCTGCTGGATGGCCGCTACCGGGTCGCCGGCTACCAACTTAGCCTCAGCGACCGAGCGCTTGTTCCAGTACTGCCCGGCGCCGAGAGCTTGGCCCAGGCCAGGGACGAACGTCTGTTGACCAGCGTCATTGATCTCGAATACCAGAATGCGCTGGGCGAACGGCTCATGGTCCTCGATCTGGCGCCGAGCGGTTTGACCAACCCGATGCTGGCCCAACTGCCGGCCGGCAAGGTTGCGCTGAGCTTGCCGACAGCCGCGCTCGATCTTGCTGAAAACCTGTCCCGCATGGGCATCCTGGCCCTGCTGAAAGACGATGGTGGCGAACTGCCCGCCATATTACCGCCCGCTTGCCTGCTGGCGAGGCTGGACAGTTCCAGCCTCGATGCCATAGCCTTGGCCGAGCGGGTCGAGCAACTTCGCCGCCTGGGAGTGAAGCGTCTGATCGCCGCCAACGTCGACTCGGAAGAGGCCTTCGAGGTCTGCCGGCGGCTTGGCTTTGATCTTTATCAGGGCGGTTTCCTGATCCAGCCACGCGCCGGTGGCACGGGCAAGCTCGACAGCGGCGTCATGCAGGTCATGGAACTGCTCAACCTGGCCCACGAGCAGGCGCCCGTCGAAAGGCTGGAGGTGGTATTCAAGCGCGACGCCGCCATGACCTATCGGCTGCTGCGCTACATCAATTCGTCCGCCAACGGCCTCGGCCGTACCATACAATCGATCGGCCATGCCCTGGTCTGGCTGGGCTATGAGCCGCTGTACCGCTGGTTGACCTTGCTGCTGTTCAGTACCGGCAAGGGCGATGGCCGCAACGCCGCCCTGCTGCAAAACGCCCTGACGCGGGCCCGTTTCATGGAGAACCTGGGCCAGGATCGCTTGCCTCGCGGTCAGCTTGGCGGCGTGTTCATCGTCGGCATACTGTCCCACCTCGACGCCCTGCTCGATAGACCCATGGCCGAGGCCATCGCCCCCCTGCAATTACCTGAGACGATGGCCCAGGCCTTGTTGGTGCGGCAAGGCCCCTATGCGCCTTACCTGCAATTGGCCGTGGCCTGCGAACGGTTCGATCAGCAGGTGGTGGAACGGTACGCGGCGGTCATTGGCTTGCCCGCCGAGCAGGTCGATCTGGCCCATGTGAATGCCCTGATCTGGTCGGCGACGCTGGATATTTGACAACGTAAGGCCAAATTCGCCAACGCACACCGCGTTCAGGCTCATGTTTTATTGGGCAAGGCTGAGAGTTACATTTTTTTGGGTACGAGATTAAACTGCTGAAAATCTTTAATACTGTCAGCCCATGTCCCGATCAGCTCAGTCCGTCCTTTACGTCCGCCTGCCGGTATGGAAAATCTATCCGGGCGGGGTGATTTATGTCGCCGATTTCATCCACAAGGAGCGGCCCGACATTCGCCAGGAACTGCTCGACCTGGCCCTGGTGCCGCCCGGCGAGCGCCAGGCAACGTTGAAACAGCGGATCGAGCAACTGAAGCCGGATGTGGTAGCCTTTTCCTGGCGCAACATGCAGACCTTCGGGCCGCACCCGGAGAACGACGCGCTCGATGTGGTCATGAACTTCGATCACTCGCCGAATCCCTTGCGCCGGATCAAGGCCGCCTGGGATGCCATCGGCATCATCTGGGACTACGCCGGGCAGCGGCTACACAATTTCGGCTACATGAAGCTGGTTCGGCGTCTACTGCCTGAATCGCGCATCGTGGTGGGCGGCACGGCGGTGTCGATCTTCGGCAAGTATGTTGCGGCGAAATGCCCGACCGACACCGTGGTGGTGGTCGGTGAGGGTGAAGAGGCCATGCTGTCGATCGTCGATGGCTTCGAGAACCCGGCTGGGCATTACTTCTATAAGGACCGCCAAGGCCTGGTCACGCATCGCGAGGCCGAGGAAAATTTCGATCTCAGCCGGCTGACTGCGGTCGATTTCGACTATGTTGACAGCATCTTTTCCGGCTTCCGCGAGTACCTGGGCGAGACCATTGGTGTCCACACCAAACGCGGCTGCCCGTTCCAATGCCATTTCTGTCTGTACAACAAGATCGAGGGCGCCCGCCAGCGCTTCCGCGATGCCGCCGAGGTCGCCAAGGAGATCGAGACGCTGAACAAGGTCTGGGGCGTCAAGAGCATCTGGTTCACCGATGCCCAGTTCTGCTCCACCCTGCGCAGCACGCGCCATGTCGAGGCCATCCTGGACGAGATGCTGGCGCGCCAGGTCGATGTCCGCTGGACCGGCTATCTGCGTCTCAATCACCTCACCGCCGACATCGCCCGCAAGATGCTGGCTAGCGGACTGACCAGCGTCGATCTGTCCTTTACCGGTTCGCAGGACATCGTCGACAGCCTGACCCTGGGCTACAGCCTTGACCAGCAGATGGCGGCCTTCAAGCTATTTCAGGAGGCTGGCCACAGCAACCAGAAGATCAAGCTCTACATGCCGCTCAATGCCCCCGGCGAGACACCTGCGACGCTGCTGGCCACCGTCGACCGGATCAAAGAGTTGTACCGGATGTTCGGCCGTGACAACGTGCTGCCGTTCATCTTCTTCATTGGCATCCAGCCCAACACGCCGGTCGAGAAGCGGCTGATCGCGGAGGGCTATCTAAAGCCGGGTTACGACCCGCTGACCCTCAACCCGTTTACCATCAAGCGGTTGCTCTATAACCCCGAGCCGCTCGGCACGATGATCGCTCAGGCCTACCTGGAGGCGATGGCCAGCCATGACCCAAGCAGCGACTATATCGGTCGCGCCACCATGGAAATACTGGAACAGCGTCTGCGCGAGGGCGATGGCCAGCCGCAATTGCAACCCGCAGTTTAAATCAGCGACTCGATAATCTTTCTGACCGGGGTCGGTAGGGCGGCCTGGCTGGCATCGGCCAGCGGCAGCCAGACGCGGCCCGGTTCCTCGGCGCTGTCCGGGCGCCGGGCCACGGCCAACCGTCTGGGCGCGATCCGCAGGCGGAAATGGCTGAAGCAGTGGTCCAACTCCGGCAGCTCGTCGAGCAAGTCGGCTACGTAACCCAGCGCTCGCGCGGCCCCGACCGGGTCACTGCCGGGCGGGCATTCAGGAAAACTCCACAACCCGCCCCAGATGCCGTTCGATGGCCGTTTCTCCAATAATATGTCGCCGCCATGGAGCAACACCAGCATCGCCGTCGACTTTTCCGGCAGTGCCTTGCGGGGGCGCGGCGTCGGCAATTCCGCCACTCGACCTTGACGCTGGGCGAGGCAATCGTCGGTGAATGGACAGCATTCGCAATCGGGTCTGGAACGCCGGCAGAGCGTCGCGCCCAGGTCCATGATGCCCTGGGTATAGGCCGCGATGTCGCGCTCGGGCAGCAGCGCCTCGGCCAGTCGCCACAAGCGGTCGGCTACGGCCTTCTCGCCCGGCCAGCCGTCGATGCCGAACAACCGGCAGAACACCCGCTTGACGTTGCCGTCCAGGATCGCCCGCCGCTCGCCGAAGGCCAGGGCAGCGATGGCCGCCGCGGTGGAACGACCGATCCCCGGCAGGGCCTCGATGGCCGCGAAATCGCGGGGGAAAAGGCCGCTATGGCTGGCCGCTATCCGCTTGGCCGTGGCATGAAGATTGCGCCCCCGAGCGTAGTAACCCAGCCCGCTCCATAAGGCCAGGACCGCGTCCTCGGGCGCCGCCGCCAGGCTGGCAAGGTCAGGAAACCGGGCCATGAACCGAGCGTAATAAGGGATCACCGTCTGCACCTGGGTCTGCTGCAACATGATCTCGGAGACCCAGACGGCATAAGGGTCGCCGACCTGCCAGGGCAAGTCATGGCGGCCATGCGTCTGCTGCCAGGCGATCAGTCGGTGGGCGAAGTTAGTCATGGGGCCAATTGTTCAGGCACGCGATTTGCGTATAGTGCAGCCGCGACAAAGTCAGCAGCGCAACGCTCGCACCGATCAGCGCCACCGGCAGCCGGTTTTTGCGCTTGACGGTCATGTATCGCGGAGCGCTTTCAGGGCGCCGCGCCAAGCAGGTAGCCGATTACATAGCCGCCCGCCAACAGCGTCAACACCGCCGCGATACCGATCTCGAGCAGGTGTTGCGGCACATGCTTCTGGGCGCGCGCGCCCAGATACATGCCTGCCACGCCGCCCAGCCCGAACAGGATGCCCAGCGCCCAATCGGGCCGCGTTTCGATCCCCGGCGGGGCGGGTAGAAATTGATACAACGTGACGCCGGCGATCGAGGTCACAAAGGTGCCGAACAGGGCGGCGCCCGCCACGGCATGTATGGGCAGTTGGAAGATGGCCACCAGTACCGGCGCCATGATCGCGCCGCCGCCGATACCGTAGGCGCCGCCGATGACGCCGATAACCAGGGCGATGAAAAAGATCGGCGTCAACCTGCGCTTGCCGTTCGAACTTGCCGCCGCCGGCATTTTTTGGCCGCGCTGGCGGTTCTTCCACAGCAGGCGCAGCGCCAGGCCAAGCAACACCAGACCGACGAAAAACTTGAATGTGCCGGGCTTCAGCAGCCAATGCACACGCAGCCACCAGCCGGCCAACAGGCCCGGCAGCGTGCCGGCGGCGATCAGCCAGGCCAGCCGCCAGTCCATACGTCGCTCGCGCGCATAACGCCACACGCCGCTGGGGATGGCGACCAGATTGAAGACCAGGTTGGTCGCCGATACCGAGGGCGCGACATAGCCCAGTACGCTCATTTGGAACGGCAATAGCAGAAAGGCGCCCGAGACCCCGACCATCGAGGTGAAGAACGAGATGATGAAGGCCGCCAGAGGCGGCAGCCAGAGCGGAACGGTGACGCCGGAGATTGCGAAGAACATGGTGGCAATTGTAGTCGGGTTTCAACCCGTACACTGCCCCCCCAAAGCCCATGGAACCCGTGCTGTCGGGATAAATCCCGACCTCAACCGTGCTCGCGGCCATCTGATTCCAGTACCAGGTCGGGGATGTGGCTGAAGGCGATGCGCATCGACGCCTCGTGGGCCGCTTGGTAGGCGCCGCCGAAATACAGCGCGTCGTTGCCATATTTTCGGCGGATTTGGTCGAAGGCCGTATCCAGGCCGGGATGGCCGGCGCCGTAGGCAAACAGGGGCAGGGTTTCCTGCTCGGCCGGGTGGAGGTCGGACAGGGTCATACCGACCTTGACTGGTTCGCCATGGCTGGGTCGTTCGGCCCACAGGCCATTCAGTATGCGCAGTAGGCTCAGGGTGTCGGACAGCGGCGAGAATGTCGCGGCGACCTCCCAGGCATCGTCGCGCCGCCAGGCGACGCAAAGGCTCAGGCGGCCGGCCAGATAGCCTTCAGCGCGTAGCCGCAGGGCGGCCTTCTGGGTCAGTTTGGACAGCACCGACCCGGCGCCGGCGAGGTGGCGCAGGTGGGGCGGCAGGACGTGCGAATGGCCGATGCTGGCGCGCCGACTGGGCGCCGATTGGGGCGTCGCCACACCGCGCAGGCGGTCGTAAAAACGCTCGCCTTCGACGCCGCCCCAGACCCGCCGCAGTTGCTCCCGGCTGGCCTGGAAAAGCGCCGCCACGGTATAGATGCCGTGGCGATTGAGCCGTTCCAGCATGGCCCGGCCGATGCCGTTCAGGTCGCCCAGTTGCAGGTGGTACAAGATGTCGGGCAGGTCGGCCTGGTGGATGACGGTCAGCCCGTCCGGTTTTTGCATGTTGGAGGCGGTCTTGGCCAAGAAGCGGTTCGGACCGATGCCGATCGAGCAGGTCAGGCACTCGCCGGCCTGTTCCCGCAGCCGCGCCTTCACCGCCAGGCAGCGTGCGCGGATAACCTCTTCCTGGCGCCAACTGCCGGTCAGGTCGCAGGCAACCTCGTCGATGGACAGGACCTCGCTGACGGCGATGACGCTGTCGACGATGGCCATCAGGCGGTGGTGCATCTCGATGTAAACGGCCGGCCTGGCCTCGACGAATACGATGTTCGGGCAGAGCCGGCGGGCGTCGGCCACCGAGGTGCCGGTCTTGACGCCGAACTGTTTGGCCTCGCGGCTGGCGGCGATGCAACAAGTGGTCTCGGCGACCACCGGCAGGATACCCAGTGGTTTACCGCGCAGATCGGGCCGGAGTTGCTGTTCGACCGAGGCGAAGTAGGAGTTGAAGTCGAGCAGCAGAGCGCACAGCGGCATTATCGCCTCCGTGTCTCCACCGTGAGGAATTCGGCTTCAATCGACATTTCGAAACAGCCTCTCCCAGGCCGCCGTCGCGCCGATGCTGGCCATCTCCAGCGGCGTATCGGCGGCGATGTCGAGCAACACCCACAAGCCGTCCTCGCCCCGGCGGGAGAGTTCCACTGCCTTCCGGTCCGGGTCGCAAGTGACCAGCACGTCTGGATAGAAATAGGCGGCATCCTTCGCGGCCTCGACCTTCATGCCGGCCATGTAAGCGCGGTAAGGCGTATCCGCGAGCGCATCGTCGAGGGCGGCGGCGAGATTGAGCGATACCGTCACATGCCGCCGCGTGGCGCTGCCCATGGCGAATACCTCGCCGGCCACGAACTCATGCTTGCCGGGCCGCTCGGCCTCCCAGCGCAGATACTCCGCCGCGCCGAACGGTGTTGCTAAAGCGGGGTTACCCATGACGATCTCCTACGCGGCCCGCGTGACGGGCCTCAGCTTCCATTCTATCCCGAAGTTCGCGGCTTCCGCCGCTCCTACCCAGCCGATAGGGCGGCCCATGGCCGCCGTTCCCCCGGCGCCGCCGGGTCGGGCGCGGCCC
>Ga0210004_1000077_pt1 | contig 51770 bp, 52 predicted proteins | sample CryGey13umfilter_FD_185450 | JGI IMG/M metagenome (GOLD analysis project Ga0210004, IMG submission 185450) | Groundwater microbial communities from aquifer in Utah, USA - Crystal Geyser 4/8/14 3 um filter (SPAdes) (version 3) | ecosystem: Environmental > Aquatic > Deep subsurface > Groundwater...
TCGAATCTGAAACCTTCTTCTCTTTGAGAAGATAATGTAAGTACTCCTTTGCTTCGTCTTCTCCAAGTTGATCCGGTGATTTCTTGAAATAACGGGCAAAATCTCTTACCTGATTGAGATATGCCTTTTGAGTCTTCGGGCTTAACCCCCTCAACTGTAGATCCCTTTGCATCTGATCTCTCAATGTAGCGGTTTAGTTCAATGTTTCCGTTGCAAAAGAAGCCTGAAGGGTTTTGACACAAGTCTTTTGCAACGTGTTATCTGTTGTTGCGGGCAGGGGATTATTGTTTCCAATGTTTTTTGGCTCTTTTAAATATCTCGTCTATCGTCTGTCCTTCATAAAGCCGTCGGGATATTTCTACATAATCGGTAGGTTCACGATGAAAGAGCGTAAGAAACCTCAGAGCAGCAGTAGGGCCAAGTGTTTTATTCAATGCCTCTATGCCTCTAAATTTAATCTCTGTATCGTCCATAGTTTTTGTCTTCATTACTTATCTACCTCCTTTATATAATCTACTGGATTTATAACTTTCATTTCAATAGTCAACCTTTTAGCTTTCTTTATTAGCTCGTCATCACATGTCAGGAAAAACTTGCATTTTGTATGATATGCACACGCCAGATGTATTGCATCTTTAGAGATGCTAAATTTTTAGCGGACACTAATGAGATGAGATAAAGGAAAAGACAGGTTTAAAGAAGCACAGAGAGATACCAGAAAGCAGGAGGCTTATAAGGGGCATTAAATATGAAGATGTAATAACAGTTGTGGCGAAAAGATTTAAAACAGGGGAACAGGAGATAAGAGAAGCTGGGAAGCGTGATAACCTCGCAAGGAAAATTTGTCTTTATATTTTAAGGAGGCTTACGGATATAAGCAATGAAGATATTGCTGGGTATTTTGAAATAGGATATACTGCTGTAAGCCAGGCGGCATCGAGATTAAAGAAAGAGATGAAGAAAAACAAGGGGCTAAAAAAGATTGTGCATGAAATGGAGAAAGAGCTGTTAAGTGAAGAATGAAGACCTGACAAAGGGCCTTTTAATGGGTGACCCCACTCAGGTGCGAATAAAGTTAATCAAGCATAACCGTATCGGTTATAATATTAATAAAATTAGATTCCTTAGCATTGTCATGGATTCGTTTGATTTTAAAAGGAGGATAAATAGATGCCAACGGTAAAAGGACTTAAACATCCTTATATTATCAAGAAAAAAGGAGTACAGGGCGGAAGACCAGTTATAGCAGGGACTCGCATACCAGTAAGTACAGTTATTTTCTGGTATAAAGCAGGAAAAGAAATATATGAAATTCTGGATATGTATCCCCAACTTAATCCATCCCAAATACATGATGCTTTGTCGTACTATTATGATCATAAAGAGGAAATGGAAGAAGAAATTGTCCTTATGCAAAATGAAAACCTTTGGCAGAAACGATATCCATCGGGTAAGGGAGTTGCTCGAACCGCTGAGAGATGATGGATAAAGTTAAGATATATACTGATGAAGATTTAGCTATAGCTATCAGCAGGGCATTGAGACTAAGAGGATTTAAGGCATACACTACAATAGAACAGGGAAGATCTAATAGTTCAGACGAGGAGCAGATAGAGTATGCAACTTCCATCGGGGCAGTTCTTTTAACGCATAATGTTCAGGATTTTCCAAGAATACATTATGAATTCATGAGAAGGGGCGAACACCACTGTGGAATTATCATTGCTAAACAAGTATCGGTGGGGGAGATTGTCAGAAGTTTCTTACACCTTGCATCAACCTTGTCAGCAGAAGATATGGAAGATAGACTTGAGTATTTAAGCAATTGGTGAGACCTATGCTCTTTGCGATATGCTTTTCATTGACTTGCTCGCTATTGAAAATATGGGATGTGTCCATAATTTTCATATTAATGCTGGGCGCAGGCTTCTTCAGTGGAAAATTCTTTCTGAAAATCAAGCAGGCTGCGCTCCCTGTATCTCTTGGTCATATACGTACCCCCAGCAAGTGGAGGGTCATTTTCTTTATGAGTTAAGTCAATATGCATTTATAAAAATTGAGGAGTTGTATTATGGAGGGTGAAGGCGTAATGTTTCATTAGCGCGTGCGCAGGCAGTCCATATTCTTATTGAAAATTTTGGAATAACACTTGCTGAGGTTGCCCGGAATTTAGGGGTAACAACATCAGCTATATTTAACATACTGAAAAGGAAAAATGATAAGTTTAATTAGTCAAGAACGTTACTTCTTACTTCTGCTGTCCTACTTCAGGGTGTATCTGGAGATTTCCGCCATCTATGAAGTCTCCAACCTTGTAAATAACAGGACTTGCAGGATCTGTTGTGCAGTGAATCTCGATTTCGTAGTAATCAGGACAAGTGTCGCAGGCTTGTCCACCTTTATCGCCAAATTTGGGATCTGGCACTGCGATTATGAAGACCTTAAAGCAGGGTTGATACTTGGAAGTGAAAACTTTATAGATGAGATAAAGGAAAAGACAGGTTTAAAGAAGCACAGAGAGATACCAGAAAGCAGGAGGCTTATAAGGGGCATTAAATATGAAGATGTAATAACAGTTGTGGCGAAAAGATTTAAAACAGGGGAACAGGAGATAAGAGAAGCTGGGAAGCGTGATAACCTCGCAAGGAAAATTTGTCTTTATATTTTAAGGAGGCTTACGGATATAAGCAATGAAGATATTGCTGGGTATTTTGAAATAGGATATACTGCTGTAAGCCAGGCGGCATCGAGATTAAAGAAAGAGATGAAGAAAAACAAAGGGCTAAAAAAGATTGTGCATGAAATGGAGAAAGAGCTATTAAGTGAAGAATGAAGACCTGACCCCACTTTACTGACCCAGATATAATGTCTGTGGTAAAATAGTTTATGAAAAGTAACTGAAAGGAGAAAGAAAATGCCTTCTATAAGAAAGATTGTTAAAGATATGGTTGATACCATTCCGGAAGAAAAACTCAAAAGCCTCATTGAAATTCTGGAGGAAATTAAAGAAGGGGATATTAAGGAAGCTTGGTCGATATGGGATAATTTTGGCAAAGATGCTATTGAAGGTAAATGGGAAGATGCTTCTGAACGACATGATTTTTATTTATATGGAATAAAGGGATGAAAATCTTTATCGACACCAGTGCCTGGGTAGCCTTGGAAAACAAGAAAGACATCCATTATAAAGAAGCTATCATCTTTAAAGACGAAATCAAAGATAAGCGTTACAGGCTTTATACAAGTAATTTTGTCCTTGATGAAACATACACTCTTTTATTGGCAAATGTCGTATATGAGAAGACAGTTGAATCAGCCAAAAGAATAAAAGCGTTGAGAAACAAAGGATTGCTTCATGTTATACAGGTAACAGAGGACATAGAAGAATCTGCATGGCTTATATTTGAGAGATTTAATAAAGACAAATTCTGGTCTTTTACAGATTGCATAAGCAAAGCAATAATGGAAATAATGGATATTACCGAAAGTTTTTCATTTGATCGAAATTTTGAGCAAATGGGATTTGAAAGAAGACCTTAAGAGACCGACTATTTTTTAGCGAAATATGCCCTGAGAACTGAAATGTCAAAATTCAAGACGCGACCCTGATAGTTATTTCCAGGCTTGTGTGAAGAATGAAGACCTGACCCCACTTTACGAAACAACGTCCCCAAATGAGAATGTATGCTTCATTTCTTCTTTTTCCATTCAGAAATCTCATCATAAAGTTGAGCAGCAGTTTTTTCTCCAAATAGCCTTTCTTTAATTTCAAGATAATCTGTTTTTTGAGACATTGTTTCTCTGAAGAAAAAAGCTGCCTTTGTTATACCAAGGCTTCTCACAATAGTATCTACAACCTCACTTTTGAGAATTTTTATATCTGGAAGAGATTCTGTATTAGATGTCATTTGATTCCTCCTTTTTGAAGAAGTTTATTACAAAATCTATTGGGTTCTCTACTTTTATTGACCCCTTATACCTGTTTAATATTTTATCATCGCAAGTAAGAAAATGGTCAGCCTTTTGTTCTTCTGCACAAGCTATATGTAGGGCATCAACACCCTTTATAGCAAGTGCTTCTATTTCCTGCGCACGTGCCAAAATGCCCTCATTAACTGGCTGGATGTGGCTGGCCTTTTGGATGCATAAGTCTACAAATAGCCTTCTTTCCTCATATGGATTCATGCTATTTTCGAACAGCAACACATCAGAAGAAACAAACTTAATAGCTTTCGAATCAATGAGCATAAAAACTATCAGCATAGAGGATGCTTCCAGATAAATCCTCGGCTTGGATTGGTCATCAAATATTCTGTTTAAGGCACTGGTATCCACATATACTTTCATAATATAGAAAAATTATACCATAGAAAGGATCGATGTAAGCCTATTTTCGATATTTGTAAAAATTTTTGGAGTTCTTTATTACCTAAATTGAGCCATTCTTATGCCTTGTCATTCCACGACCCCCTTGTCATTCCCCGATTTAATCGGGGAATCCATCCAGCCCCTTATTAAAGGAGCTGGATCCAGGGTTTCCTGTGAAAACGGGAATCCAGTTCCTATGTTTCTGGATTCTCCAGTCAAGCCGGGGAATGACGAATATTGTTTTTGTTTCAGTTTTGATACCCCGCAGCTTGCTGCGGGGTGGTTCATTAAAGACAAATTCTGGTCTTTTACAGATTGCATAAGCAAAGCAATAATGGAAATAATGGATATTACCGAAAGTTTTTCATTTGATCGAAATTTTGAGCAAATGGGATTTGAAAGAAGACCTTAAGAGACCGACTATTTTTTAGCGAAATATGCCCTGAGAACTGAAATGTCAAAATTCAAGACGCGACCCTGATAGTTATTTCCAGGCTTGTGTGAAGAATGAAGACCTGACCCCACTTTAGAAACCACTTTACGAAACATATAGCAGGATTCTGAGAGCTACGTAAAACATGAATAAATAATATCATGAACCCTGTCCTCCATCAAAGGGGAGGGTGGAGAAGGTGCTCTCTCTTTAAGCGTGAAGAGCCTAAAATCAATATGTTATGGCTTTTCTTAAGAATTCTTCTGCAATAACACTCGTAAATGGTCCTCCGTGGGAGGCATAAATAATTTTTGGAGATAATTGAATAACTTTCTTCATACTCTCTCTTAACTTGAATATATCGCTCACAAATAAAGGATAGTGAGGTACTCTATTGAAGAGAAATCCACCCATTATCAAATCTCCAACTATTGCTACCCCACCAGATAAAATCAAAGAAATGGAACCCTCTGTGTGTCCTGACGTATGGATTACTCGGCCAGAAACACCAAATTCATGAAGGTCTACATCGCTGTCAAAAACAATATCAACCTTGAGTGATTTTGATATATACTCATCAGTTCTTATAAAAAGGGATTTTACAATGCGGCCGAATAAACCTGTAGGGGTGCCCATATAGTTAATCCCCTTTTTAAGATATTCAGCATCTGACCTATGAATGGCGATTGGAGCCCCTGTTTTTTCCTTCAATTCCTCTGCACTTCCATAGTGGTCAATATGGCCATGTGTAAGAATAATCAATGAAACGTCCTCTGGTTTAATGAAGTTTTCGTTAAGATAACGAAGTATTTTGTTTCCATTTCCGGCATAGCCTGTATCTACTATTACAGTCTTCTTCCCTTTGACTATGAATGATTTAACAATCCCGAGCTTTATTGGAATGATGGTTAGAGTATTATTTTCAAAAGGCACAGACAAACGGATCATAGCTTAAAACATATAAAATCTTAAAATTTACTGAACTACAGATATTATATCAGCCGCTGTTTTAGCGGCATTGTATGTGCTGAGAATGTCTTTAAACTTCAATGCATTTTGATAAAAAGATCTTTCTTTGATTACAAACCTTATCAGTTCAAGTAGTGACTCAGGATTATTTGAGAAATCCCTCCATGATAACATTTTACCTATCCCGAGGGCTTCAACCCTTCTCATATTGAACCTCTGGTCAGGTATGGTCGGGATGCCAATAACTGGTTTCCCATGCTGAAGTGCTTGATATATTGTTCCGTTTCCTCCGTGACAGACTACAAGGTCGCACTCTTCCATTACCAAATCACCATCAATAAAGGATTCAATGTAAATCTTACCATCAATGGTTTCTATCCCGGTAGCCTGTGCTCCTGTTGTTATTATGGCTATCATCTCTGATGTTTTAAAAATTTCGTAAACTTTGTGGAAAAAATCCCCAATGCCAGTGGTGCCCATTGTCATGTATATCAAAGGCTTGTTGCCCTTTTCAGGAGGCCACCAAGAGGGTGGAGGGATGTTGTTTTTCCATGTTAAAGGGCCAATGTAATAGTAATTCTCGGGTAGATTCTTTGTTGGAAAGTATTCTGGAATATCTGCAAAGAAGGTTATGTCTTTACCCGTGAGGCAATTAGTAGCAGTGACGGTCTTTTTTAAGCCGTATTTTTTACTCAGCCTTTTAAAAATGCTCATAACATTGTCAAAGACAAAAATTTCAAGTTTGAGGTTTATCAAGTCAAATATCTTCCAGAGCAGTGTATCTCTTTTTATTAGCCAATTAGGTATCCACTCAAAGAAAGGAATGTAAGGTAGTGCTCTATGCTCAGTGGATGAGGCATTTACTATTGCCACATGCCTGAGTCCTGCGATATGGGTTGATATAGGTGCTGTGAATCTACCGTCAGTAAGGACAATATCAGGTTTTACCTCTTTGTAGAGAGCAAGGTCTGCTTCAATCATCATTTCAATCTCGGCTTCACTTACAAACCTTAGTTTCCCTTTTCGAATATTACCAAAAAGCATATCAGGATCAGGTTCATAAAGTGAATGGACGGTGAAACCTTCTTTCTCTATGAACTTTGTCTTTGGGCTTTCACCAGCAAATACTACCTCATGTCCTCTATTCCTGAGTTCTTTTGCAATTAAAAGTGGCCGGCTTATATGAGAGAGGGTATGGGTGTAAGGTAAGCAGAGTATTCTTATGTCGTTAGGTTGATGGTTCAATATCTTTTATTTTTTTTGCAGGCACACCACCACAGAATTCATTTGATGGTATCTTGGTGTCCATTGTGACGACAGCGCCTGGAGCTACTATTGAATTTTCGCCTATCTCAACGCCTGGCATTATTACTGCGTTTATTCCAACGGTTACCCCTCTACCGATGACAACGGGCTTTAGAAAAAAATTATTGAAAACCATTGTATGAGAAGTCACAATTGAATCTTGTCCTAACACTGCATAATCCTCTATCGTAGTCAGTAGGGGGTCTGTAATGACTCCGCCGATAGCTACATACCCTCCTATCCTTGCACCTAAAAGCTTGTAGAAGATTGGCCTTAGAAACACGGGGAAAAATATCCTAAGAGCAAGTCTACCAAGCTCACCAACCACGGCATGATGTTTCCAGAGTGTAAATTGGGTATGATTCATTTCATAGGTCCCCTGCTTTAAGGGGAAAAAAAGGTTTAAAATTCTTAAATAAAAGACTGTAGTTAGACCGTAAATGATAAGAAATAACAGGATATATATTAACAAGGACAATTTTCCAAATCGTGAAGATGCTATTAAACTTATCAAATAGATAAGTAAAAATGTCAAAGTGAGTATCAGAATTATTGAAAGGGTTGAAAATATATAATCTTTAAGTTCTGTCTTCATGCAGAAATCATATTAACAATGAAAAGATAAAGTCAATAAAAAAGGCGGAGATATTTTCTCCGCCTTAAAAACTAACTATTGTTACAACAACTACTTTTTGAGCCTTCTTCTCACTGCTATCCCAATGCCAATTAATCCAGCGCCAAAGAGAAGGAATGTGCTAGGTTCAGGTGTAGCAAAAACATAAAGTGGGTCTTCACTCTTGAAATCCCAACCTACCGTGCCATAAGCCTGTAAGTGGCTTTCCCAAAATATGTCGCTTACATGCCCAGCCGGATGTAGCACTTCCAGATAAGTGTGGGCAAAGGGCGGACCACCAAGGAGTTCTGGCCACTGTTGTGCTACGATGGGGTACCCAGTGCCGTTGAAAGTCAGGTCGCCCCAATTCCGGTTTACACTGGCAACATTCGCGACCGTGTCATTTATGCCTTCATAAAAGGTTCCCTGAAGTATCTGCATGTACAGGGCACCATCACTGGCCGTGCCCCAGGCAGTGCTTGCCTGAGGGTTTGAATATTCGGCCAGTGTTAAAAACGGGGCCCAATTGGGCGTGACATCATAGTACATTTCGAAAAGATCCCCGGTACCTAACCCGAAATCAATGTGGCCGCCTCCCCCAATAGGGATTGAACCACCTACTACTGAGATCTTGAAGATACCGGTTAGTTCGTCAACACCCGCCGTGGGTTGCCACGTTGCGACAGTTTCGGCCACATTCGAGATAGTGGTCACAGTAAATATACCCTCGAATCGATCCCCTGTATCAATTATGGAATTGTTATTGTTATCAAAAAACCTCTCGAAGTTTGTATACTTCATCTTGGAAGGTTCATTTATGAGCAGGGTAGGCAAGGCATAGGCAGAAGCTGTAACCAAGCAAAAAGCAAAAACCATAGTCAGAACTATAAACCATTTTCCATTTCTCATCTCTTTCACCTCCTTCCTTTCTAAATTTAAGCCTTTTGAAAATCCTTTTTTCATCTTTATTCCCTCCTTTCTAATATGTTCAAGCCGTTCGACCGCTTCGCTTGTTCAAGCCGTTCACCTCGAACAATTCGAACAGCTTGTTCAATTCTTTCTCATCCTCTTACGCCCGTAAAGGCCTAATCCTGCTAAACCTGCGCCAAGGAGCACAAGTGTCCCTGGTTCAGGCGTTACAACCGCTGTGCCTGAAAGGGTGGAATAATCTACGTGGCTTATAGAGCCACCAAAGTAAGGGTTTATCAGTAGTGATACCACAAATGTTTTATCCCTCATAGCATCCAGGGCAGATATATTGCCACCTAACGGGATAGACCAGAAGTAATCATTATAAGAAGCATTTGGAACTAGATCAAAAATATCAAGACTACCAAGATAAATGCTATCGCCTGAGGCTATAACGTCAATAAATCCCACCGTTATACCTGGAATTATGAATGTCCCCAGCTCAAAGTCCATCTGGATATCCAGCTTGGCATCAGTAACCTTAAATTTATCTGTTGCATCCAGATTAGGGGTAAAGTCAGTATTCTCCAGGATGTGTGTCCATATTAAGGGGTTTGTCGGATATACAGTGTCCTCGAATGTGAGTGGGGTCCCACTATTAAGAGCGAAGGATGTGCCAGCCAACAATCCAAAGAATAAAACCATTAAGAGAATTGGCCCTGAATATTTAATTATCTTTAGCATCATTGTCTCCTCTTCTTGATTTTCGATGTTTTATAAATATGTAAGCATGTAAGCAATCCCTGTGCCAGTTTTTAAGTATTTGATTATTAAGGATTTTTTTAAAAATGCCTTCTAAAAGGGGCTATTTTGTAAAGTATCCTGACAGAAAATTTATAGCAAACTTTACAGTTTGCTGGAGTCTGCTCAGGGTGATAAGACAAGAATGCTGCTGCGGCTATAAGAGGGTCTGTGGTAGGAAAGGAAGAAGAGGAAACTGAATACAATAAAGTTAGTGAATACATTAAGCTTATAATTCAGAGTTGATTGATGATCTTAATGATGGAAGAAAAAAAGTAGTCAGCCTTTGTTATTTATCAAAATTATAATTTAGGATAAAATAAGTATTATAGGAGTAAAGAACGCGAGGTAAAAAATATCCGCAATGGAAAGCGTGAAAAAGTATAAAATACCTGCATATGAGACCGAGCTCCAAAGCTCTTTTGATTTTGTATTAAAGGAGGCGGAGGAATTGTATCAGGGGGGGGGACGTCTTAAAAAGACATATGACCGTCTTGCAAGACATTTAGATGAGCTTGGTATTTCTTATACTCTGGTTGGCGGTTATGCCCTTATTCTGCATGGAGTGCGGCGATTTACAGAAGATATTGACCTTCTAGTTTCTGAGGAGGGATTAGAAAGACTGCATAAAGAACTTATCGGAAGAGGTTATATTCAAGTCGCTCCTCAAAGCCGGAACCTTCGGGATGTTGAGACAGGAGTTAAGATTGAATTTGTTGTAACTGGAGAGTTCCCCGGCGACGGTAAACCAAAGCCAGTAGAATTCCCAGAGCCGGAAGCAGTAGCAGAAAACCGTGAGGGGATAAAGGTTATTGACCTTAAATCATTAGTCGAACTTAAGCTGGCTTCGGGCATGACTGCAAAAAGTAGGCTGCAGGATTTAGCTGATGTTCACCGGCTGATAGAGAAGCATCACTTGACATCTGATTTCGCTAATCAGCTTCATCCTTATGTTCGTGAGAAATTTCTGGAATTGCTGTCAGAAGATATCGAAGAATAAAAAAACTTTTAGGAGACAATTAAATGAGAATTATAATTAGTGGTATATTAATCCCAGATTACGCAAGGGTTAAAGAAAACCATTGCAAACTGTCACCCTGAACTCGTTTCAGGGTCTCCAAATAAGTGATATTCATAAGATGCTGAAACAAGTTCAGCATGACATTCCGATCGGAATCTTTGCATTTGGATTTTATTTACCTAATAATAGGCAATCGGCGTGCCAGTTTTTAAGTATTTGATTATTAAGGATTTTTTTAAAAATGCCTTCTAAAAGGGGCTATTTTGTAAAGTTTTTCGAGAGGTAGGTGTCAGAAAATTTTACAGCAATGGACTTGCTATCCAGAATAAACCTCTCCAACTTTACTCTTTATATCTTCTTCTGACAAGGAAATATTGACAATTCTTGAGGCATGCTCAATTGCTTCCTGCTTTCCTTTTGCAGTCATCATTTCAAAGAGTTTCGATTCTCTGAATATTTCTATGACTTCTTTTGCAGTCATAATGACCCTCACAATCGAGTTTATATATTTAATATAAAGCAATAATCATGCCATTTCAGAAAAATAAAAAGGGAGATGGCCTCTTAAGTCCATCTCCCTTTTTATTTTGAGGTTTATTCTGGATAGCCCTTTTGTGAAAACATTCTAAACAAATTCCACAGGTGAGGTTCAATCGCTATCAAAAAGCAATTCAAAAGCCCTTGGACTTATAATATTTATCCCTTGATATACCCCGATTATCAACAAGTCCCTGTCACCAGTAACAAGAAAATCTACCTTTGCAGTTAAGGCACAGGTAAGTACCATGTCATCATCTTTATCTCTGCAAACTCCTTTTACTTCAACATTGCTTTCAATTGGATTTACGGTTAATGATATCTCTTTTATAAGAGTAAGTGCTTCCTTTATTTCTGCCTTTGTTAAGGAAAATTGTGTTCGGAGCTTTTCCTCAAACTCGTTTAAGATAATGGGACAGGTATATAACTCGAACTCTCCTTTATTAGCCCTTAAAACTAATTTTGAACATAATCCATCGGTCAAAAAGGCAGAAATTAAGACATTGGTATCAAATAGTACCTTCAAGATATTACCTTAAAAACATCATTATCTGTAACAACGCCAGCCGCCTTTGCCTTTCTAACTAAACTTTTTTTAAGTTTTTTAAAACGACCTTCCCATAGATAAGCACGTAGTGATTCCTTTATAATTTCACTTCTTGCCCTACCACTTTCTTTTGCAGCATTATCAAGTTTTGAAGCCATATCTTCTGGAAGACTAACAGAGATCACCGTTCTCATAAATCATCACCTCCTGTATTACAATTTAATACAAATAAGTTTTTGAGTCAAGCTGATGAGGGTCAACTGTAAACTTTTCCGACAGTGGGATGTCAGAAAATATTACAGTATCAGAAATTTTTCTATGAAGGCATTCCAATCACAGAGTCCTTTCAAGGTAGTTCTTTTTTATATCGGCAAGATATTTGTAGAAATCTTCCATGTGTTTTTTCAAAATGCCAAAAATAACCGTTTCATCAATCTTATCATACCCGTGAACAAGTACATTCCTTGTACCTGCCATGGGCATTAAAGAATCAAGAGACTCTTGAATTATTATCCCATTCTCTGCTAACACCTTAAAAACGCCCTTGTTATCTGTAGGTTCTCGAAGGTTCATATCAGAAATAATAATCTTACCTATATCAATACATGCCTCTATTGCAACCTGCAGGTTCCTTTCAACTATATCCTTTATATCTAAGTTTTCTGAAAATTCATTGAATGAAATCTCTCTAAATTTCTTCAGTCTTTCAATTTTTTCAAGCAGTGTGGATATTTTCTGTTCTATTATGTCTTTACTGTCTGACATGTTTTCCTACCACCTCACAGATATACTCCATCTTTTTATGTCGGAGTTTCATAATAAAGGGTTTGAAGTCATAGTATTGTCCTTTAATGACAATTTCATAAAGAATCCTTTCTATATGATCCTTTTCGTAAAGACAGATTCCTGTGGTAATTACTTTATATGAGAAAAACAGAGATGCTTCATTCAAAACGGATACATCCACAGCTTTACCTAAAACTTCTCCAAGATCAGCACCTATTATTTGTGCTATTGAAAATGCCTTGTAGGAATCATTTTTGTAAAATGTCCGATCAAACAGAAAAGCAAGGTCAACATCAGAACTTTTTCTTGATTTATCTCTCGCAAAAGAGCCAAATAGATAAACAGCAACAATTTCCGGTCGCTGGGCTGCAACATCTACCAGAATTTTTTTTATTAATTGTATAAGATCGTTATTATAATCTTCTATATAATTCATGGTTAAAATTCCTTAATTGAAATTATACATTATTCCGATAGCGAGGTGTAAAAGACTTTACAGTTTGAGGCATTCGAGAAATTACGATAGGCGTGACTTTCTTGTCTTGCTTGGTTTTGATTTACGGGGCTAGAAAACCCCGCCTATCATTAGATTTATTCAAATTGACAAGGAATTTAACCTGAATTACGCAAGGGTCTTCTCGGAATGTCATGCTGAACTTGTTTCAGCATCTTATGAATATCACTTATTTGGAGACCCTGAAACGAGTTCAGGGTGACAGTTTGCAATGGTTTTCTTTAACCCTTGCGTAATCTGGGTTTAAAAATTTGTATTATGCATATAAAGTGTGTAATATCGAGGTGTAATTAATGGTGAGGATTAACGCAATCTTTCCTGAGGATATGCTTCAAAAACTTGATGACATTGCTAAAGATAAGAAAAAAAGTCAGAAAATTTTACAGTTTATAATATCAGTGTTTTTGTGATAACATTTCTTTATGTTGGTTCTTCAGGGAAGTGTGTGGAATTATGCAAGATAAAGCAGATATATAAAGAGTTAGGATTTATGGGATTTTCAACCATTACTAAGAATCACATAAGTAAGGCTACTTGTATGTTATTCCCGCTTGTCGGGAATCCTTCTGAAAAGTATATGAAAGAAACAAGGCAACCGGAAGAAAGATTCCGAACCGATCCCCGACAGGGGGGGGACAAGAGTTGGAATGACAAACAGGTTTCTGCGCCATTGTTGTTAAAATATCCACATAAAAGTCTGAAGAGCCCTTATGTTTAAAAAAGAGAGGGATATCTTACAGAAAATAGCAGAAAAGCTGTCTATTAACAGGAGGATACTGAAGGCTATTGCATATGGTTCGAGGGTACGTGGCGATTACAGAGGCGATTCTGACTTGGATATACTTGTAATTGTAGATAAAAAGGATAACGAGATAAGGGACAACATTTTAGATATATTTTATTCATATGAACTCGAAAGTGATATATCTTTTTCTTTAACCATTTTTTCGCTCGAAGAGTTGGAATTTAACGAAAGACTTAGAAGTCCATTTATTGAAAATATACGAAAGGAAGGGGTAACCTTTTATGACTCTGAATATGGAAGAAAAAAAGACTCTCTCAAAGTATCGTCTTGATAAGGCAGAAAGATTGCTTGAAGATGCTAAACTCCTCTTAAAGGAAGAAAGATGGGAATCATCTATCAACAGAAGTTATTATGCTGTTTTAAGTGCTGCTAAAGCTGCCCTCATATTGTTTGGAATAGATCCCAAAACACATGAAGGTGTAAAAACTATGGTAAGTAAGAAGCTGGTTTTGGATGGTCTTATATCAAAAGAATATGGGAAATGGTTCAGAACACTTTTGTTCGAACGTGAGGATGTTGATTATGCGGATTATGTCATTATTGATCCTTCAGAGGCTGAAGATGCTTACAATAATGCTGTAAGATTCATAGAAAAGGTAAAAGATGTTATAGAGATGCTTATAAAGCAGATCAGTATTAAAGGTGAGTAAAATGGGGATGCATTTGCATCCCCATTTTATGCCCTATTTTATGAAAATGTCTTGGGTGAATATCCCACTGCTCCGCAGTGGGGATGAAACCCTATAAATATATCTGTCGAGCGGGGTTAATGCCCCGTTCGACAGTTCCTTAATTTACTAATACTGCCTTACTTCTTGAATCTCTTCCTCAGAATCCCAACACCCACGAGGCCTGCACCAAGAAGGAGGAAGGTTGAGGGTTCAGTCCACTATCACAGAGTCTTTTCAAGGTAGTTCTTTTTTATATCGGCAAGATATTTGTAGAAATCTTCCATGTGTTTTTTCAAAATGCCAAAAATAACCGTTTCATCAATCTTATCATACCCGTGAACAAGTACATTCCTTGTACCTGCCATGGGCATTAAAGAATCAAGAGACTCTTGAATTATTATCCCATTCTCTGCTAACACCTTAAAAACGCCCTTGTTATCTGTAGGTTCTCGAAGGTTCATATCAGAAATAATAATCTTACCTATATCAATACATGCCTCTATTGCAACCTGCAGGTTCCTTTCAACTATATCCTTTATATCTAAGTTTTCTGAAAATTCATTGAATGAAATCTCTCTAAATTTCTTCAGTCTTTCAATTTTTTCAAGCAGTGTGGATATTTTCTGTTCTATTATGTCTTTACTGTCTGACATGTTTTCCTACCACCTCACAGATATACTCCATCTTTTTATGTCGGAGTTTCATAATAAAGGGTTTGAAGTCATAGTATTGTCCTTTAATGACAATTTCATAAAGAATCCTTTCTATATGATCCTTTTCGTAAAGACAGATTCCTGTGGTAATTACTTTATATGAGAAAAACAGAGATGCTTCATTCAAAACGGATACATCCACAGCTTTACCTAAAACTTCTCCAAGATCAGCACCTATTATTTGTGCTATTGAAAATGCCTTGTAGGAATCATTTTTGTAAAATGTCCGATCAAACAGAAAAGCAAGGTCAACATCAGAACTTTTTCTTGATTTATCTCTCGCAAAAGAGCCAAATAGATAAACAGCAACAATTTCCGGTCGCTGGGCTGCAACATCTACCAGAATTTTTTTTATTAATTGTATAAGATCGTTATTATAATCTTCTATATAATTCATGGTTAAAATTCCTTAATTGAAATTATACATTATTCCGATAGCGAGGTGTAAAAGACTTTACAGTTTGAGGCATTCGAGAAATTACGATAGGCGTGACTTTCTTGTCTTGCTTGGTTTTGATTTACGGGGCTAGAAAACCCCGCCTATCATTAGATTTATTCAAATTGACAAGGAATTTAACCTGAATTACGCAAGGGTCTTCTCGGAATGTCATGCTGAACTTGTTTCAGCATCTTATGAATATCACTTATTTGGAGACCCTGAAACGAGTTCAGGGTGACAGTTTGCAATGGTTTTCTTTAACCCTTGCGTAATCTGGGTTTAAAAATTTGTATTATGCATATAAAGTGTGTAATATCGAGGTGTAATTAATGGTGAGGATTAACGCAATCTTTCCTGAGGATATGCTTCAAAAACTTGATGACATTGCTAAAGATAAGAAAAAAAGCAGGAGTATGTTGCTGAGGGAGGCCATAGAAAAACTGATTGAGGAGCATCAGCGTCAGTTGGAGAAAAATCGCAGAAAAACCCTTATAAAACATGCCATAGATGTACAGGACAGGCTCAGAAGAAAGTCGTGCAAGTGGGATGGGGTTTCTGAGATAAGGAAATGGAGAGAAATGGTAAAATGAAGAAATATGTGTTAGATACCTCCGTTATAATCAAGTGGTTTAGCAAATATGATGAAGATGAAGGGCTCGCAATAACAAATTAAGCGATAAAGCCACTTTACTGTCATTGCAAGGAGTGTTAACGACGAAGCAATCTCATTTAGAAAAGTCAAAGAAATCAATGTCTTCATATGGTATTTTAGACAGGTATGATCCCTACAGAAAATTTATAGCAAACTTTACAGTTGGAGAATAAAGAACGTAATTAGAGTTTTTATTGAAATTAACACACATTGTGTGATAATATATTTTTGTGAATGTAATTACAAAGACAATAAAGACAGCTTCAGTCAATGAATATTATCATAAGCTCATACCGCACTTGACTTTTCCTTTTCCTTCGGAAGCAATCTCGAGAAAAACTTGTGGTGGAAGCGTATCAAGCTCGTAGCACTTATTACCCAGCTTATCCCCATACTCATCAAGGAAAGCCTTAGCCCGAGTATCAGACATTTTGACCTCCTGAAGATCGGGGCTGAAAAGCCCCAGAGGCTTTGAGTACTGCTCAACCTGATCTACACTCAATGCTATCCTTTCGATCTCTGCTACGTCAGAAAGCCTTTGACAAAGTACTTCTTCAATCTCGTCGCTGCTCCAGTCTTCTTTTTCATCCTCCTCTGTGTCAACATTCTTCCTTGTCATGAGAAAGTCCTTAAGATCTTTCCTCAATTTCTTTAATGGCTTTTCCTTTAAAGCCCTGAAAATGGCAATACCGGAAGGATCAAGATCCCCCATGTAGAGAATGACGCACTTCTTGCCCTTCTTATTCTTGGATTTCAGATATTTGTAGGCTTCGTATAACTTCTGCCTCGATATAAAGCCCTTTATCGGAAATATTGCAATCCTCCATTTCTCTTTAATCTTCATGAGAAGATGTAGAAGCGCCTCCTTTTCAACCCAAAGCTCCACGTTGTAGTCCTGACTTTCCCAGATGTCGAGTTTCGGCTGAGGGATAGCAAATATGCTCTCACGACAATACTCCTCAGGAGATAGATTGAAGCTTAAAAGCGATGGCCTGGATATATGCCTCGTGCGATCTTCAAATAGATCATATTCGATCACACCCCATTCCCGTAATTTGGTAAGCGTCCTACCAAAGTTTTTCCATGAACTCAGAGTGTTGAAAATGAGGCCTTTTACAATAGTCTGATAATAGGCCTGTCTAATCGAAATTTCTCCAACTTCCTGATAGAGTCCATTCACGAGGTATACGATTTCATCCGAAAGAAGTGAAAGCCTTTCATGCTGTTTTTGAAAAAGTGTTTTCATCTCTTCATCCCTGTATCCTTCTATCTTTTTCTTCTCAAGCCACTGAGGATTAATCCAAACCTTATGGGAGATCTTCCTTTCATTCCTCTCATCCTGAGGCACAATCAGCTTTGCAATCGTCTCGTTTTCTATCAATACTTTACCCATTTTGTTTATGTCCTTAAAAATCTGATCCGTGGTGTGGTAGATAAAAGCAATACTTCCATCGCCCTCCTTTCCTCTTGCCAGTTTTTCTACAGGTTCCCCCAATATATTCTCCCCCCACGGCACATTGACTTCAATTGTGCCCACTGGTAAAACTGTGCCATTGATCGACAAAACATTCGTCCGCCCATATTTGAACTTGACGAATTCTACCGCCCCTTCAAGGTTCTTGCCTCTTCCCTCATTTGTGCCTCCCTCGTATTTATACGGATTCAGTGATGCATACTTCATTTTCCTTTCTGAGACCCCGGTCACCTGTCTGATTCTTGATTTAATCGCCCTTTCGCCAAAAAGGATGGGTCTCACGGGGTTTTCCTCAAAGAGGGATTTTAGATGGTAATAAAGCCTATCTATCCATCCCTTACTATCTCTGGTTATAAGAGATAACCCCTGCTCCGCTGTATAAAGCTGATTAGCATCAAGGAAAAGGGCAGCCAGTGATCTTACATCATAATTGTAAAGGTTGGCGAGATCTTCGAATTCATCCTCACTGTAACGCTCCAGGTCAAGCCTTATATCCTTCCGGTAACTTTTTGTCGTTTTCCTGAACATCTTCGCTGCCCCATCTATATTGATTCTAAACTGCACATGCGGATTAACCATAACAAATGAGTCCACGATGTCTTCTATCCCTCCTGTATCCGGCAGGTGCACCTCAAATTCGACCTCCTCTTTAGAAGAAACTTTCCGTATCTTTCTTAGCTCAAGAATCCCTTTTGGGTCCTGGGCAGATCTGTCAATCAGCCGGATTTCAAACTCCCATCCATCAGTTCTAACCACAACCGGATGAGCTTCAAGATCAGAGAGCATATTTGCGATCTTCAAACCATAACCTAATGAACCCCGGGACAAACTTCTCTTACCAAACTTTGATGTGAATCTCAAAGTAAAGTCTAGTATGGCATTGAACTGGGAAACTGGGATGGTTCCTGGATTCTTGACCCTGAACACTCTGTTTGAGTCAAGCGTAACCGCGACCTCGCCCGGTCTATTTACCCGTTCAACCCAATCTATGGCATTATCCAATAGTTCCTTCGCAATCACATGCTGCCTTTCCCACCTCCAAGGAATGAGTTTATCGAGATTATCCAAGCGCGTATACTGCCAGTGAGTTGGGAGACTGGTTGTTCTATTGATTGCTCCATAGGTTTCGATAGAAGTTTCCGCCATTTTTACGAACCTCCTTTCTGTTTTTTAATAGATTGAACCCTTCGGCACGCACTTCGTGCGCTGATCTCAAAAAGAATCTTGACCATTATGGAGATCAGCTCCTTTGTAAGGGGTATGTCCGGATAAAATTAAGGGAACCCCTCCAAACCCCAATGTCCTTTACTGAATCTTTATCTCCGAGGAATCGGTAATTTGACTGCTGTTAGGTAACAGCCCCTTTCAGCAGGCAATCTTGATACGCCCTGGCCATCCCATTTCACGCCAGAGGTAATTTGGTGAGCAATCCTCCCCTTATTTAGGGGTAATAACGTATCTCATTGAGATACACAAGAAAGGATAATAATAGATAATCTTGTCTATGAGCCTCCTTCCCATGTTCCGTTTTTCGTCCTTGCCAGATACTATACCAGAATTGATCCTTTTTTTCAAATTCTGATTGTTTCATTGTTTCATCCTGGAATTCTGATAGAAGGAAATGGGAAGAGGGTGATATTGAGCTGGGTATAGGTTTGAGCAGATAAAGGAGAGGAAGAGGAGACCCGGGGAATCAGAAATTTCTGGAATTCAGAGAATAAATATCCCTTTGGCTTTCAGAGGACGAAGGCTCCCTGTCTGTCTATTCGATCTCTCTCTGGAACTGTGGCATGACGGACAAACTAATTTATAAACAGACTCTAATCATAGGGATTTTTCTCCGAAGTGGAAGTCCCGGGCATACGCCGATATCGCCGTGGGAAGAACCACCTTCTTTATGATCCCGTTGTTCGGGGTGAAAGATTTTATGTATCCGCACTTGATGTCAATTCCAATAAGGCTCACAGAACACCTCCTTCTTTAAAGTCGAAGCTCCCCTTAAATGCGGGCGGGCCGTTCTGTTCGCCTCGTAGTCCGAAGTGACTCCTTGCGACCCTTATAGCTTCCGCTATGTATTCGGGTCTGAACGGTTTTGGGATAGAGTCGAGGATAGCGATGACATTATTCCCGTGCGAAATCTTTGTGAACAGTTTTTTCGCAATTTGTTCGCAAGTAACAATAAATACCTTATTCTAAGGTTTCTTTCCAAAAATTGAGCAAAGAATGAAGAGTTTTTGCGCAATGCCGGAGGCTCAATTTGGCACTAAGGCTGAATCCAGATTCCGGGTCCCTTATCTGCCGGTTTTGCTCTTTAACCAGGGTTCGCAACCGGCTGATGTGAACGATTCGGGATGCAGGGTCAAGCATCTGGCCTTTTGCTTCTCCCGTTGGTTTCTCGGCAGTGACTCCTTAAGGCTTCCCAGTTTCCTGACTAAAAAGCGGGACGGCGTGGAATAGACAATTCCTAATTACTCTTTTGACTTATTAGAAGTATATTTTTTTAAAACCTCCTTCAATCTTTTTACTACAATTGGTGACTTTATCTCCTTATTTGTGAAAATATCACTTGTCTGAATAGCCTCTCGCTCATAAAAAGCGGCATCAGCATCATCGTCGATTTGTAAGGAAGTGCCTTCCAGCGATAATCCCGCAAACAGTCCCCGACTTCGGGAGTATGAGACAATCTCTGCTTTAAGCTGAACATCAGTTCCAGCCTCAGCTTGCCTTCCTACTGGACCGGCAGCTATACTTGCATCACCACCAAGAGTAAACTTACTCTTCATCATGTTATTGATACTTCTTTTGCTCCTGAAAACCAGGATAATATCTGCGGACTGTGCGCCAACCTGCCAACCAATGCTGCCTCCGGTAAGGGTCACAAACGATGGATTGCTCCATTCACCTTCCTTATCACGCACAACCATGATACCGCTACCATGTCGACCGCCGATTACGAACCCGACTTTAATGACGCCTGGAATGATTGCAATGCCCTGGGCATTATTCAGTAAAGCGGGTGGGATGCCTTTTTCCGGGATGGCCATGATCTCTTCTAATACTTCAATTGCATCATTTACTTTTGCTACTTCCTTACTTGTTGCCTCCAGTGGAACAGATTTAAGAAGCATGACAGTCAAAATTACTACTATGGTTAATGATAACCGACTCTTCATATGACCTTCTCCTTTCTTAATATCTACAAAATTATATCAGATTTTAATGTTTTGGACTCCACTAATTCAGAGAAACTTGACATCCTCTCTCTATAACTAAAGTCAGGGGATTTCTGAGGATAACTGAACAGATTTCAGACCGAACTCTCCAATAAAGCTCTTGAGGTCTCTGTAGAGTTTAAGACCCTTAAAGGCCTTACCCGGATGTCCATCCTACAAGAAAAGCAAGGATTAAAACAGCGCTCATAATATTCTCAAGAGAGCTTTGGACTACTAATATCCTCAGACGGGGTTGTTCTGGCATAGCTCATAACTCAGCCCTTGAGCCGAGAATTCCCGGATTCCCCCAAGTTTTTAGTACAAAAGAAGTAATACATATATAGAAACACAAACACCTCCACAGTTCGTGGAGAGGGCCAGTTAACAACGGAAAAGATATAGATAAGGAGATAAAGAATGAAAAAAGAATCAGTTGTTTTGGAAGCACCAGAGATTGTGGCCTTTATCCTCTGCACTACCGGGAAACAGTCCCGACCCTTCGTGAGACAGTCCGACAGAAAGGTCTGCTTTCGCTTCGATATGGACATCTCACAGGAAATCGAAGACTTCTACAGCAATGTTTCTGTCCCTATAGCTGATTATTGCAAAAACCTGAAGCTGATCAGGTCAATGATCTTCACTTTGGAATCAAGCGGAGGTGGCCATGTTAGATAAGAAAAAAAGAAGGATGGGATATCTTCATTGAACTGTCAGAGAAACAGGCGGAAAGACTTGAAAAAGAAGACCCTGCAAGGTGGTTTACAGAGATACTTCAAACCCTTATCTCTCAGGGGAAGGTAAGAATTGAAGATAAGGACTTACCCGACTCTGATAGGGTTATGGGGGGTTTGCTGGGGGATCTTATCGGTTATTATGACGATTTTTACCTCTACATGTTACCACCTGCCCTGTGGCACTCGCTACAACACTTTTGTATAGCTGAAGGCTCGCTTTTCCCCTTTTGTAAGAACACCCTTTACAGGATGCTGGCCAATAGAAAACTAATCGAAGTTAAAGGTGATAGGCATGTCATACCAGGGTGGATAAAAGGTAAAACCCAGAGAGTTTTAAAAATTCCGAAAGGTAATATATGTGAAGTAGGGGTTACAGAGGCCAGGGACGAGGTGACTAATGACAGTAAAAGGTAACTTCCTTACCTCTTTCCTTACCTCAAATTACCTCATAGAGGTAAGGGACAGAGGCTTATCTATCAAGGCTTCAGGGGTTGCCTTACCTCTCTTACCTCTATTTAGCATATACCCCTACCTAGATTTTTTAATGAGGAGGTCAAATCATGGGTTTAAGGTCATGGATATCTGAAAGTGAAAAAATGAAACCAGCCAAAAAGAAAGTTGTAAGGGTCTGGAGTGAACTTCTACAGGCTTACCTGTGGGTAGTTGATACAGACCAGGATTCACACTCTCTAATGTCTCAGGGGGTCTCTGAGGCTATCTGTACCCATGATGAGATAGATAAACTCAAGGACCTCAGTAAGGACTCTTTAAAAGCAATCAACAAGGTTAAAGAGGCTTTCCCTGAGAGTACCATTGAGGAGATCAACAAACTCGACAATAAATGAAAACAGAACTTGAAGCACAGGACATTGAGGCGATTGCTCAAAGAGTAGCAGAACTCTTAAAGCCGGCCATTATCAGGGATAAGAAGCAAGAGGATGATGTTATTTTTAATGTTCATGGCCTTGCTCAGTACCTTAACGTAACGCCCAAATGGATATATGAACAAACATACCTTAAGACCATCCCGCATTATAAGCTGACTAATAAGCAGTTGCGGTTTAAGAAAGAAGATATTAATAAATGGCTTAATACCCTAAGAAGACCTGCTACAGGTAAACCCATGGGCAAACTAAGACTTATTAAATAATGCCTGACCGCATAGTTGACCCTTACCAGGGAAGTAAGGTATATTCATCTTCACAAGCTAAAGGGAAGTTTTAAGGAGGTAAACAAATGGCAAGAGGCATTTATAAGCGTGGCAATATTTACTGGATACGCTATGCAGGGCTTGATGGTAGAACTATTTTTGAATCCTCAGGTAGTAATAAGTTTAAAGTTGCAGAGACCTTGCTTATCCAGAGAAAACAGACTATTAAAGAAGGCAAGCAGCCTGAGATAAAGAGGATAAGCAATCACACCTTCAGTGAGCTTTCAGAAAAATACCTTTCATGGGTTAACGGCAGGCAGAAATCAGCAAGGGTTAAAGGTCACATCGTAGGCCAGTTAATTGATACCTTATGTTAAGCCTATTGTGATAACTGCTCTTCACACCGGCATGAGAAAAGGAGAGATACTATCTCTCAAATGGGATAATGTAGACCTGAAACATGGTTTTATCTTGCTGGATGTGACAAAAAATGGGGAAAGAAGGGAAATACCTATCAATAAGACATTAGAAACAGTCTTCTTGGACAAAAGCCTCATAAGGCGTTTAGATGTCCCTTATGTATTCTATGACCCTGCTACTGGTAAACCGTACCAGAATGTCAAAAGGAGCTTCTACACAGCCTGCAGAAGGGCAGGGATAAGGGACTTTCATTTCCATGACCTGAGACACACCTTTGCATCTCATTTAGTGATGTCAGGTGTAGATATTACAACGGTAAAAGAGCTGTTAGGCCATAAGACCCTTACAATGACTCCCAGGTATGCACATTTAGCACCAAGCCATAAGGTTAGGGCTGTAGATGTCCTGGATAATGCACTCAACGATAAGCTTAGCTTAGTAGGAAAACGTTTCCTTCAAAGGAACTATACAAAAACTATACAATCGGCAGGGGTCAATTAAAGTGGAAACTTGTAAGTCCTTGATTTTATTGGTAGGCGATGCTGGTTTCGAACCAGCGACCTCTTCCGTGTGAAGGAAGCGCTCTCCCACTGAGCTAATCGCCCGGCCGATGATACACTTATTAAAGCCGATGGGGTAGAACTCCCAACCAGCTCACAAATTTATTGTTTATATTAACCTTAACCATTTACCTTATCAAGATTTTGGTAAAATTATCTTAACCTTTTTGCCCCTAATAAAGAGTATTTTATTTTCGATTATTTCTTGGGGGACAACGTCGATTGTATTATGCGGTGTGCTTTTCATTTTCTTTTAGCAATAGCATACATTCAAATATTTTGATGGTCAAGTGATTAAAGAGATCTGTCCTATGACGGTAATTAATACTACTATGAAATAGAAGGTTTCAACAACTGTGCCTGAGAAATATTTTTCTTATTTGGTTCGGGTTTGTCCCGGTTTAGGTATAATAAAAAATCTGATCTCAAAGGCGGGTTTATGTATCAGGAATTAAATGCAGTTGTTATGCCTAACGGCTCCATTCAGATGGAATGGATAGATGCCGGGGAACAAATAAGCAAAAGCCGGCACTTGTTGCAGCAGGAAATATACCGGAGGTTTGCCTCAGACCCTGAAACAGCCTTTCTGTTTTTAGGGTTCTGTGACAGGACAATCCCTTTGTCCCCTTCTCTCGATTACTTGAGGGAGTTCGCCGGACTGTTTGTGAATAAGTTGAGACTCACGCCGGACCTTGATGTCATCCGCCACAGGGTAAAGATCGACATTGAAGGGTATGAACTCAATAGATTTCTGGAGAACGCCCCGTTGATGACAGGTTCGGAATATCTGAGTAGTGAACTGCTGGAGGGTTTCTGGCAGAGGCTCAACACCGTGTTCCAGCGGGAGATCAAGGCTTATGTTGGCACAGTAGAAGAATTCATCAAAACATATAGTCCCGATGTACACTTGGTGGGCCGGGTATTTTTTCACCTTGTCGAGAGTAAAAGAGAAGATTATCCATTCGCATTTCTTGCAACTTATTCAACCGGCCTTAATAAACAGGGGGCATCGAAACACCTCCCTCTGAAATATGCATTAGAGGAATTTGGGAGTGACAGTGAAAAGATGCTCGAACTCCTTTCGACAGTCAATCTCGCTGCAAAGGAGAGCCCTTTGATTGCCGGTCTCCTTGAAACCGGGGAGTTGCTTCATCCTCTTGCCTGGTCCGCAAAGGAGGCATTTACCTTTCTTAAGGAGATACCGGTCTATGAAAGGTCCGGCATCCTGTGCAGGATTCCGAACTGGTGGAAGGGCGATGCATCGGGTCTTAAGCTTCATATCAGTGTGGGTGACACACAGCCGTCTTATCTCGGCATGGATGCCCTTTTGAGTTTTGATGCCCGGCTGCTTCTCGGTGACACGTTAATCTCTGAAGAAGAGGCCCGACGGCTTATTCAATCGTCGGAGGGTCTTGCCTTTATCAAGAACAAATGGGTGGCCGTTGACCCTGAGAGGTTAAAGCAGACCTTAGCCGCATATGAAAAGGCCCGGAAGATGATAAGAGGAGGAAATTTCAGTCTGAGAGATGCCCTGCGGATGCAGCTCAATCCGAAATCTATGCTTGGTCTGCCTGCTGAAGGCGAAAGTGTCGATGTCTCAAACGGCAAATGGCTCGAATCGGTCATCAGGAAGCTGCATCATCCTGAACTGATTGGTTCGGAGGAACCTGGCAAGACGTTCAAGGCGGAACTCAGGCCATATCAAAAGAAGGGGGTGAACTGGCTCTGTTTCCTTGATTTACTGAAGTTCGGCATCTGCCTTGCAGACGATATGGGGCTCGGCAAGACTGTCCAGATTCTTGCGCTGTTGAATATCCTGAAATCCAGGAATCAAAAACGGGCAAGCCTTCTGGTGATACCGGCGTCGCTGATATCCAACTGGTCACAGGAGATCAGGAGGTTCACGCCTGACATCGAATTCTTTGTGGCCCATCCTGAGGCACATCCTGATAAAAAGGTTAAACCGAAAGACAAAGAATCTCTTAATGAAATAGATCTCGTCATCACGACTTATTCCCTTATCCAGAAATACGAATGGCTTCAGGACTATAAATGGGAATATATCATACTTGACGAAGCACAGGCCATAAAGAACCCCGGCACAAGACAAACGAGAGCCGTCAAGAGGTTTAATGCGGGAAACAGGATAGCCATGACAGGTACGCCCATCGAAAACAGGCTTTCGGACCTATGGTCATTGTTCGACTTTATTAATCCCGGTCTGCTCGGTAGTCCGCAGGAGTTCACGGAATTCACAAAGAGACTAAAACATAGCCCCGACGGTTACGCACGCTTGAGAAAGGTCATCAGTCCCTATGTCCTGAGGAGGCTGAAAACAGATAAAGCAGTCATATCGGACCTGCCTGAGAAGATCGAGATGAAGACATATGCATCACTGAGCAAGAAGCAGATAGTCCTTTATAAAGAGATGGTCAGGGGATTAAAGGATATGATAGAGAACGTTGAGGGTATGCGGCGCAAGGGCATCATACTCTCGTCCCTGATGAAATTCAAGCAGCTCTGTAACCATCCGGACCAGTACCTTGGCACAGGCGGATATGAGGAAGATGACAGCGGAAAATTTGCAAGGCTCAGGGAGATATGTGAAACAATACATGACAAGAGGGAGAAGGCGCTGGTTTTCACCCAGTTCAGGGAGATGACCAAACCATTGAAGGCATTCCTGGACAGCATATTCGGGACAAAGGGGCTTTTGCTGCACGGCGGCACTCCTGTCGGAAAGAGGAAGGACATTATCGAACAATTCCAGGGAAGTCAGTATATTCCGTTTATGGTGCTGTCATTAAAGGCTGGCGGAGTCGGTCTGAATCTTACCGAGGCGAACCATGTTATCCACTTCGACAGGTGGTGGAACCCGGCAGTAGAGAATCAGGCCACGGACAGGGCATTCAGGATTGGCCAGAAAAAGAATGTCGTTGTCCACAAATTCATAACCAGGGGCACCATTGAAGAGAAGATAGACATGATGCTCGAAGAGAAATCAAAACTGTTGCAGGATATTATTCAAAGCAGCGGCGAGGCATTGATAACCGAAATGGACAACAAGGAGCTGATGGAGCTTTTCACTCTTACGATATAAATAAAAAAGTAAAGGAGTTGTCATGAGATATTGGGGGTTTCCGAAATACGTGTCTATGGCCGAAAAAAAAGCAAAGGCTGCCAGAAAACTTAAAGAGCTTTGCAAAAAGAACCCGAATATGAAGCCTGTGGTAATCGAAGGCAGCGCTATAGCCCGCACCTGGTGGGGCAAGGCATGGAATCTGAATCTTGAGCGATATGCCGATTACAGCAACCGCATAGGAAGAGGAAGGAATTATGTCCGGCATGGCGCTGTATTGGATTTGCAGATTGAACCGGGCGAGGTTAATGCCCTGGTGCAGGGTTCCAGATCGAAACCATATTCCGTTTGCATAAAAATACAGACTCTCAAAAAAGAAATCTGGAAAAATATCAAAGCAGCTTGTGAAAACACCCTGGAGTCTTTCCATGAACTGTTGGCCGGGAAATTCCCGAAGGCGTTAGGCGAGATATTCACCTCCAGAGATACGGGCATGTTTCCTGTCCCGCGCGAGATCAAGTTCAGTTGCTCCTGTCCTGATTGGGCTTCCATGTGCAAACACGTGGCAGCCGTACTCTACGGAGTCGGCGCGAGACTCGATGAAGACCCGAAACTCTTTTTCAGGCTGAGGGATGCCGAGATAGGCGAGATGATAAAACAAACAGTAGCCGACAGGACCGGAAAACTGCTTGAAAAGGCCTCCCGAAAAAGCAGCCGGATCATAGAAGATATGGACATTTCTTCGGTTTTTGGCATTGATATTGAAAAACAGATTGCGATTGCTAAATACAAAACTTCCGAATCAACACCCACAAGGAAGAAAAGCAAGGTAGCTGCGGCCTTTGCAAATCCTAAAACCTCTGTAAAAAATGAATCACAGAAAAAAAGGGTCAAAAAGGTAAAAAAGAAGACTGCCGGAAAGATCATATCAGGGAAAAGTAAATACAAAAAACTTACGACAGTAATTACTACCTAAAGAGCCTCTTGCAAAAGTCCCAATTCTGTCATTCCCGCAGTCTTTAAGCGGGAATCCAGGAGGATAAACTACTCGAAGCCCTCTGGATTCTGCATCCCCCGATCGGATCAGATCTTCTTTAACTATTATCTTAGCGAATGCAGATGGAGAATCTCAGGAGTAATCACTTTTTTTGCAATTTCAATTAAATGGTTGTGATGGGTGAATAAAATTACTTGCGTTTCTCTTGAAAGTTCCGAGAGAACCTTAAGCACTGCCTCGGAACGTTTATCGTCAAAGTTTATGAGAATGTCGTCAACTATGAAAGGTAACGGCTCATTTGTATGAAGATATTTTTCGAGACTGGCAAGACGCAGGGATAAATAGAGCTGATCACTTGTACCGTCACTCATGCCCGCGGTCGTTACCTCTTCACCGTTGGAACGAACTCCAACAAGGAACGGCTTATCATCGTCTCCATAGTTTATCTTCAGCCTTGAGAATGATTGCAATGTTAGAAGAGAAAATATTTCGCTTGCCCTTTTCAGAATTGGCCCCTGGTTTTTCGTCCGATACCGTTCAATTTCAGCCAGGAGAATCGAGGAGGCTGCACGCAGGCGGATATATCGCTCTGCAGCGCTGTGGATCTGAGCCAGCACTGCCTGTGCTCTTTCAGCTGCATCAGCCGCTTTTGAACTGCCATCCATTTTTTCCAGTTCTGTATTCTCCCTTCCTATTTTCTGGTCTATTTCTGAGAGACTGTTCTCGATTCCTCTGACTTTCTCTTCGTTTTCTCTTATCAAAGAGGGGAGACTATCAGGATTAATCTTTTCAGCTTCATTGATCAGTTTTTGAAAGGTTCCTCCTGCAGCATGTGTAAATAGCTGCCTTTTCAACTGCCCTATCTTTTGATCCAGATCCCATGCGATAGATGACTGTTTCTCGATTCCTTCCAATTCTTCGAACTTATGGCATTTTGTCTGGCGGCATAATCCATTTAGTTTATCTGTCATTTCACGGATTGAGGAGCGGGCTTTCTCTAATTCTTGTTCTACCTCTTGATATCGATCCTTTAGCTGGGTGTGGGTTGCTGAGTCTTCTCGTGTTTTCGTATATCTTGTATGTAACTCGACTGCAATCTGGTCGAAAGGCAGTTCAGCGAGATCCGGGGTAACGCGTTTAGCAAGATATTTAATATCATTAGCATATTCGCTTTTGTCCCTGCTTATACCTTCCATCCTCCGGCGCAGTTTTATAATTTCATCAAATTTCGTAAAAAAATCCTGATTCCTGTCTAATATGATATTCGCTGCTGAAGGAAGCGTTGTTTCATCCAAGCCGATCTCTTTTACTGCTTTACCCCATGCAATCTGCCATTTTGACAATTCCTCAGAGGCTATTTTTTCTTCGTTCTGAGCTTCCTTGATCTGGCTGTTCAGATCATAGAGGAATTTTTTCAGTGTTTCCCGCTGGCTCTTTTGTTTTTCTATATTGTCTATCAGTGATTGTCCTCTATCTATTAAAGAATGAAGTGCCAATGAAGGATCGGTTTTAGGCTCACCCAGAAGAGATATACATTTTATAAGCAAATTTTTATACTCATCTATCCTCTCTTCAATCTGCGATATATTGAGATGTAGATTTCTGATCCTTTCAGCCCTTCTTACGAGTGCATCCTGTTTTTGCATCCAGGATGACATCTCCTTCGGTGTCAGAGGTTTTATGCCCGTGGTTTGCCAGAGGCTATTCCATTCAGCCGATAGTGAAAAACGATTTTCAGTCAGATTATTCTTGTTGACTTCATAGGAGGAGAGTTCTTTTCCTAAACGGTCAAGTTCTGCAATCCATGTAGACTTCTGGGCTACCCGTTCAGCTTCATGCCTGAGGCGGTCAGCTACATCATCAGCATGGTAAACACTTTTTTCATATGCTTTATCCAGAGGATCCGAGGGATCGAAACTTTTTGCCTCCTCTGGATCAAGCTCGCCTTGAAGCCAAGCGCCTCGAATCAATTTCCAGCCAGACTCTCGTCGTCTGCGTGCTTCCTCGAGATCAAGTTCGGTAGGCACAGCGCCAGACAGTTCAAGAGATTCTATTTTGCTGCGAAGGTTCGAGGCCTTACTCGCAGCTTCTTGAATGCGTATTTCATTTTTTTCGATAGAACTGAGTAGAGAGTCGAATTCTTTTTCAAAACGATCAATAGTTTCACTGGAAGGAATGGGCAGAGATTCGAGATCAGCAAGAGAGCCATCCCATAAGGAAAGTTTTTGTAATTCTACCCGGGCATTTCCTTCCTCTTCTTTCAATTCTATTTTTATCTTTTTGAGTTCGGCTTCCAGATCTCCCTGTTTGTTGACACGCTGGATTAACTCCCGAAGGTCGCGGATATCTCTTGGTTCACCTAACCTTGTTAAATCATTCTGAGTCTGCTGTATCTTTGTATTGAGCATGCCTATGGATTTTTTAGTATTCCGCAGTCTTTCTGTCAGCGATTGGTACTGAGCGCCAACGCCGCGGATATGCTGACGTTTTGCAGATGTTATTCGGAGCGCTTCTGCCTGTTCTATTGTCTGGTTAGGATCAAGTTCTTTAAGAATAGCTTCAGCATCTGCCTGCAGTTGGGACATTTCACCATTCAGTTTCGGTAGGTCTTTGAGTGCCTTGATATGACTTCCCAGCCGGATATGATAATCTTCAATGATCTTTCCGTATTTCAGGATATCAGGAGAGAATGAAATCGCATTAAGATTTCCCTTTAATCTTGCCAATTGTTCGATAGCCTTCTTCTCTATTGACTTAGCATGGTTCAGTGTTTCAACAGCCTGACGGCGTTCTTCAGGAAAGTTCTGCGGAAGAATCAGCACTTCACCCATATTAGTACGCTCGCTGCTCAGTTCTTTCCATTCAGCAATCAGCGGAATAGCCTTCTGAAGACGGGTTAAACGGTTTATCTCGCTCCGAAGAATGGTAAGTTCATGTATTAACTTTTCTTTATTTATCTGAGCTGATTTAAGGGCTTCATTATGTTCTTCCCATTCTCTGCCAGATAACGCAGCGCCTTGAATTTCTTTCTTTATGTCATTCAATTCCGTTATCCTTACATTAATGATTTTCTTCCCCCTGGGTGTGAAAAGCTCTTCAGCCTCTTTGTCAAGGCCAAGGAGTATTTCCCTCAGCCCGATTCCACCTATTCCAGCGGCAAAAAGGCTCTCACCAACATCTCCACCTCCTGCAATGATTTCTTTTCCTCCCATAACAAGATCCTGATAGTTGATTCCAAACATTCTCGAAAACAGTTTTTCTCCGACGCTGCCGATGTGTTTTTTGAGGACAGTTTCATCTAAAACGCTTTCATCTTCACAAAGAAGGGTGTTTGTGCGGCCTTTTCTGCGAACAAAAAAAATCGAGGAACCATCTGAATGTTTAATATGTCCCCCGATTCTCAGTTTGTTATTGTCATGGACAAAATTGTCAGTAGTGCGCTCAGGTATCCCAAATAAAAGCGATTTCAATCCCCGGAGAGCAGCGCTTTTCCCTGCCTCATTCGGACCATAGACTATATGCAATCCTTCTTTACCATCGGGAAAATGCAAGACACTTCCTGTGAATGGACCAAATGCCCTCAGTTCCAAAGTGAGGATTTTCATTCACTACCTCCGCTACCTCTGCTGGAAAGGAGGCGGATTGTCAGCAACTGTTTTACATCCTCAATAACCTCTCTGATCTTTTCAGGAGATTCAATGTTGATTGCATCTTCTCCTTGCGTAATTTCACCTGGCAGTTTAGCTTTAAGATGAGTAAAATCCTCCACGAAAGAGGGAGGCAGCGTACCTGTTGAATCCATATCCTGAATAAAGCGGAGAAGTTCGCCTAAGGGGCTGTTGCTTTTCATCATTTCTTCCAAATCGACTGCTGTTTTTGTCTCTATATTTACTTTCTCAATCCATACTGACTGACCGCTTATATCTGTGACAGCAGCCCGAATCTCATTAACCCATCTCTGCGGGTCAGACATTAATTCCATATGTGCCCTGCAAGCCCCTTGTATAGTTATCCTGACGGCAAGCAAGGGGCCATCATTCTTATTCAGTTCACCCTCAATCTGGGTCTGTATCTTGTCAACAACTTCGTCAGGCAATTCACAATGCGCAGCGTCGGATATCAGATATATCCACTCGAGTACGTCGACAGTGCGAGGCTCGACATTAACAATACGTGCATTATCAACTGTCACAAGGGTACAGCTTTTCGTACCTATTTCGCCAATATGCCTTCCCTGAATATTTCCCGGGAAGACAATCCAAGGATTCTCATGAAGTATTTCCCGCTTATGTACATGGCCAAGAGCCCAGTAATCATAATTTTTAGTAAGGAGAGATTCCACTTTGCAGGGAGCATATGTCTCATGTCCTTCTCGTCCGGTTACACTTGTATGGAGCATCCCGATATTAAAATAACCAGATAATGCAAATGGATAAGATGCGGAGAGATCTTCCATGACCGCACGCTGTGGGAATCCTCTTCCGTGAATTGCAATACCTAAGTCATCGAGTCTAACGGTTTCAGGTCTCCTAACAGAAAATCTTGTAACATTCTCCGGCATCTTGAGGCTTCTGGTTATTTGGCTTGCCGCGTCATGGTTGCCTGAAATTACAAAAACTTTTACGCCGGCCTCACGAAGCTTGGACATTTCACTGGTGAGGAAAAGAGCAGTGTTATAGTCTTTCCAGTCTCCATCATATAAATCGCCGGCAATAAGAACAAATTTTACTTCTTCTTCAATAGCAAGTCGCACAAGATTCTTGAGCGCTTGACGGGTAGCGCCGCGGATTTGTTCAATGGGCGCTCCTTCATAGCGTTCAAGCCCTCGTAAGGGACTGTCAAGATGAATGTCTGCTGTATGGATAAATTTAAACATAGCCACTTTTAAATAAAATCATAATCTCCCTTTATCTGGTTGTTAATTATAATTTTTGAAGGCTCTTTGTCAAGCAAAGGGTTAACTATTTCTGAGGATTCTCCTTAAGATCACCTTAGTGATTTTAAATGGAGCCGGGGGTGGGACTTGAACCCACGACCTGCTGATTACGAATCAGCTGCTCTGCCTCTGAGCTACACCGGCGGATGTGCCTCTACCCAGTTCTTTCCATAATTGATATCCACACTCACAGGCACGGAAAGCGTTATAACACCCTCCATCTTCTTTTTAACAATATCTTTTACTGTGCTGAACTCCTCTGCTGGAAGCTCGAATAAAAGTTCATCATGAACCTGAAGAATCATCCTTGTTTTCAAATCCCTATCTTTAAACCTCTTCCATATATTTATCATTGCAATCTTAATAATATCTGCTGCTGTGCCCTGTATGGGAGAGTTTATTGCAAGTCTTTCACCCTGCTGTCTTATATTTGAATTCTTACTTTTAATACCCGGAACAGCACGTCTTCTTCCAAAAAGTGTTGACACATAACCCTTATCCCTTGCCTCTTCAAGGGTTTTTTCCATATAGCTCTTAACACCGGGATGTCTATTAAAATATTGCTCTATATATTTTTTTGCCTCATCCCTCGATATACTTAGCGTTTCTGATAATCCGAACGGTGATATCCCGTAAATAACCCCAAAGTTCACTGTCTTTGCAATTCTCCGTATATCAGGAGTGACCTTATCTATTGGGATACCAAAGATTTCAGACGCTGTCCTTGCATGAATATCAAGATTATTTTTGAAGGCATTGATAAGACCTTCATCATTACTCAGATGGGCAAGTATCCTTAATTCAACCTGTGAATAATCTGCTGAAAGCAAGAGATTATCTCCTTCTGCTATGAATGTCTCTCTTATACGCCGGCCCCACTCGCCTCTTATCGGAATGTTCTGTAGATTTGGGTCACTGCTGCTTAACCTTCCAGTAGCTGTTGCTGTCTGGTTGAACGATGTATGTATGCGCCCTGTCTTTGGATTGATGAGCTTTGGAAGCACATCAATATATGTTGTTTTAAGTTTGTTGAGACTTCTGAAATTAAGTATCTCGCGAGGAAGTTCGTGGGATTCTGCAAGCTCCTCGAGCACGCCCATCTCTGTAGAAAAACCGGTTTTTTTCTTTTTCCCTGGCTGGAATCCAAGACTATGGAATAAAACCCTGCTTAGCTGTTTAGGTGAATTAATATTGAATTCTTCTCCAGCGAGGAAATAAATCCTTCTCTGAATACCGTCAAGCTCCCTTTCAAGCTCTTTTGAAATTCCCTCAAGTTTATTAGAGTCAACTTTTACGCCTGCTTCTTCCATGTCAGCAAGTACATAAATAAGAGGCATCTCGATATTGAGATAAATATCTTCAAGATTGTTTTCTCTCAAGGTATTGAATAGCACCTCTTTTAATTCAAGGCTGAGACCTGCATTTTCAGACGCATAGGAGGTGGCCTCTTTTAGAGAAACCTCTGAAAAGGAACTTTTCTTCCCGAGGACTTCCGTAAAGGTCTTTTTTCTATAAGAGAGATATTCCATGGAAACCTCTTCGAGACTGTGATTCGGTTTGTTTGGATTAATAAGGTATGATGCGATCATCGTGTCAAAAAGTGGTCCTTTAACGTTAATACCGTCCTCTTTTAGAATCATTATGCCGTATTTAAGGTTATGTCCTATCTTTGCTATCTGCTCATCCTCAAATATTCGTGTAAGCACCCCTAATACATCTTTCTTATTTATCTGCTCAGGTATTCCAGAATAAGAATGGGAAACGGGAATATAAAATGCATGCCCTTTCTCTATACATAATGCAAGTCCGACAAGACTTTTAGTTAGCGGGTTTCTGCTTCCGCCAGAGGCGGATGCCTCAATATCAAAGGCAAACTTCTCTTTTATTAATGCAGCTATTTCTTTGACTCTTTCTATGGAAAATACTGTTTCATAACTTACTTTACTTGATATGCCCGATGGAATAAGTTTCATCAGGCTTCCAAACTCAAATTCTCTGAATAACGGAAGTAATGAAGCCCAGTCAGGCTCTTTTAATCGAAATTCTTCTCCCGAAATAAATTCGGGATTAATATCAAGAGGCACAGATGTATCAATAGTCGCAAGTTTCTTGCTTAATCTAACGATATCAGCGTTTTCGGACACAAGCAGCCTCAACTTATCTTTCCTTATCCTGCTTGTGTTGTTCAGCAGATCATCAAGGCTTTCGAATTCTGAAAGGAGTTCTTTAGCTGTTTTTTCGCCTACACCTTTAATCCCAGGAATATTATCAACCGCATCTCCTGCAAGCGCCATAAACTCCGTAATCCTTTCTGGTCCGACACCAAACTTTTCTTTGACAAATTCCTCATCAAGCACTTTATCTTTCATCGGGTCATAAATTTTTACTCTGTTATTAACAAGCTGGAGCATATCCTTATCTCCGGTAACGATGAATACATCAATCCCTTCAGATGCTGCCCTTTTTGCAATCGTACCGAGGAGGTCATCTGCCTCATACCCAGGTGCCTCGAATATACTGATATTAAAAGCAGAAATCATCTTTTTTATATAAGGCATCTGTTCTACAAGCTCTCTTGGTGTTTCGGGCCTCTGGGCCTTATACTCTTCATAAATCCTGTGTCTTTCTGTTGGGACAGGCGTATCAAAGGATACTACGATACCATCAGGCTTCTTTTCACGGATGATCTTAAGAAGCATGTTCGTAAAGCCATAGATTGCATTGGTTGGAAAGCCCTTAGAATTTGTGAGTTCCCTGATGGCATAATAGGCGCGGTATACATAGGAATTTCCATCAATAAGATAAAGGTTCACAGAAGATTATACCTCATTAAACTCATAAAAGAGAAATTTACACACCTTTCTGCAGTAATTCTCGGTGAAATTGAAAACCCTTGAGATTGCTTCGCTCCGCTCGCAATGACAAGACAAGTTTTCGTAATCCGTCATTGCGAAGGGCCTTATCCTGAAGCAATCTCGTCTCTTTTACACCGAGAATTACTGGTGCAGATGTAGATAGGTAGACGGCCACATTGAAATAATGTATATTAAATAACGTAAAAATGAATGAGATAAAGACAGCAATCCCTAATTATAATCTTGTTGAAAAGCTGGGCGAAGGTCCTCAATCCATCGTTTATAAGGCATTTCACAAAAAAAATCCGAATCGGCCATTAATGCTCAAGATTCTAAAAGCAGCCTCCCTGTCCGAAAATCAAAAGGCGCACTTCAGGCAGAAGATCGAACACCTCAAGGTTTTACATGACCCGTTGCTTATCACACCTCTGTCCTTTGAAGTAAAGGGTGGAGTCTACTTTATCACTCAGGACTATTTCGAGGGAATCACTCTCGATGAATGGGTTAAAACACGAGATAGAATTACCCTTGATGATTTCTTCAATATAGCGTGCAAGCTATCTGAAGCCATTGATAAAGTTCATGAGGCGGGGATTATTCATGGCGGCGTCAAACCCCATAATATATTGGTAAAACCGGATACACTCGATATAAGATTAATTGATTTTATAACTCCCCTTGATGTAAGGGATGTGAGTCATTTCATTTATGACCGCTCTTTTGTTGAGGGAACCTGGCTTATACTTCTCCTGAACAGACCGGGCGTATCAACCACAGGGTAGACTTTTCCACTGACCTCTACTCCCTTGGGATTACCTTCTATGAACTGCTGACCGGCAGGCTTCCCTTCTTTTCTACAGACCCACTGGAGTTAATACATTCCCATCTGGCTGAAGAGGCGCCGCCTATCCACGAGTTGAATCCTGAGATACCGCCTATCTTGAGTAAGATCATTGCCAGATTAACGCTCAAACAGCCGGAAAAACGCTACCAGAGCGGTAGAGGGCTTTTTGCAGATTTGAGGCGGTGCCAGGATGAATACTCAGTTAGGGGCACAATCAGCGAATTTCCCCTGGGGATTTATGATCGCACCCATCGGGTTACCTTTGTCTCTAAAATGGTTGGCCGGGATAGAGAGGCCGAGATTATCCTCGATGAATATGAGCGAGCCGCTGGGGGGGTTTTCCACTGCCTATTCATTTCGGGGCTGCCTGGCATCGGAAAGACCCGCTTGATTCAGGAGCTTCAGAAACCGATCGTGGAGCACAGGGGCTATTTTGCCTCAGGGAAATTCGATGTCTATCAAAAGAACATTCCATATAGCTCCATTCTTCAGGCCCTCAGGGGCTTGATAAGGACTTTTTTAACGGAAAGTGATGAAAGGGTCGCCCTCTGGAAGAAAAAAATCACCGAAGCTGTTGGGGGAAATTGGGGAGGTGATAACAGATGTGATACCTGAACTCACGGTTCTGATCGGCCCTCAGCCTGATGTTAAACCGCTTCCCCCTGTGGAATCAAGAAACCGCTTCCATGATGTCTTTGGTAGATTTTTAACCTGCATGGCCAGTGAGAGCAACCCCCTGACGCTTTTTATAGACGATCTTCAGTGGTGCGATGTTGCCTCCTTTGATTTTCTATCCAACATCTTTGCCAACTACAAGGAGCACCCTTCCCTCTTTCTTCTGGGAGCCTATCGCCATACTGAGGTGGATCCAAGCCATCCCCTGACAAGGCTGATACAAGACATCAACGAGAACCGCCAACCCCTGAGAGAAATCAGGTTAGGACCTCTTAAGGCTGAACACTGCCATGAGATGGTCTCCTATATCCTCGATTCTCCCCTCTCTCAAACAGAGGCCTTAGCCAGTTTTATAACAAGACTTACCGAGGGAAACCCTCTCTTTGTGAGTGAGAGTCTGTCTTATCTTTATAATGAAGATCTACTCTTTTTAGATGAAGGTCGGCAGTGGCGCTGGGACCTGGATAAGATCAGGCAGTCCAATATGCCTACCACTGTGGTGGCGCTTTTTAGCTCGAAGGTGCAAAAACTGCCTTCTGATACTATTGATCTCCTCGAATATTGCGCCTGCATGGGAAACATCTTCATACCCGATGAGGTAGCCCTGGTCAGAGAGATAGCATTACTTGACACGTTTGAAATATTGAAGCCGGCCTTAGGCCAGGGGCTTCTGATGGAGAGTAAGGATCAATTGCAATTCGTTCATGACAGGGTGCAGGAGGCGGTCCTCTCCGCCATAAAACAGGAAAGGCGTCGTCAGATACACTATCAGGTCGGAAATCACCTTCTCTCAGATGTTTCCGGAGGGGCAGATATGGAGAAACTGGATAACCTCTTTATCATCGCCGCCCATCTGAATCTCGGGAGGGAGGAGAGATTAGATAGAGAAACGGCCTATCTGTTGTCGGATATCAATTATCATGCAGGTAACAGGGCCCTCGATTCACTGGCCGCGGAGGCAGCAAATGAATATTTTCGACAAAGCCTTGAGCTCTTGCCGGATGACTGCTGGGATGTACAATACGAGAGGACATTTAAGATCTTTCAGAAATTGGCCAAAACCGAGTTGATGTGTGGAAGATATGACCATTCGGAAAAACTGCTCAATCAACTACTTGACCATGCAAAAACCGATCTTGATAAGGCAGAGGCATTGGCCGAACAAACAACCTCTTTATCATCCATTGGCAATTTCATTAAGGCCATTGAAACTGCTAACCGGGGATTGGCCTTTTTCGGAAAATCGATACCGGAGGATCCTGAGCTTGCGGAGAAAAAACGGGAGCAATTGATGAATGAGGTTAGCTCTAAAGATATTGACATCTGGGATACCCTCCTGAATATGCCGTTTACCACTGAAAGGAAGAGCAAGATTGAACTTGCCTTTTACAGTAAACTTATCCCGGACCTGTATATGTCCGGTCTGGTGCCCCAATTATATCTCTCTGCCGTTCAGTCCACGCAGCATTGCATGGAAGGCGGCATGGATGAATCAGTGATCTACTCCTTCTCGATCATGGCTCTCTATCTGGGGGAACGGGGAGAATTTGGTCAGGCCTTTCGCTATGAGGACCTGGCACGTGATCTGTCTGAAAAATATCCTAACACCTTTGGGGCAACCCGGGGGATGAACGGGGTTGTCTGGTGTAATGCACATTCAAGGGGTCATCCAGAAGAAATAGTTAAGTACTGTTTGAAATCTATCCAGTGCGGAAAGAACTGTGGTGATCTGTATAATGCAGGGCTTTCTTACGGCCCCTTGATGTGGAGCCTTCAGGTTCAGGGGGCAAACCTGTTGAGCATTGAGGAGTATGCTAAGGAATGTCTTCAGTTTTCTCAAAGATATCATTTATCCTTTTCTGTTGGGCTGGCAGAGGCGATGCAGGCCGGATGGATTGCCCCGATGAAGAAAAATTATACGCCTGTCCCCATGGGGGAGAAGATTAAAAAATGGGAGATGGATAATCATATCGCCTCCGCAGGAAGCTATTATGTCCACATGGCTCTGACCTCTTATTATTTCGGGGAGTATGAAAAGGCTGAAGAGTATCTACTTGGAGTCAAGCGTTATCTGAGAGGGCTTACTGACAATGTGTTGAAGCGGCAGTGGTATGTCTTTCAGGCGCTGAATGCCCATAAATTGTATGAAAGGGGGATCGCTTACAAGAGTAAAGAGGAATTGCTTTCTTTCATTCAACCTATCATCGAAAAGATTGAGACCTGGGCTAAATTAGGACCTTTATTAAAACCCTATCTATCCTTTATTTATGCTGAGAGGGAAAGGGTTACCGGGGAATTCAGAAAGGCCAGGAGCCTCTACTTTGATGCTATAGCTATAGCCCATGAACAGCGTTACACCTTTCTGGAAGGCCACCTTAATGAATGTCGGGGGGAACTTCTCAAGGAGGCAGGTGTTGGGACAGATAGGGTCTACTTTGCAGAGGCAGGGCGTCTGTATAAAAAATGTCATGCGGAACGAAAAGAGATATTACTTATGGAAAAACACCCGGAGTATTTTGAGGAAGAAATCCCTGCTTACATAAAAGTCGAAGCAGAACCCCCTCCCTCTTACACACTTCCCAGCCTGGATGTTGACTATCTGATGAAATCCTCTCTTGCCATCTCAGCAGAGATTGACCCTGATGCCCTGCTGAATAAGATTATGAATGTGGTTTTAGAGGCCTCTGGGGCGCAGCACGGGTATTTATTGAGTGAGAAAGATGGGGATATGGTTATCCGCGCCGAAAGCCATATTGCCGAAAAGGATATTGTTCGGACTGCAGTTCGAAGACTCGATGACTGCAAAGATATCTGTCAACCAATTATTCGTTATGTCCACCGCACTAAAGAGAAATTTATCCTTGAATATGGATGTGAAAAGTGCGAGTTTAAGGGCGCTCGTGTGGATCATTCCATAAAACATAAATCCATCTTATGCCTCCCTGTAATTAAAAAAGCCGAATTGATCGGGATTTTATTTCTCGAAAATAGACTTGCTGATTCGGTCTTCACATCCGAAAAGACACAAATGACAGAATTGCTAACCTCACAGGCAGCCATCTCTTTAGAGAATGCCCGCCTGTTAGATGAGATGAAAAAGGCGGAGGAGTCGCTTAAAAGACACCGTGACCATCTGGAAGAACTAATTGAGGAACGCACTCATAAACTTCGTGAGGCTCAGCAGGGGTTGATTATGGTAGAGAAGCACGTTGGCATCGGCCGCCTGGCTGCAGGTGTAGCGCATGAGATCAAAAACCAGCTTGCCCCTGTGCTTACCGAGGCGCAGAGGCTATTAGTAAAGATAGAAAATGGGAAAGAACTTTCTCCACAATTCGTAATGGAACGCGCCCGGACCATTGAGGAGGCTACCCGGACTGCAAACAAGATTACCATGGCCTTGCTCGACTACGCCAGAGAAAGCAGGCCGGAATTTAACCGCTACGATCTTAGAGACTCAATAGAAGGGGTTATGGCCCTTTATCAATCTGATTGCAAGCGGGCTAATATCCAATTAATACTAAAAGAGGCAGATGTTGAGGAAATTTTTGCTGATAAAAGGCAGATTGAACAAGTTTTAATTAATATGATAAACAACGCCTATGAGGCTATTCTTGAGAAGGAAAAAGGTGGAATCATAGCGATTTCCGTTAAAAGGGAAGAACCCTATGTGGTCATAAGCATCCGCGATACAGGTATCGGCATTCCAAAAGAAAATCAAGGGAAGATATTTGACCCTTTCTTTACTACAAAGGGACCTCTTGGTGTGGGGCTTGGCTTAAGCGTTAGTTATGGGATCGTAGAAAGACACGGCGGCAGGATAGATTTTGATAGTCAAATAGGTGAAGGTACTACCTTCAGAGTATATCTGCCAATTAAGGAGGACATAAAAGATGCTATCTCCGCATAAGATCCTTGTTGTTGATGATGAAGAAGGGATAAGGAAGAGCCTGGGCGGATTGCTCCAGGATAACGGATACGAGGTAGTAACTGCAGGAAGCGGATTAGAATGCCTGAAAATTATGTCTGCTCAACACCTTGATTTAGTGATTCTTGATATTGTTATGCCTGAGATGGGCGGGATCGAGGTGCTGCAATGGATTAAGGAGAAACATAAGGATACAGAAGTAATCATAATTACCGGCTACGCAGATAAAGATAAGGCAGTAGCTGCATTTCGTTTTGGTGTCTATGATTTTATTGAGAAGCCCTTTGAATCAAGAGAGATACTTAATACTATCACACACTGTTTGAACCAGATGGAGCTGAGAAAGGAAGTTGAAAGAAAGACCAAAGAGCTCGCTGCTGAAAAAGAACGTCTTTTAGTGACACTTTGCTCTATAGGCGATGGTGTTATAGCCACCGACACAGAAGGGAAAATACTCTTAATCAATAAAGTAGCAGAAGAGCTTACAGGCTGGACTCAAGAAGAGGCTACAGGAAGACCTTGTTCCGAGGTCTTCCATATCATCAATGAGAAAACCCGTAAGATTCCTGAAGACCCTGTTACAAGGGTCATTAAAACTGGTTTGATTGTAGGGCTTGCCAACAATACTATGCTTATTGCCAGGGATGGGACGGAAAGAATCGTAGCAGACAGCGGCGCACCCATCAGAGACAGAGACGGCAATATCATCGGTGTAGTTTTAGTCTTCCGTGACATTACTGAGAAGCGGAAGATGGAAGAAGGATTCTTAAGGGCAAGCAAACTTGAATCAATTGGTATCCTTGCAGGCGGTATTGCCCATGAATTTAATAATCTCCTGACAGCAATAATAGGCTATGGAAAACTCTTAGATGAGGAGATGAAAAAAGATGATCCGTTAAGACACAATGTAGACATGATACTCGCCTCATCAGAGAGGGCAGTTAATCTGATAAAAGGCCTTCTCGCATTCAGCAGAGAACAAATAATTATCAAAAGGCCGGTAAGGCTCAATGGGATTATAAAGGATGTGGAGAAACTTTTATTGATGGTCATTGGTGAAGACATTGAACTCAAAGTCATACTTAATCCCCCCTTACCCCCCTTTGATAAAGGGGGGCAAGGGGGGATTGAAGATTTAACAGTCATGGCAGACAGCGGTCAGTTAGAGCAGGTTTTAATTAACCTTATTACAAACTCAAGGGATGCGATGCCTGATGGAGGTCGTTTAACCATAAGTACTGAACTTGTGGAGTTAGATGAAGAGTTTTTAAAGGCAATTAAATATAAAAAGCCGGGTAGATATGCGCTTATATCTGTGGCAGATACAGGCGCAGGTATGGATGAAAAAACAGTGGGAAGGATATTTGAACCATTCTTTACAACCAAAGAGGTGGGGAGAGGCACAGGGCTTGGGCTTTCAATAGTATACGGGATAATTGAACAGCATAATGGATATATCGATGTCCGTAGTGATTTGGGAAAAGGCACAACATTTAAGATATATTTGCCTGTAATTAAATCATAATCCAGCTTCTAATCCTTGATGTAGTAATGCCAAAGAAGAATGGCAAAGAGGCTTATAATGAGATAAAGAAAACAAAACCAAATATTAAAGCCCTTTTTACAAGCGGTTATACTGCAGATATTATCCAGAAAAAAGGACTCCTTGAAGAGGGGTTAAACTTTATCCCAAAACCTATTTCACCAAGAGAACTTTTGAGGAAGGTGAGAGAGGTATTGGATAAGTAAACCTGCGGCTACCACAAAATTTTAAAATAATCATTCAATTTAGGGTATAATAGATAATAATTCAAGGAGGTTGAATTTGCTCAAGTCAGTGGAAGATATCAGTACTACAAAAAAGCGTCTCAGGATAGAGATACCATCAGACGTGATTGAAAAGGAGATAGGAGATTCTATTGAGAAGGTCAGACAGAAGGCTAAGATTCCGGGCTTCAGGCCTGGCAGGACGCCGGTTAATATAATAGAAAAACGATTTGGCAAAGAGGTCGAAGCAGAGGTACTTGATAAGATAATACCTGAATATTACAGTAAGGCATTAAAAGAGGCTGAACTCACACCTGCAGCAATGCCTGTATTTGATGAGAAACTCGACTTTAAGAGAAATAATCCAGTCAGTCTTTCTATTACAGTCGAGGTGATGCCTAAGATTGAAAATCTTAATTACGAAAATATAGAGATAGAGGATATTCCTGTTATTGTCGATGAAGCCGAGGTAGAAGAATACCTTAAGAAACTCCAGGGAGAAAAAGCTATATATGAGGTTTCTGAAAAAGAGATAGATACAGATGACCTGGTTTCATTTGAGTACGTTGACGCTAAAATAGCAGGTGAAGAAAACGCTGCGTCTCTCAAAGAGCAAATATCAAAGATGGGCAATGAGATCTTGCCTCCCGACATAATAGAAAAAATGATCGGCAAGAAAAAAGACGATATAGTTGAGTTCACTACCACCCCGAAAGTTTTCGGGGAAGACTGTAAGTCAAAAGAACTTGCAGGGAAAACGATTGACATGAAGGTTGCGATAAAGGAAATAAAGAAAAAGAACCTGCCCACGATTGATGATGAGTTTGCGAAGGACCTCGGTTTTGAAAACATCTCCGAGATGAAAGAAAAGATAAAGGAAAAAATTCTTAATTTCAAAAAAGAGCATGCTGCCAGGATACAGAAGGCAAAAATTGTAAATAAGATTCTTGAAGCCCATAATTTTGAAGTCCCAGAGGCCCTCGTAAAAAGAGAATTGGAATCGGTTATGTTAGAAGAAAGTATGGGGGAATTGAAGGGGGGTCATCCTGAATCAGGCATCACGCATCTGATATCAGAGGCAGATAGTCCGGAACAAGAAGAAAAGAACTTAGAAAAATTACAGACTGAACTGAAAAATAAGGCATTGAAAACCGTTCAGGCGTCGATAATCATTGATGTGATCGGGCAAAAAGAGGGTATTACGGTGACGGATGACGAGATCAAAGACCGGATAGCAGTTTTAGCGCAAAGGCTTTCGGCCGCACCGGAAGCCGTCATTAAGTTCTATAAATACAAAGAAGGCTCTCTGGAAGGACTAAGACATTCTATCTTTGAAGATAAGGTTTTGGATATGCTTTTGTCTAAAGCTATAATTGAGAAAGGAGAATAAATGAGTATTATACCAATTGTAATAGAACAGACAGGACGCTCAGAGAGAGCCTATGACATTTACTCAAGACTGCTTAAGGACAGGATCATCTTTATCGGGACAATAATAGATGATTATGTCGCCAACTTAGTTATCGCTCAGCTGCTGTTCCTTCAGACAGAAGATCCTGAAAAGGATATCCATCTGTATATTAATACACCAGGCGGCATAGTATCCTCTGGCCTTGCAATATATGACACCATGCAGTATGTGAAACCATGCATCGCAACTTATTGCATCGGACAGGCAGCAAGCATGGGTGCGCTTTTGCTTTCAGCCGGTGCAAAGGGCAAAAGGTTTTCATTGCCTCACTCAAGGATTATGTTACATCAGCCGATGGGAGGGTTTCAGGGGCAGGCAACTGACATAGAAATACACGCTCGGGAAATACTAAGGATGAAGGGAACGCTTAACCAAATACTTTCAAACCACACAGGTCAATCTCTTGAAAAGATACAGGCAGACACTGACAGGGATTTTTTCATGTCAGGAGAGGAAGCAAAAGACTATGGGATAGTTGATAATGTAATCCACAGTATTAAAGATGGGAAGATATATGGCTAAAAGGGATGATAGTGCGCTTAAATGCTCATTCTGCGGGAAGGGACATGCTGAGGTAAAAAAGCTTATTGCAGGACCTACCGTTTATATATGCAATGAGTGCGTTGAACTGTGCAATGAGATAATTGCGGATGCACTCCATGAGGAGGTAAAAGGCATTGTATTCCCGAGGCTTCCGACGCCAATAGAAATTCATCAGTTCCTTAGCGATTATGTTATAGGCCAGGAAAGGGCAAAGAGGATACTTTCTGTTGCTGTGCATAACCACTATAAGAGAATATACAGCCCTGTAGAATCAGATATAGAACTACAAAAAAGTAATATACTTCTGATAGGACCAACAGGTACTGGCAAGACCCTTTTTGCCCAGACATTAGCAAAGATACTCAATGTGGCATTTGCCATAGCTGATGCGACGACCCTCACGGAGGCAGGATACGTCGGAGAAGATGTCGAGAATATAATCCTGAAACTACTGCAGGCGGCAGATTACGATATTGAAAAGGCACAGAGGGGCATAGTATATATTGATGAAATCGACAAGATAAGCAGGAAATCAGAGAATCCGTCTATAACGAGGGATGTATCAGGCGAAGGCGTGCAGCAGGCCCTTCTCAAGATAATCGAGGGGACTGTAGCCAATATCCCGCCCCAGGGTGGAAGGAAACACCCGCAACAGGAATTTGTTCAGGTGGATACAACAAATATCCTCTTCATATGCGGAGGCGCCTTTATCGGCCTTGATGATGTTATAGAACAGAGGAGCGGACAGAAAACAGTAGGGTTTGTTTCTGATATGGCGATAAGAAAGGAAAGAAAGATAGGTGAGATACTCAGCCTTGTTGAACCAGAAGATATGATAAAATATGGATTCATACCTGAGTTTGTAGGGAGAATGCCTGTTATAGCCGCCCTTGACGAACTTGACGAGCCGGCCTTGATAAAGATACTGATAGAGCCTAAGAATGCCCTCATAAAGCAGTATCAGAAGCTCCTCTCTTTTGACAATGTCAGGCTTAAATTTTCAGACAGTGCGTTATCAGCAATAGCAAAAAAGGCTATACAGCGGAAGAGCGGTGCACGAGGATTGAGGGCTATACTTGAAGAGATAATGCTCGATGTGATGTATGAGATACCTTCACAGAAAGGTATCAAGGAATGTCTGATAAATGAAGAGACTATTCTAAAAAACGAAAAACCTATACTTATTTATGAAAAGCAGGCAGAGTCAGCGTAAAATAGTTCAGAGATTATAGTCTTGTTCGTCCTGAAATAAGCGCCTTTTCTATTGTTCTTCTGACGGTTTCCCTGAGCGTTTCACCACTTATTTGAGAGACTGTTTCTTTTATATAAGACAGTTCCTCAGGTGTAAGTAGTTTAACTTTTGACTTTTGACTTTTAATTCTTAAGTTTGCTTTTATTGAAACCCTGCCGAGTCTGAACCGTACAGCCCTGATACCATAAGAACTCATCTTTTTTATTATATCCTCTTTGCAAAAATTTAATTCCTGGAGCCATACAGGCGAGTCGACATTAAGAAGAATCTCGTCCTTGGATAACATAGATGGCGCCATATGGTACGAAAGGGGCTTACTGAAAAGATTATACCAGTTCTTTTTAATCTCAGCGAGTCTTACCCCATCATTAATCCCGAGTTCATTGATGATAGGGAGAAGCAGGGAATCTGCCCTTTTCACCCCGCACCACCATACCCCGCCCCGTACCAATGCGTTGTTGTAAGGTAAAGACGTAGTGCGGGGTTCACTAAACAGCCTTTTTGACCTTCCCGGAGCGGAGACACCTGGTACATACATAGAGCCTTTTAGCTCCTTTACCTGTAATCATACGCATCCTTTGCAGGTTAGGCATTATCAGCCTTTTGGTCTTATTGTTAGCATGGCTGACATTATTACCGATTACCCTTTGTTTCCCGCATACAGCACAACTTGCCATTATATTTACCCCCTTCGTAACAGTTAAGTTTTTTTTGAAATTTATCTCACCCTCCCCTTCATCCCCTCCCGTCAAGGGAGGGGAGAATTACACACCCCTACACCCCTCTCAAGAGGGGAAGATAGTCCCCTCTCCCTTTGCGGGAGAGGGTTAGGGTGAGGGGGATTTATAAAACTACCATTACCTTATATCTTCACTCATTGCATTAAAAAGATATGATATGATAACATGTTAAAATTAATGTTACAAGAGTTCTTGAGAAAAAAAGGTCATGGAAAGAGATAAAGGTTGGAAATAAATGTCAAAAATAAGAATTTATGAGCTGGCAAAGAAGATAGGGGTTTCAACCAAGATTATACTTAGCGAGCTTTCAAAACTTGGTATAGAGGGTAAAACCCACACTTCAAGCATAGAAACAGAAGTCGCTCAAAAAATAGAAGACACATTCCGAAAGAAAGATGTTAAACCATCAAAAAAACTTGCTCCCCAAAAAGATATAGCTGCAGAGAAAACTGTTAAGCCTTCGATTGAGAAGTTACCTGAGGAAAAAGTAAAGCCAGCCAAACCTGAGATTGAAGAAGAACCTGAAATAATGCCTGAGACAGAGAAACATGAGGAACCCTTACCACCCGAGGAGGAAGAATTAAAGATTCCGGATAGATTCAAAAAGGAGATAGAAACAGAAAAGATAGAAAAATTCAAGACAAAACCAGGAATGCAAAGGGCATTCCAGACGATCAGAAAGATAGAGCCAAAAAGATGGTATGAGCAAAAACCGTTCAGGAAGGCGGGGAGGGTCAGGGTATTTCAGAAGGAAGAACGTAAACCCCAGATCCAGCATGTAGTATCAAGGAAGAAGACATTGAAACTCCCTGAAGGAACTACGGTAAAGGAATTCTCAGAACTTATAGGTATTAAGCTGTCTGATGTTATAAAGAAGTTTATGGAATTAGGATATATGCTTACAATAAACCAGCCTGTTGATAATGATGCAGCCTTGTTAGTTGCAGAGGGTTTCGGGATAAAGCTTGAACTTTATCCTATTGAAGAAGATACCATTGTTATAGAGGCACCCGAGGATGTTAGCAAATTATTACCACGACCTCCTGTTATAACCATAATGGGACATGTAGACCATGGTAAGACATCTCTCCTTGATGCAATAAGAGAGACAAAGGTTACAGAGACCGAGGCTGGTGGTATCACTCAGCATATAGGTGCATATAAGGTTAATCTGGAAGGCAAAGATATTGTGTTTCTCGATACACCTGGTCATGAGGCATTTACATCAATGAGGGCAAGGGGGGCAAAGGTTACAGATATAGTAGTCCTTGTCGTAGCCGCAGATGACGGCGTCATGCCGCAGACTGTTGAGGCCATTAACCATGCAAATGCAGCGAGTGTACCAATTGTCATAGCGATAAACAAGATTGACAAATCTGAGGCAAATCTTTCCAAGGTAAGGAATGAACTTGCAGAGCTCGGTATAATCTCAGAGGAATGGGGTGGACAGAACATCTTTGTAGAGGTCTCTGCCAAAAAACGCATAGGCATAGAACACCTGCTTGAGATGATACTCCTTCAGGCAGAGGTAATGGAGCTCAAGGCCAATCCTGATAAAAAAGCACGGGGTACAATTATTGAGGCAAAGCTTGATAGGGGAAGAGGGCCTGTTGCAACTGTACTTGTGCGGTCCGGTACCCTAAGTATTAGTGATGCATTCCTTGCAGGTACCCACGCAGGAAAGGTCAGGGCATTAATCGACGACACGGGTAAAAGGATAACGGAGGCAGGCCCGTCAACACCTGTTGAGGTAATAGGATTTCAGGAAGTTCCGTTAGCAGGAGACGTCTTTACTGTCGTTGAAGACGAAAAGAGGGCGAGACAGATAGCTCTTGCAAGGCAACAGAAAATGAAGCTTGCTGAGATGGCAAAGACGAGAAAACTTACGCTTGATGAACTTTACGCAAAGATAAAAGAGGGGGCGATAAGGGAACTTAATATTATAATAAAGGGTGATGTTCAAGGCTCGGTTGAGGCAATAAAAGAAGCCCTTGAAAGTATTACACACCCACAGGTAAAGGTGAAGGTTATTCACTCATCCGCTGGCGGTATTACCGAGTCAGATGTCATGCTTGCATCTGCATCAAGCGCGATTATAATAGGTTTCAATATAAGACCTGAGCCTAATGCTTCACAGGCAGCAGAAAAAGAAGGCGTTGATATCAGGCTCTACAATGTGATATATGAAGCAATCGATGATGTTAAGAAGGCGCTTGAGGGTCTCCTTGAACCTACACTCAAGGAAAAAACGCTGGGGAGGGCAGAAGTCCGCCAATTATTTCCGATATCAAGGGTGGGAACTATTGCAGGATGTTATGTGCTTGATGGCTCTATAATCCGCTTAAGCGACGGCATAAGGGTTATCAGGGACAGCATTGTTGTATATGATGGTAAGATTGCTTCCCTTAAAAGATTCAAGGAGGATATAAGAGAGGCGCAGGCAGGATACGAATGCGGCATCATGATAGAAAATTTCAATGATATAAAGGTCGGAGATATACTCGAAAATTATATAGTTGAAAAGATAGCAGCAAAACTTTAATAATGCTTCCTTATAAACGTTCTCAGAGGGTTGGCGATCTTCTGAGGGAAGAAATAGCAGATATAGTCATTCACAGACTTAAAGACCCCCGAATCGGATTTGTAACGATCACAGGGGTTGACGTCACGGATGATATTAAAATCTCAAAGATTTATGTAAGCATATTGAGAGATGAAGATAAGAAGACTACACTTGAGATATTAAATTCTGCAAAAAGCTTTATACGTTCTGAACTATCAAAAAGGCTCCGGATGAAATCTATACCGAGCATCGAGTTCATACTCGATGCCTCCATCGAGTATGGAAACAAGATAGACAAACTCCTAAAAAAGATTGAGGGAGAAGGTGAAAGTACCTCGTAAACTCCTATCATTTTTAAAGGAAAAAGATAATTTTTTTATAGCAACCCATATCAATCCTGAAGGCGATGCAATTGGTTCTGCCGTTGCCCTTTCAATGGCGCTTGAATCCCAGGGCAAAAAGACTGTTGTTTATGACCGTGATATTGTGCCTGAGTTTTGCAGGTTTTTACCAGGGCATGAACGATTTAAAAATTCAACCTTAGACTTTCAACCTTCAGCTTTCAACCTTATTTTGCTTGACTGTAATAGCTTAGAGAGAGCCGGGATTGAGGGGTTAAGTTTCAAGTATTCTGCTGTTATAGACCATCATGAGCCTGCCCCGCTTTGCGGAGCAAGGCCGGGGACAGAAGAGAACTTCGGCGATATAAGGTGGGTAGAACCAGAGGCAGCAGCAACCGGAATGATGATATTTTATCTAATAAAGGAAATTGGGATAAAGATAACAAGGGATATTGCCATAAATTTATATTCTGCCATTGCTGTTGATACAGGGACATTTAGATACAACAATACGACTGCTGAAGTTTTAATGGTTGGTGCTGAACTTATAGCAGCAGGAGCAAGCCCTGCATATATATCGAACCACCTTTATGAAACATGGTCTAAAGAGAGATTTGCTTTACTTATAATGGCCTTAAATTCCATTGAAATAAGAGATGAGATTGCCATGACTGTTGTTACAACGAGGATGTATAAAAAGACAGGGACAGGTCCTGAGGATACCGAGAATTTTTCCAATTTTCCAAGGATAATGAAGGATATTAAGATATCCGCATTCTTTAGAGAAATAGGTAATAATTACTGGAAGGTAAGCCTGCGTTCGAGGGGAGATGTAAATGTCGCCACAGTCGCTGCACTTTTCAAAGGTGGAGGACATAGGAATGCTTCAGGTTATAAAATAAAAGCGAGTCTTGAATCTGCAAAGGAATCTCTGATAAAAGCAGTTAAGAGTGAACACAGAAAATTTTGTCATAAACCTTAACAAACCTAAGGACATATCTTCACAGAAGGCCGTAATAAGGGTAAAGCATCTTTTTGCAGTTAGGAAGGCCGGCCATGCAGGAACACTTGACCCGATAGCAACCGGCGTACTGATTGTCTGTCTGAACGAAGCAACAAAAATAACGAGATTTATATCAGACCTCGATAAGGAATATATAGTGCGATTAAAACTCGGCGAAAGAACAGATACATATGATTTAACAGGCAAAATAATTGGGAAGGCGGATTTCTCTTTAATTAAGGAAGCTGATATCCATAATGTCCTGAATAATTTTATAGGCAGGATAAAACAGATGCCACCAATGTACTCAGCAATAAAGATAGGCGGACAACCCTTATATAAACTTGCAAGGCTGGGGATAAACATAAAAAGGCCTATGAGGACAATAAATATTTATAAAATAGCCCCCATATGTTTTAACCTGCCTTATCTTGATCTAAAAATATCATGTTCAAAAGGGACTTATATTAGAACTCTTTGCGATGATATTGGGAATGTCCTTGGCGTAGGTGCCCATATGGTTTCGTTAGAGCGGACAAGGATAGGTATGTTCAGAATTGAGGATTCAGCATCAATAGATAAGCTGAATTGCAATAAAGATGCCTGCCATTCAATAGATTCAGCAATCTCACACCTGCATGAGATAAAACTCGATGAAGATTCTTATCAAAAGGCAAGAAATGGCATGTCAATAATATTATCATTCGAGGCTCTTGCAAAGGTCTCAAATGAGCACCCTCCCCAACCCCTCCCGCAACCCCTCCCGTCGAGGGAGGGGAACACACCCCTACACCCCTCTCAAGAGGGGATAGTTCCCTCTCCCCTGGCGGGAGAGGGCAAGGGTGAGGGGCAATTTTCAGCTATAAATCAATATGTTAGGCTTAAAAGCCCTGAAAATATTTTATTCGGGATAGGAAAGGTAGAAAACGACAGGATAACGATAGAGAGATTGTTAAACTAATTTCTTAATAATCGAGCTAAATCTTCTTATATTAAATAACTTCAATTCAGACATAAGAATTAGACATCTATGAGAGATAGAATAAGAGCGGGTGGCAGAGGTATCCGATGGTGGCTGCATCATTTATATCACGGAGAATCAGGCCTGGTGCCCCTATAGTGTATTATCTTTCCGCCTCTATAAAC